>LFIK01002499.1_pt1 | contig 14850 bp, 13 predicted proteins | sample 643401 | NCBI WGS metagenome assembly LFIK01 (sample SAMN03777447, study PRJNA286221) | soda lake metagenome | biome: soda lake; feature: Kulunda steppe; material: water; isolation source: sample T5-Br brine of Lake Tanatar-5 | place: Russia: Kulunda steppe | collected 2010-07 | reverse complement strand
GGCATGGGTGGACTTGAAGTTGCCGCGGCACATGTGCATGCCGATGGTCATGTCCGCCGGGCGGTCCTTGATCGCCTCGTTCATCATCCAGGCATAGCGGTCGATGAGCCAGTCCGGGTCCTCGCCCATCTCCTTGCGCTCGGCGCGATGCTTGGGGTCGCACAGATAGGCGAAGAAGATGTCATCCATCTGCAGGTAGCGACAGCCGGCCTCGTAGAACTTCGCCACCGCCTTCTTGTAGGTCTTCGCGATGGCGGCGGTGAACGCCTCCACATCCGCGTAGTCCGGCACGTGGATATCGGTCTTGGCGGTGCGGAAATGGCAGCAGGACGGGCCCGGGATCGAGATCTTGGGGCAGACCTTCGTGTTCTGCGCGACGAACCGGAAATGATCGAGCATCGGGTGATCGTCGGGGAAATCGAGCGCGCTGCGGATCGTGGGGAAGATCGGGCGCAGCTTGACGCCGGCGAACTGCGCGCCCTCCTCGGGGTCACGCTCCTCCATCTCCATGCCGGTGAGCATCCCCATGAAATCATAGTGCCAGAAGGAGCGGCGGAACTCGCCGTCGGTGACAGCCTTCAGGCCGACCTCCTCCTGCATGGCGATGACATCCTTGATCGCGCCGTCCTCGGCCGCGCGCAGCTCGGCGGCGCCGATGGACTTTTCCTCGAGCGCCTTCTTGCGCGCATCGACGACCGATTGCGGCCGCAGCAGGCTGCCGACATGGTCGGCGCGAAACGGGGGGGTGGGGGCAGTCATCTGCGTCTGTCTCCGTGGTTGGGTCCGTGAGTGTGGTCCCGCCCGTCGGGGGCGGAACCCGGGGCCGCGTCGCGGCTCAGTCGGTGTTGGCCTCGATCAGCTCGATGGCGCGGTCGACGAGGGCGGCGCCGTCGATGCCTTCGCCCTCCATGTCCGCGATCCAGCGCTCGACCACCGGCGCGAGCGCGTCCACGAAGGCCTGGGTTTCGTCCTCGGAAAGCTGGATATGCTCGTTGCCGGCGTCGGTGGCGATGTCGATGCCCCAGGCTTCGGTGCCCATCCAGATATCGCCGACCTCGCCCCACCAGTCGCGGTTGGAGGCTTCGCGGAAGGCGTCCTGGATGTCCTCGGGCAGCCCGTCCCAGCGGGCCTGGTTCATCGACACGTTGAACATCGCGGTGCCGAACCGAAAGCCGTCATGGCCCTCAACCTGGTACTGTGTCTGCTCCTGAAGTTGCAGCGGCGGGATGATCTCGAAGGGGATCAGCGCGCCGTCCACCGTGCCGCGCGACAGCGCCTGCGGCAGTTCGGGCACCGGGATCGAGACCGGGTTCGCGCCGAGCTCCTCGATGGTGTAGGCGCCGACGCGGTTGGGCGTGCGCAGATCGAGCCCGTCGACATCCGCCGGCGCGCGCACCTCGGTATCGGCCATCTGGAAGGCCATGCCGCCATGGGTGTGCAGCCACATCACCTCGAGGCCGCGATAGTCATCCGCGAGATAGTCGTCGAACATGTCGTGGAGCGCGAGATTCGCGGCGCGCGCGTCGCCCTGGTAGACGTTCGGAAGCTCCATCACCTCCGAGCGCGGGTGCAGGCCGCTGGTGTAGCCGTTCACCGTCCAGACGATGTCCACGACGCCGTCGCGTGCCTGGGTGACGAGCTCGGGCGGGCTGCCGCCCAGCGTCATGCTTGGATAGATCTCGATGGACACCTGCCCGTCGGACAGCTCCTCCACGCGCTCGGCCCAGGGCACCAGCATCTCGGTATGCGCGGCCGACTGCTCCGAAAGCATGTGGTGCAGCGTGAATTCATACTCCGCCGCGCTCGCGGGCACCGCGCCGATCGCCAGCGCCGAGGCGCCGAGTGCGAGCTTGAGCCTGATACGTCCTTGCATCGTGTTCTCCCTTACTTCGGTCATCGTTGCGGCACGCCGGCCCGAAGACCGCGCGCCCGTGATCGCGCCCGAGCCTAGTGCCCGCGAACGCGCCAACTGCTTGCGGCGTAGTGCTCACGCGCCTGCCGGGCATAGGGCACGGGCGCGACCTTTACGCGAATCTCCGTCTGCCTGTGCGGCTCGACGGTGGTCTTGGCGGTGCCGCCGTCTTCTTCGCCCCAGATCATGGTGAGCACGTCGCCGTCGCGCACATCCGGGTCCACCACCCCGAGCGAGAGCATCGCGCGCGCGTTGTAGCTGTAGCCGGAGAACATCGACAGCCCCGCCATCCGATCTGCGAGCATCACCTTGTCATAGGACGAGGAGGCGTAGTTCGACAGCGGCAGGTCGATCGCCTTGAAGGTCTCGCCGTCCTCGAGAAAGGAACGATGCACCTTGGTGACGTCATCGGGGTTCCACTCGAAGGTGGCCTTGCGCCGATGCGGCTTCTCGGCGCTGCGTTCGAGCGCGGTGCGGCCGATGAAGTCGTGATCGAACCGGATGAACGGGCCGTAGCCCAGCTCCTGCGGCGTCATGTAGTAATCCTCGATGGAGTCGCCCACGAAGCTGCCGCCGATGGAGCCCGTCGCCTCGTAGCTGTCCGCGCCGAGCCATTCGCGGAACGCGCGCATCTCGTCGCCGGTATAGACCGCCGGGAGCGGCGACGGAATCCAGCCTGATTCCAGTGTGTTGGTGGCATAGGCGCGCGCGCCGACCTGGCGCAGCCCGTGTTCGGCGCCGGCCTCGACGATCGCGGCGCGGATCTCCTCGCCCTCCTCATAAGGGCCGAACACTTCGAGCCCCGGCGCCCCGGCCATGCCGTGGCGCAGCGCGCGTACCTTGCGCCCGGCGATGGTGATCCAGTCGAGGTTGAAGAACTTCACATCCGGCAGCGGCCCGCCATTGAGCTTCTCGAGGATCGCCATCGCGTTGGGACCCTGCACCTGGTAGCGATAATGCCACCGGGTCACGGGCTTGCCCATCGGCCGCGCCGGCGAGCGGTCGTCGCGCGCGACGCGCAGGCTGGCACCGGCGATCCCGGCCTGAAACTGCACCCAGTTGATCGTCGGCGCGCGGCCGACGAGCAGGAACGTCTCGTCATCGAGGTGAAACAGGATCACGTCGCCGATCACGTGCCCCGACGGCGCGCAAGGGATGAAATGCTTGGCCTTGCCGGGCGTGAATCCCTTGAAGCTGTTGAAGCCGAGCCCGTTGAGGAAATCGAAGGCGTCGGAGCCCGTGACCATCAGCTCGGCCATGTGGTGCGACTGATCGAACAGCACGGCGGTCTCGCGCCATGCGCGCTGCTCGTCGCGCCACGACGAGAATTCCGGCGGCACGACCGGGTAGACATAGGCGCCAATGCGCGAATTGCGCAGCATCGCGACCGTGTCGGGTGTCGTGTCGAGTATGTCCTGAAGCGATTGCGCGGCCATGGTTTCCTCCCTAACGGCGTCAGGTGATGACGAGCGACAGGCCGGGCACGCGGCTCATCATGCTGCGGTCCTGGTCGAGCATGTATTCGAGATTGCGCCGCGCGAGCCGGGCATGTTCGCGCGCCACGGCCTCGGCGCGCGCCCCCTCGCGCGCTGCGATGGCGTCCACGATGGCGTGATGCTGCGCCTGCGCTCCGACGAGCGAGCGGCGAAACACCGGCTCGTTCTCCTGCCCGCGCAGGAACGCCGAGGCCGAGGCGAAGGGCAGCCGGCTCGCCCGCGCCACTTCGCCGCGCATCACCTCGCTGCGGGGCAGGGCGGCCAGCAGGGCATGAAACTGCGCGTTCAGGTCCTGGTAGGTTGTGAAATCGACACCCTCCTCCGAAGTCGCCGCGTCGAGCCCGGCGAGAAGCTGGCGAAAGCGGCACAGCGTCGCGGCGTCCGTGCCGCGCTCGGCGGCGATGCGCGCGGCCGTCCCCTCCATCACCCCGCGCAGCTCGATCGCGTCGATCACGTCGTCGAGGGTGAAGGCCCGGACCGCGTATCCGCCGCCGCGCTGACGCTCGAGCAGGCCTTCATGCTCGAGCTGCGAGAGGGCCTCGCGCAGCGGCGTGCGGGAAATGCCGAGGCGCTCGGACAGCGGCACCTCGTAGAGCCGCTCGCCCGCCGGCAGCGTCCCGTCGAGCACCATGTCGCGCAGCGTCATCACCGCGCGGCTCCTGCGTCCCTCCGCCATCGGATCAGAGACCTCCCGTTCCCCTCGCCGAGGCATGTATACACAAGCGGCCTCGGCAGGAAAAGGGGCAATGCGCGGCCGGCACCGGGTCACCCGCCGCCGTGAGTCCGCATGTGCGTTATTTCGCAGGTGCAGCATGGGGTGTTTAAATGCTGTTTCAGCGCATCTGCGGTTGCGTGCGTTGACGCACGATATCCGCCCCATGTATACACCATCGAACTGTCGCGATGTCCTGGTCCGGGGCGCCTCGGCGCTGCGGACAGGGCGGGCAGCCGCCGCGCACACCCGTGCCCGGCCAGCGAGAAGGAGGAGGAGAATGACGAGCTTCACCATCAACGGCGAGTCGGTCACGAGCGACGCGCCAGCGGACACGCCGCTTCTGTGGGTGATCCGCGAGGAGCTGGGCCTGACCGGCACGAAATACGGCTGCGGGATGGCGCAATGCGGCGCCTGCACCGTGCACCTCGACGGCACGGCGGTGCGCAGCTGCGTCACCCAGCTCTCGCAGGCGGACGGGGCCGAGATCACCACGATCGAGGCGCTCGGGGATCACCCCGTCACCCGCGCCTGGATCGCCGAGGAGGTCGCGCAGTGCGGTTACTGCCAGTCGGGCCAGATCATGCAGGCGGCCGAACTGCTCGCGGATAACCCGGAGCCGTCGCGCGACGCGATCCGCAGCCACATGGCCGGCAATCTGTGCCGCTGCGGAACCTATCCGCGTATCGTGCGCGCGATCGAACGCGCTGCAAGGGAGGGCTGATCCATGACGATGCCGAAACTCGACCGCCGCGGCTTCCTCGCCGGTAGCGGGTGGCTGACCATGGCGATGGCCTTCGCGCCGGCCTTTCCGGCCGCACTCGGCGCCGCGGAAAACGGCCCCCTCGCCGCAAGCATGTGGGCCAATATCGCCACCGACGGCACCATCACCATCCACGCCCCCGCCGCCGAGATGGGGCAGGGCGTGCAGACCATCGTGCCGATGATGGTCGCCGAGGAACTCGACGCGGACTGGGACGACGTCGTCGTCGAGACCGCGCCGGTGCATCCCGACTTCACGCATCCGATATTCCAAGGCCAGTACACCGTCGCGAGCCTGACGGTTAAGGGCTACTGGATCCCCGCCCGCACCGCCGGGGCGCAGCTGCGCCGCGTGCTGATGCAGGCCGCCGCCGATCACTGGGGCGTCGATGTCGCGGAGTTGACGACCGAACCCTCCGCCGTGGTCGGCCCCGATGGCGAGCGGCTCAGCTATGGCGAGATCGCGGGCTTTGCCGAGGCCCCGTCCGAGCCGCCCGAGATCGACCCCGCAGAGCTCAAGCCGGCCTCCGAGTTCCGCATCCTCGGCAATGACGCGATGCGCGTCGATGTGCCCGACAAATCCACCGGGCGCGCGACCTATGCCAGCGATATCCGGCTCGACGGGATGCTGCACGCCACCGTGGCGCGCGCGCCGGTGCGTGGCCAGACGGTGGGCAGCTTCAACGAAGGCGATGTCTCGGTGATGCCCGGCGTCATGGGTATCGTCGATCTCGGCCACGGCGTCGCCGTGGTGGCGCAGACCGTGCCCGAAGCCCTCGCTGCGCGCGCCGCGCTCGAGATCAACTGGCACGGCGAGCCCGACGGGCTGGCCATCGACTCTGACCGCGACCGCGAGGAGTATCTCGCCCGGCTCAATTTCGAGCGCGACTCCTACGATGTCGTCTACTCGGAGAACGGCGATCCGCTCGACGCGCTCGAGCAGGCCGAGCACGTCAAGGAGCGCTTCGTGGTGTCGGAATACTGCTACCATGCCCAGATGGAGCCGATGAGCGCCGTCGCGCATGTCCGTGACGGCGGCGTCGAGGTCTGGACCGGCACGCAATGGCAGTCGATGGCGCGCGGCCGCGCCGCCACGATCGCCGGAGTCGACCCCGGAAATGTCACCATCCACCAGCTCTATATGGGCGGCGGCTTCGGCCGGCGGGCGCATACCGAGTATATCGACGATGTCGTCGCCATTGCGCGCGAATTCGACGTCCCCGTCAAGCTCATGCTCACGCGCGAGGATGACGTGGCCTCGGGCCGGCTGCGGCCGCTCGTGGCGCAGCGCGTGTCGATGGGGCTCGACGGCGAGGGGCGCATCACCGCATTGCGCCACGGCGTCGCCTGCGAGCCGGTTTCGCCCTACATGTATGGCGCCGAGCGGTTCGAGGCCGATGAAGGCCGCGACATCATCACCATGCGCGGCGCGAGCCTGCCGCATTACGCCGTCGCGCATCAGCGGGCCGAGCACTACTACGAGATGCGCGGTGCGCGCGTGGCGGCGTGGCGCGGCATCGGCGCGGGCTACACGAAGTTCGCGCTCGAGGTGATGATCGACGAGATCGCGCGCGAGGCCGGGCAGGACCCGCTCGATTACCGGCTGGCGATGGCGGGCTCCGACCGGCTCACCTCGGTGCTCGAGCGCGTCGCCGAGATTTCGGGCTGGCGCGATGGTGCGCCCGACGGTCGCGCCCGGGGGCTGGCCTTCGCCGAATACGGCGACAGCCTCGCCGCCGTGGTCGCCGAGATTTCGCTCGGCGATGACGGCGCGATCACGGCGCACAAGCTCTGGGCGGTGGCGGATGCCGGGCTCGCCCTGCAGCCGCACAATATCCGCGCGCAGATGGAGGGCGGCATGCTCTTCGGACTGAGCGCCGCGCTCAAGGAGGAGATCATAATCCGCGACGGCGTCGTGCAGCAGTCCAATTTCGACGATTACCCGATCCTGCGAATGGACGAGGTGCCCGATATCGAGGTCGCCATTCTCGAGGGCGCGGATGAGCCCTTCGAGGTCGGCGAACTCGGTCTGCCGGCGGTGGCGCCGGCGATCGCGAATGCGGTGCTGGCGATGACGGGCGGCGCGCCCGCCTATCTGCCGATGACGCCCGAGCGGATCCGGCGCCTGCGCGAGAGCTGAGCCCTGCGGCCCGCGCCCTGTGGCGCGGGCCGATTGCAACCCCGCTTTATCGCGACTACCTGAGCGGCCGGGCCGCGACGCCCGAGCGAGGACATGCGATGAAGAAACCCGCCTGGGTGATCGAGAAGGAGCGCGACCGGCGCGCGGCGGCGGCGCAGACGGTGTGGCTGTTCGGGCTGCATGCGGTGCGCGACGCGCTGCTCAATCCGGCGCGCGAGCGGCTGCGCCTCGTGGTGACCCGCAACGCCGCCGACAGGCTCGCCGACGCCATCGCCGCGTCAGGGTTGACCCCGGAGATCGCCGATGCGCGCCGGTTTTCCGCGCCGCTCGATCCGGGCTCCGTTCACCAGGGCGCCGCGCTCGAGGTGCGCCCGCTCGACTGGGGCGCGATCGACGATTACGTCGCCGACCCGGCGCCGGTGCTGCTGCTCGACAGGGTATCGGACCCGCACAATGTCGGCGCGGTGCTGCGCTCGGCGGAGGTGTTCGGCGCGGCGGCGGTGATCGCGCCGGCACGCCACTCCGCGCCCGAGACCGGCGCGCTCGCCAAGGCGGCCTCCGGTGCGCTGGAGCGCCAGCCCTATCTGCGCGTGCGCAACCTCGGCGCGGCGATCGCGACGCTGCGCGAGGCCGGGCGTGCGATCCTCGGCCTCGACGGTGAGGCCGAAATGACGCTGGCGCAGGGGCTCGCCGGGGCGGGGCCGGTAGGGCTCGTCCTCGGCGCGGAGGGGCCGGGACTGCGCGCGGGGACACGCTCGGCCTGCACGCGGATCGCTCGGATCCCGGCCGCCGGGCGATTCGGCTCGCTCAACGTGTCGAATGCCGCGGCCGTGGCACTCTACGCGGCGATGGCGGGCTGAGCATGCTTGCTCCAGGAGTTCACATATTTGCGATAAGCCTTTAAAAGCGCGCCAAAGCTTCTATCTTGAGGGTAGAAGCGTGATTATGGAACAGTCGCGTTTCTCTTCACTGTCCCTCGTTCCGCGACTGGCGCCAGGCTCTGCCGGGCGCTTTTTTATGATTTGGTAACCGCCTCAGCCCTCCATGTCAAAGCCGAGCGCCTTGCCCACGGTGTAGATGTCCTTGTCGCCGCGCCCGCACATGTTCATCACCATCAGGTGGTCGCGCGGCAGTTCGGGCGCGATCTTGAACACATGCGCCAGCGCATGGCTTGGCTCGAGCGCGGGGATGATCCCCTCGAGCGCGCAGCACTGCTGGAACGCCTCGAGCGCCTCGCCGTCGGTGATCGCGACGTATTCCGCCCGCCCGCTCTCATGCAGCCAGGCGTGCTCGGGGCCGATGCCGGGATAGTCGAGCCCCGCCGAGATTGAATGCCCCTCGAGGATCTGGCCGTCCGCGTCCTGCAACAGGTAGGTGCGGTTGCCGTGAAGCACGCCGGGGCGTCCGCCCGTCAGGCTCGCGCAGTGCTCCATCGCGTCGCTCACGCCCTTGCCGCCGGCCTCGACCCCGATGATGCGCACCTCGCGGTCGTCGAGGAACGGATGAAATAGACCCATCGCGTTCGAGCCGCCGCCGATCGCCGCCACGAGGCTGTCGGGCAGCCGCCCCTCGGCGGCCATCATCTGGGTGCGGACCTCCTTGCCGATGATCGACTGGAAATCGCGCACCATGGCCGGGTAGGGGTGCGGGCCGGCCACGGTGCCGATGCAGTAGAAGGTGTCGCGCACATTGGTGACCCAGTCGCGCAGCGCGTCGTTCATCGCGTCCTTGAGGGTGCCCCGGCCGGAGGTCACGGGGATCACCTCGGCGCCGAGCAGCTTCATGCGGAACACATTGGGCCGCTGACGCTCGACATCGTGCGCGCCCATGTAAACAACGCATTGCAGGCCGAACTTCGCGCAGACCGTGGCGGTCGCGACGCCGTGCTGCCCCGCCCCGGTCTCGGCGATGATGCGCGACTTGCCCATCCGCCGGGCGAGCAGGATCTGCCCGAGCACGTTGTTGATCTTGTGCGCGCCGGTGTGGTTGAGTTCGTCGCGCTTGAGATAGACCTTCGCGCCGCCCAAATGCGCGGTGAGCCGTTCGGCGTGATAGAGCGGGCTGGGGCGGCCGACGTAATGGGTCCACAGATCGTCCATCTGCGCCCAGAACGAGTCGTCGGTCTTCGCGCGCTGATATTGCGCATCGAGCTCGAGCAGCAGCGGCATCAGCGTCTCGGAAACGAAACGGCCGCCGAACTTTCCGAAATGGCCGCGCTCATCCGGCCCGGCCATGAAGGAATTGATCAGATCCTCAGGCATGTTGTCTCCCCTGTGCCGCCGCGACGAAGGCGGCCATGCAGTGCGCGTCCTTGACCCCCCGCGCGCGCTCCACGCCGGAGGATACATCCACCTGCCGCGCGCCCGTCAGGCGCAGCGCCTCGGCGACGTTACCGGCCGTCAGCCCGCCCGCGAGCATCCAGGGCACCGGCCAGCGGCGCCCCGCGATCAGCGTCCAGTCAAACGCGAGCCCGTTGCCGCCGGGCACTGCCGCGTCCGGGGCGGGTTTGGCATCGACGAGGATCTGGTCCGCGACACGGGCATGGGCGTCAAGCGCGGCGAGATCGTCCGGCCCGGCGACGCCCACGGCCTTCATCACCGGCCGTGCGAAGCGCTCCCGCACCGCGGCGACGCGCGCCGGGCTCTCGGCGCCGTGCAACTGGAGCATGTCGATCGGCACCGCATCCAGAAGCGCGCGCAGCGTGCGGTCATCGGCATCGACCGTGAGCGCGACCTTGGCGATGCCCGGCGGCGCCGCCTGAGCGGCCGCGCGTGCCGCGTCAAGGTCGAGGCTGCGCGGCGAGGGCGGGAAGAACACGAAGCCGACATAGGCCGCCCCGGCCGCCACGGCGTCGCCCACGTCCCGCGCGGTGCGCAGGCCGCAGATCTTGACCGCGATGCTCATCCGCTCACTTGAGGGCGCGGCTTTGAGAGGCGGGCTTGTCGCCGAGAAGTTCGGCGAGCTCGTCATCCGGGGTTCTCTGCGCCCGCTTGCCTTCGCCGCGCCGCTCGAGCTCGCGCCGCGCGCGGCGCGCTTCGGCCCGGTAGCGGTATTCGCGCATCCACTCCCAGAAGAACCCGATCAGCAGCCCGAGCGCGACCCCGCCGAGCACCACGAGAAACAAGGGTATGCTGATGCCGTGCTGGAAACCGACGAATGCCGCGAGGTCGTCGGGGAGAAGCTGAAGCGTGACCATCTGGCGATTGGCCAGCGCCACGATCAGCAGCACCAGGGCGATCAGGGCCAGCACGCCGTATTTGATAATGCGTATCACGTCTCTACTCCGTATGCCCGTTCAGCCGGTCGTGCAGCCCCTTGCCGGTCTTGAAGAACGGCACGTGCTTTTCCTCGACCTCAACCTGCTCGCCGGTGCGCGGGTTGCGCCCGGTGCGGGCCTCGCGCCGCTTGACGGAAAAGGCCCCGAAGCCCCGCAACTCGACACGCTCGCCGCGGGCCATGGCGGCGATGATTTCCTCGAAGATCGTGTTCACGATCCGCTCCGCGTGACGTTGCTGCAGATGCGGGTTCTCATCCGCGATCTTCTGGATCAGTTCCGACCGGATCATGCCTGCATCCCCCTCGATCGTCCGAGCCGCGGGCGCTCGCTAACCCGAGTTACTATAGGGTTTTTTCGCGCCGGCTCAAACATAAAGGTGGCTCGTATCGATCGGCCGGGCATGGGAGCGCACACGACCCCGCAGCAGATGCGGGGCCGTGTGCATGGCAAGCGTCAGCGCTTGTCCTGGTCGCCCTTGAGCGCCGCACCGAGGATGTCGCCGAGCGACGCGCCCGATTCGGAGGAGCCGAACTGCTCGACGGCCTCCTTTTCCTCGGCGATCTCGCGCGCCTTGATCGACAGGCCGAGCTTGCGCGCCTTCGAATCCACGCTCGTGACGCGGGCATCGACCTTGTTGCCGACCTGGAAGCGGTCGGGGCGCTGCTCGGAGCGGTCGCGCGACAGGTCGGAGCGGCGGATGAAGGACTTCATGCCGTTATACTCGACCTCGATGCCGCCTTCCTCGATGGAGGTGACCGTCACGGTGACGATCGAGCCGCGCTTGACGCCCTCGATGGCATCCGAGAAGCTGTCATTCTCCATCGCCGTGATCGACAGCGACACCCGCTCACGCTCGGCGTCCACCTCGGTGACGACGGCCTCGACCGTGTCGCCCTTGCGGAACTCCTGAATCGCGTCCTCGCCGCGCTGGTCCCAGCTGATGTCGGACAGGTGCACCATCCCGTCGATGTCGCCCTCGAGGCCCACGAACAACCCGAACTCGGTGATGTTCTTGACCTCGCCCTCGACCTTGGTGCCGACGGGGTGCGTTTCGGCGAGCTGCTCCCAGGGGTTGCGCATGGTCTGCTTGAGCCCGAGCGAGACGCGCCGCTTGGCGCTGTCGATCTCGAGGACCATGACCTCGACCTCCTGGCTCGTCGAGACGATCTTGCCGGGATGGACGTTCTTCTTGGTCCAGCTCATCTCGGAGACGTGCACAAGCCCCTCGACGCCCGGCTCGAGCTCCACGAAGGCGCCGTAATCGGTGATGTTGGTCACGCGGCCCTTGTGCACCGACCCGATCGGGAACTTCGCCTCGACGCTGTCCCACGGATCGTCCTGCAGCTGCTTGATGCCGAGGCTGATGCGGTGGGTCTCCTTGTTGATCTTGATGACCTGGACCTTCAGGGTCTCGCCGATCGACAGGATCTCGGAGGGGTGGTTGACGCGGCGCCATGCCATGTCGGTGACGTGCAGGAGCCCGTCCACACCGCCGAGATCGACGAAGGCGCCGTATTCGGTGATGTTCTTGACCACGCCGTCCACAGTGTCGCCCTCGGTCAGCTTGGCGATGACCTCGGCGCGCTGCTCGGCGCGGCTTTCCTCGAGGATGGCGCGGCGCGAGACGACGATGTTGCCGCGGCGACGGTCCATCTTGAGGATCTGGAAGGGCTGCTTGAGCCCCATCAGCGGGCCGGCGTCGCGCACCGGGCGCACATCGACCTGGCTGCCCGGCAGGAACGCGACCGCGCCGCCGAGATCGACGGTAAAGCCGCCCTTGACGCGCCCGAAGATCGCGCCCTCGACGCGCTCCTCGTCGGCATAGGCCTTTTCCAGACGGTCCCATGCGGCCTCGCGGCGGGCCTTCTCGCGGCTGACCACGGCCTCGCCGCGGGCATTCTCGACGCGCTCGAGGAACACCTCGACCTCGTCGCCCACTTCGAGCTGCGCGTCCTCGCCGGGATTGGCGAATTCCTTGAGATCGACACGGCCTTCCATCTTGTAGCCGACATCGACGATGGCTTGGCCCGCCTCGATGGCGATGACCTTGCCCTTGACGACCGAGCCTTCGGTCGGGGTGTCGATTTCGAGGCTTTCGTTAAGGAGGGCCTCGAAGTCCTCCATGCTTGGCGTAGAGCTCATACAGTCATGGTCCTTTATCAAACATTTCCGGCCGTGCGGTTGGCTCCGCCGGTCTGTGGCGTGTCGTCGGGTCCGCAACACGAACGGGGCCGGTGCATCATGCCCGACCCTGCCCGATCTGCTCTTCAACGGCGCGGACCGCCTTCTCGACTGCCGCGTCTATAGTCAATTCGGTGGTGTCGAGCAAGAGCGCATCGGGCGCGGCGCTGAGCGGCGCGTCGGCGCGCGCGCTGTCGCGGGCGTCGCGCGCGCGCAGATCGTCGAGGATCTCGGCCTCGCCGCGCGCATCGCCCGCCGCGCTCAGCTCGAGCCAGCGGCGATGCGCGCGCACCGCATCCGACGCTGTCACGTAAAGCTTCACCTCCGCCTGCGGGCAGATCACCGTGCCGATGTCGCGCCCGTCGAGCACCGCGCCGCCCTCGCGCCGAGCCACGTCGCGCTGAAACTGCACGAGCGCGGCGCGCACCTCGGGCATCGCGGCGACCTCGCTCGCCGCCTGGCCGGCCGCGCCCGAGCGCAGATCGGCGCGGTCGAGATCGACGAGGCGAAGCCCTTGCGCGGCGGCCACCGGATCGACCCCGTCGCGCACCTGCGCCCCGACCGCGCGATACAGAAGCCCGGTGTCGAGATGCGCGAAACAGAACCGCGCCGCGAGCGCGCGCCCGATCGTTCCCTTGCCCGACGCCGCCGGACCGTCGATCGCGACGGTGAATTTCATGCCTCCTCCTTCGTGATCGTGTCCGCGCCGAGCCCGGCCATCAGCCCGGCGAAGCCCGGAAAGCTCGTCTCGATGGGGCGCGCGTCGTCGATGGTCACCGGCGCCCGCGCCGCGAGCCCGAGGCACAGAAACGCCATCGCGATCCGGTGGTCGAGCCGGCTCGCCACCGTCGCACCGCCCGGCACGCCATCCGCCCCGCGCCCCTCGACGGTGAGGCTGTCCCCGGTCTGCGTGACACTGACGCCGCAGGCTTCGAGTCCGGCGGCCATCGCGTCGATGCGGTCGCTCTCCTTGACGCGCAGCTCGCCCACCCCGCGCATCACGGTCGTGCCCTGCGCGGTGGCGGCGAGGGCGGCGAGGACCGGATACTCGTCGATCATGCGCGCCGCGCGCTCGGGCGGAACCTCGACGCCGCGCAGCGCGCCGAAGCGCACCCGCAGATCCGCCACCGGCTCGCCGCCCTCGTCGCGCGCATCGTCGAAGGCGATGTCGGCGCCCATCTCGATTAGCGTGTCGTACAGCCCCGTCCGCGTCGGGTTGCGGCTCACCGCGGGCACGGTGATGTCCGACCCCGGCACCATCAGCGCCGCGCAGACGGGAAACGCCGCCGAGGACGGATCGCGCGGCACCGCGACGGCCTGCGGCACAAGCTCCGGCTGCCCCGTCAGCGTGATCGCCCGCCCCTCGCGCCCCTCCTCGACGGCGATCTCGGCGCCGAAGCCCGCGAGCATCCGCTCGGTATGGTCGCGCGTCGCCGTGCCCTCGGTGATGACCGACTGCCCCGGCGCGCCCAGCCCCGCGAACAGCAACGCCGACTTCACCTGCGCGGACGCCACCGGCACCCGGTAGTCGAGCGGCACCGGCATCGCCGCCCCCGTGACCGTCATCGGCAGACGCCCCCCCGCGCGCCCCAGCACCCGCGCGCCGATCGCCGTCAGCGGGTCGGTGACGCGCCCCATGGGGCGGGCGTTCAGGCTCGCATCGCCCGTGAAGGTCGCCGTGATCGGCGTCGAGGCCATCGCCCCGATGATGAGCCGCACGCCCGTGCCCGAATTGCCGCAATCGATCACCTGCGCCGGTTCGGCGAAGCCGCCGACGCCGACGCCGTGCACCGACCACACCCCTTCTCCAAGCCGAGTGACCTCGGCGCCGAAGGCGCGCATCGCTGCCGCCGTGGCGAGCACGTCCTCGCCCTCCAGAAGCCCGGTGATCCGCGTCTCGCCGACGGCGAGCGCGCCGAGAATCAGTGCCCGGTGACTGATCGACTTGTCGCCGGGCAGCGCGGCGGCGCCGGCAAGCGGGCCGCTCGCGCGCGCCGTCATCGCGTGGGGCAGGTCGGTCATGGGCGGCTCCCGGATGAAACGCGCCCCCGATAGCGCAGCCACGCCGCGCGGTCCACCGGGCAATGCCGCGGCCCCGCCACGCGCGGCGCGCCGCGGATGCGGCGCCACGGGGGCCAGCGCGGCGCATCGCGCCGCACCGCAAGGTCACCGCCCCCTTTCGCCGACGCCGCCGCCGCCCTATAAGCGCCCCGGATCACGCCGGAGACACGCATGCGCAGCGCCGACATCAACCGCGCCACCACCGAGACGCAGATCGCCGTATCCGTCGCCATCGACGGCACCGGCCACGCCGACATCGCGACCGGGGTCGGCTTTTTCGACCACATGCTCGACCAGCTCGCGCGCCAT
>LFIK01002498.1_pt1 | contig 14854 bp, 13 predicted proteins | sample 643401 | NCBI WGS metagenome assembly LFIK01 (sample SAMN03777447, study PRJNA286221) | soda lake metagenome | biome: soda lake; feature: Kulunda steppe; material: water; isolation source: sample T5-Br brine of Lake Tanatar-5 | place: Russia: Kulunda steppe | collected 2010-07 | reverse complement strand
TCGGTCAGTGTCCGGGCGATGAAGGCGCGGTGCGAGATATTGCCGGCATTGCCGTGGAACATCACGATGGTCGGATACCCGCTCTCGCGCGCCGGGATATGCCAGGAGGTCAGTTCGAGGTCATCGTTTGTCCGGACGGTGATGATTTCGGTGTCCGGCAGGCCGACCGCCGCCGGGTCCGGCAGTCCCGACATGGGCATATACATCATCTGACGCTGGCAGCCGAACAGGCCGCCCAGAAGCAGCAGATAGACGGCAGCGGCCGCCACGAGGATCGAGGTCACGGTGCGCATGGTCCTCACTCGAAATCGATGACACATGCAGCCTTGGACCGCAATTCTGTCTAAGACGGGCACGCTATATCATGGGTAGGATGCCGATATGATGCCGACTTCTCAAGCTTCCGTCGTTGATCCCTGCTGATTGGCCCAGGCCGGAATCGGACACGGAGCCAAGCCCCCGTTCGCCTCTGCTTCAATCGAGCGCACTCATGATAAAGAACCCAAACACGCGGGAATTCGGCGAAGCGGCCCTGTTGATGCTGCCCGTCGCTCTCGGGGTCGCCCCATTCGGGCTGCTGCTGGGCAGCGTGGCGGCGGATAAGGGGCTGACGCTGGTCGACGTGCTGGCGATGTCGGGGCTGGTCTTTGCGGGGTCGTCGCAATTCGTGGCCGTGTCACTATGGGATGATCCGCTGCCCTGGCTGGGGATTGCCGCCTCGGTGCTGCTGGTCAATGCCCGCCACGTCTTGATGGGGGCGTCGCTGGCCCGGTCGCTTGAAGGCGTCCCACGCCGGTCGCGGTTGATCGCGGCCTTCTTCATGGCCGACGAGGTTTGGGCGCTGGCCGAACGCCGGGCGCGGTCGCAGCCGCTCGGTCTGGCCTATTACTTCGGACTGGCCTTTGTTCTCTATACAAGCTGGCTGTTCTTTACCGGCTTGGGCACGGCCATCGGCGCGGTGATCGCCGATCCGGCGGCACTTGGGTTCGATTTCGCGTTCACGGCCATTTTCATCGCCCTGATCGTGTCATTCATCGGATCGGCGACGGCCGTGTTGCCGGTCGCGGCCAGTGCTGTCGCCGCCACGGTGGTGCATCTTCTTGTGCCGGGGGCGTGGTCGATCTTGGCCGGGGCCCTCGCCGGTATTGCGGTGGCCATGATCGCGCCCCCGTCCCTCATTCAAACCGAACCGGCCCTGGAAAGGAAAAAGGCATGAGTGCGTCGCTGGCCCTGATCGCCGTCATGGCGTTGATCACCTATGCAACGCGCGTGATCGGCGTGATCGCGCTGGATGGGTTTCGCCCGCGCGGCCGGCTGGCTGCGGGTCTGGAGGCGGTACCGGCCGCCGTCCTGACGGCCGTGGTCGCCCCGGCGGTCCTGTTGGGCGGACCGCCGGAAATGATCGCCGCCGGGCTCTGCGTTGTCGCCGCCTTGCGCCTGCCGATCATCGCGGTGGTGGCGATCGGCGTCGGCGCGGTGGTGGTGTTGCGCGCTTTGTTCGGGTAGGGATTTTCCTTGAGCGGCAGGCGTCGTTGGGTCCATACGCATTGGCGTTTCAGGGTCTGGCCAGGATCGGGAGAGGCTATCGTGGCATCAGCGGTATCGGTCGTTTGCATGAAATGGGGGACGGCCTATCCGTCCCGATACGTCAACATTCTGCGCGCAATGACGGCCCGGCACTTGGCGCGGCCGCATCGTTTCGTCTGCCTGACCGACGATCCGTCCGGTCTGCATCCGGATGTCGAAGTTTTTCCGATCCCCGAGGTTCCGCTGCCGCCGCACAAGAAGGACCGGCCCTGGCGCAAATTGGCGCTGTTCGCCCCTGGCGTCGGTGATTTGACCGGGCCCTGCCTGTTCATGGATCTCGATGTTGTGGTGGTCGGTGCGCTCGATCCGTTTTTCGACGCGGACGGTGATGTGGTGATCATCGAGAATTGGACCCAGCGCGGCCAAGGGATCGGCAACAGCAGCGTGTTTCGATGGGTGGCGGGCGCCCAGAATCAGATATATAATGAGTTTGTTAAGGATCCTGACGGCATCATCAAGATGGTACCCAATGAACAGACCTATTTATCCCAGCATGTGTCAGCGGCCGGGCATCATCTGGCTTTTTGGCCCGATGCCTGGGTCCGGAGTTTCAAATATCACTGTCGGCCGATCTTTCCCCTGAATTTGGTGCGGACGCCCCGTATCCCCGAAGGGGCGCGGATCGTCGCCTTTCACGGCCGTCCGAACCCGCCGGACACCGCGTCGCACGGTCCGTTGCACCCGAAGAAATACTTCCGCCCCGCCCCCTGGGTCGCCGACCACTGGAAAGAGTAACCGGCCCCCGGCCGAAGATGGGGCCGCAACCGTCGTCGCGCAGGAGAACCGCTTATGAACCGGTGGTATGCCATACACACGCTGCCGAATTCCGAGAAAAAGGCGGAGTTCAATCTGATTCGCCAGGGCTTCGCCGTCTTTTGCCCGCAATTCAAAAAGACCAGACGGCATGCCCGCAAGATCGATACCGTTCTGGCACCCTTGTTTCCGGGTTATCTTTTCACTTGGCTCGATATTGATGAGCAGCCCTGGCGGTCGATCAACGGCACCTACGGGGTGGCCTATCTCGTCGGCCGGGGGGAGAGGCCTCAGCCCGTTCCGGCCGGTTTGGTCGAGGCCATTGCCGCCCATCAGGCGGAAGGCGGTGCGGTTGAGCTGCCTAAGGTCGTGTTTCGGCCGGGCGACAAGCTGATGCTGGAAGAAGGGCCGTTCAAGGGGCTTGTCGGAGAATTCGAGCGGATGAAGGATCAGGAGCGGGTTATGGTGCTTCTCAATCTGATGGGGGGCAAGGTGCCGGTCGAAGCCCATGCCGAAATGGTATCCAAGGAGATTTGATGCCTCGATCGGGGAATTGCGGGCCTTTTCGGGTGATGCTTGCCGTTGCGCTGACCGGCCTGCTGGTCATGATGACAGTGTTGGCGAAAGGGGCCTCCACGGGGGCCTCCACGGGGGCCTCCGATACGAGCCCCTGCGCGCCGGTGGTGTATGCCGATAATGCCTATACGGTCTGTACGATCGATCCGGAACGCTATGTGATGGAACTCTACTGGGATGATGCCAACGGTACGCCGTATCGCTGGTTTGGTGACCTGCCGGCGTCCCATCAGGGCCGGCCGATCGCCTTTGCCATGAATGCCGGGATGTATGACACCGGATTGGGACCGGTCGGCCTTTATATCGAAGACGGGCACGAGCGTCGCAGCCTGAATACCAATCAGGGACCGGGGAACTTTCATTTGCTGCCCAACGGTGTGTTCTTCATGGCCGATGGCCGTGCGGGCGTCATGGAGACAGAGCGGTTTTCGCGGGCCGGTCTGGCGGTCGATCTGGCAACCCAGTCGGGGCCCATGCTGGTGATCGACGGCGAAATCCATCCCCGGTTCATCCCCGGCGGAACGTCGCGCAAGCGCCGCAATGGTGTCGGGGTGACGGCCGATGGTATGATCGTGTTCGCGATCTCCGAAGGGTTGGTCAATTTCTGGGATTTCGGCCACCTTTTCCGTGATCACCTGGGGACGGACAACGCCCTTTTCCTGGACGGCACCATGTCCAGCCTCTACGCGCCGGCCATTGGACGCGAGGATCGGCGCCGGCCGATGGGACCGATCATCGCGGCTTATGCGCGAGACTGAGCCTTTTGGGTCTGCATGGGGCTCGGCGCGGGCCCGGTCAATGGCGTTTGCTGCCGACACTCGTTCCGGCCGGTTCCTGTTTTGACATCCGCGTGCGAAGCCGATCCGAAGGTATGGTCAGCGAAACGGTTGTGCCGACATCCGGCTGGCTGTCGATGGCCATGTCGATGTCCTGCGCTTTGGCGAAGGCCCGGGTGATCGGAATACCAAGCCCGGTCCCTGACCGGCCGGGGATGCGGCTGGTGGCGCGGCGTCCGAACGGTCTTGCGGTCTCGGCGATTTGGTCGGCCGTCATGCCGACGCCTGTATCGGAGACGGCCAGCGCCAGCGCGCCGTCGTCTCGTTGCTGGCAAACAACCCTGACGTCGCCGCCGGCATTGGTGAATTTCAACGCGTTGGTCAGCAGATTGATCAGCATTTGGCAGAGCCGGCCATGATCGGCGTAGATTTCAATGCCGTCGGGTACCGACCAGGTGCCGAGTTTGACGCCGAACTGATCGGCCAGCGGGTCGGCCATGCGCAGACTCTCCTGCACCGCTGCCGACAGGGAGATCCACTCCGGATCGAGGGACACTTCGTTGGCCTCGATCCGGGACAGGTCGAGAATATCGTTGATGACGGTAAGCAGATGGCGGCCGCTGTTGTGGATATCGGTCGCATATTCCTGATAGCGCGGCGGCTGAAGCGGGCCGAAGACCTGTCGGCACATCATGTCCGAGAAACCCACGATGGCATTTAATGGTGTTCGGATTTCGTGGCTGACATTGGCCAGGAACCGGGTTTTCAGCATGTTTGCGTGCTCGGCGTCGCGCAGGGCCTGGGAAAGCGCTCTTTCCCGCTCGATCCGTTCGGTCAGGTCGCGGATATGAGCCAGAACGACCTGTTCGCCTTCGATCTCAAAGGGGGTGGCGCTGATTTCGACCGGCCTTTCCCGACCGTCCGCCTTAATGATGCGGGACCTGAAGATCCCGCCTTCATCGATCAGCCGGTTCGATTTATCGCCGTCGACCGACTGGAGGAACCGCTCGCTGCCGATCAGTTGCCCACCGGGCCGTCCGAGCAAGCTTTCCAAGGCTAAGCCGAACAGATCTGCCGCCCTCCTATTGGCGTCGCGGATGATGCCGCACTTGGCGCCGATGATAAGAATGCCGTCATTGGCGTTGTCGAAGACCGAGCGGAATCGGGTCTCCGACTCCGCAAGGAGACGCAGGCTTCCCGATCGCTGGGCGTCGAGACGCAGGCGTTGAGCGGCGACGATCGCGATGAAGGCGGACAAGAGTATGGCGACGGTCCAGATGATGGGCGATGCAACGGATGATGTCGGCCAGCCTGCGGCCGGCAGCGCTGCCGCTTGCCAGGAGCCATGCGGCAACTCGATGTCCGTGACCACCGGGTCGGCGTCATGAATATCAGCGGGGCCAAAAAAGGGCTCGCCGTCGGCACCAAGGCCGTTCGTACCCCGCAATCCGACCTGAATCGGCATATCGCCGCCAAGCAGCTCAGCCTGTTCCAGTACAACCTCGTAATCGACCACCGCCGCGACGATTCCCCATATTCGATCCATGGGGGGGTCGCCGACCTGATAGAGAACCGGCGATCGGATGATCAGGCGTTTGCCGCCTTGCACAAGTTCCACCGGACCGGCGACGACAGTCCCGAGGGTGTCCATGGCAAGCCGAACGGCGGCTTCCTGATCGGGCACGGTTCGATAGTCGAGGCCGAGGGCAGCCTCGTTGCCTTCCAGGGGATGAACATGGGTGATGACCATGTTCTGAGCGGCGGCGATATGGATAATGGCCGTTCGTTCGGATAGGAGGCCGTCAACGAAGGCGGCGAATTCCTCACCATTGATATCGGGCGTGGTGCCGATCTCAACAACCAGACCACGGACCAGTGCGGTGTCCCGCCATACGGCGCCTTCCAATGCGGCCCGGATCTTGCCGAGCTGATCCAGGGTCGACAATGTCGCGTGGTCCCGCGCCCTGTCGATCGCCGCCCGGTCGAGCAGATAGGCCGCCAGGGCGACGCATATGATAGCGGCGAGTGCCGTGAAGAAGGTGGCTTTCCAACTGGCTTCGTTCGCCGCGCGCCGCTCGGCCATCGTTCCCCATCGTCCCCTGTTTGACCGGACCCTGACCGCTATTGTGCGTCGATATCGTTAAGATTGCATAACAAACGTACGGTCGTTTGTTTTGCGGTCAATGGGCGGGGGCTTGGGGTTGGACAGGGTATTACATGACCGCACCGACTTGCCATGGCACGAATTCGTGGTCGCCGAAACCGAGCGTTTCGCTCTTGGTGGGCTTGCCAGAGGCCGTTTCGATGAACATGGTCAGGATGCGCCGGGCGACATCGTCGATGGTTTCGGCGCCGTCGACGATCGTGCCGCAATTGATGTCCATGTCCTCCGATAGCCGGTCATACATGGCCGTGTTCGTGGCCAGCTTGACCGAGGGCACGGGCTTGTACCCGGCGACCGACCCCCGCCCGGTCGTAAAGCAAACCAGGTTGCAGCCGCCGGCGATCTGTCCGGTCACCGAAACCGGGTCGTAGCCGGGCGTGTCCATATGGGCGAAGCCGGGGGTGGTGACCTGTTCGCCATAGCGATAGAACCCGGTCAGATTGGTCGTACCGCCCTTGGCGGCGGCGCCCAGCGACTTTTCCAGGATGGTGGTCAGGCCGCCCGCCTTGTTGCCGGGTGAGGGGTTGTTGTTCATCTGCCCGCCATGCTTGGCGCAATACTCTTCCCACCATTTGATCCGGGCGATCAGCTTTTCCGCGATTTCCGGCGATTCGGCACGCCGGGTCAGCAGGTGTTCCGCACCGTAGATCTCCGGTGTTTCGCCGAGCACGCCGGTGCCGCCCTGGGCGACCAGCATGTCGACCGCCCGGCCGAGCGCCGGATTGGCGGTGATGCCGGAATAGGCGTCGGACCCGCCGCATTGCAGCGCCACGGTCAGTTTGCTGACCGGCACGGTCGTGCGGCTGATCTCGTTGACCGCCGGCGCCATGGCGGCGACCTCGCGGACACCGGCCTCGACCGTCAGGCGGGTGCCGCCCATGTCCTGAATGTTCATAGTCTTGAACAGCGGGCCGCGTTCGATGCCATAGGCTTCGAGCAAAAAGTCGATGCGGTTGACCTCGCAGCCCAGGCCGACCATGACGATGCCGCCGAAATTGGGATGGCGGGCATAGCCCCATAGCGTGCGCTGCAGGTTGTCGTATCCTTCGCCGGTATCAGCCATGCCGCAGCCGGTGCCGTGGGTCAGGGCGACGACGCCGTCGACGTTCGGGTACGCATCCAGGACGCCGGAGCGTTCAACTTCCTGAGCGATGTAGTTGGCCACTGTGGCCGAGCAGTTCACCGAGGTCAGAAGGCCGATATAGTTGCGCGTGCCGACCCGGCCGTCCTTGCGGACATAGCCCTCGAAGGTCGCGCGCTCGGCTGCCGGCACCATCTTGGTCGGTGTTTTGTCCTGGCCAATGGCGTAGTCACGGTCGAAATCAGTGACTTCGACATTATGGACATGCACATGCTCGCCCGGTTCGATCGGTTCGGCGGCGAAGCCGATGATCTGGCCGAATTTCCGGATCGGCGCGCCCTTTGCGATGGCGGCAGTGGCGATCTTGTGACCGGCCGGCACGAAGGTGAGCGTCGTCACGGATTCGTCGGTGACGGCGACGCCGGGCAGCATTTCCGTGCGGGCAACGATCACGTTGTCGTCGGGGTGCAGGCGTATGGTCAGTTTGGCTTCGGTGTTCATGGCCTTGGTGCTCTTCCTCAGGAAAAAACGATTTCGTTCATTGGGCCGAATGTGGCCATGTCCGGTCGGTTGGGGGCGCCGAGTTCGGCGGAAATTACTTGGGCTGCGGCCCGTACCAGCGGATGGATCGATCCGGGGTTGCGGGCATCGGGCCGGTCGAGCCGTTCCAGGAACGGGACATTCAGCGAGGCGGCGCATGTTCCGGAAAAATCGAAGACCGGATGGCTGATATTCGTCACCCCTTTGATTTGGTAGCTCTCCCGCTCCTCGTAACCCCGTTTGCGAATATCATTCCACAAAACGCGGCACTCATCCATGATGCGCCGGCACTCGTCCTTGCCATAGGATTCCTCCAGCATCATGCGGCGGGAAAGATCGTCGGCAAAGGCCAAAAGCAAGTGCCCTGAAGACGCCATGAGCAGGGGAACCGTCGTGCCGACGCGCGTCGTCAAGCTGGGTCCTTCTGAAGGCTGCGAAATGGCTACGACGACGACGCCGCTTTGGCCGAACACCGTCAGGTGACAGGACTGCCCCAGATCGCGGGCCAAGCTGTCCATCGGGCCGGCCGCGGCGGTCGTCAATTGGCGGAGCTGGCCATGACGATGGGCAAAGGCATAAAGTTTTAGCGACAGGATATAGCGATCGCCGGGCTGGCAAAGCCTGACATAACCGCGTCCTTCGAGCACATTGACCATTCGGAAAATCTCACCGACCGACCGGCCCATTTCGCGCGCGATGGCCGCTTGGGTCAGGCCGTCGGGATGGCTTGCCAGCAATTCCAGTATAGCCAAGCCTTTTTCCAGAGCCGGGGCGGTATACCGGCGTTTTCCGGTCGGCGATGATATCATCGGTTGAATCGGATCTCGAAATCTTATATATGAAACTGTCTTTTATCAGAGAGAGGCCGTAAAGGTCCAGAGAGTCGAGTTGGGCATTTGCTTGGCCGGGTAAAACAGAAAAGCGACTCATATGAACGGGGGTAGTACGAGTGACTAAAACATAAGGCGACAAAACTACAGAGATAAGCGTTAATTTTAACACTGGCCGCGTTTACCGGTATAGTCACCTATTGCCATTTTTTGTGAAAATATGGTCGTTAGGTTTGCGAGAAAACAGCCGATTTTTACTGAATTCTAACGATATTTCCATTTGCGATCTATGCGTCCATCCCATAACATTCCGCCGTGGTGCAAAAAAGCACGGAAATATGGGAGGGAGCTATGAGAACGATCCTTAGAACCGCCGCCATGTCGACAGCGGCTGTATTGGCATTCGGCGTGACCGCCAATGCGCAGGAAACACTGCAATTTGCCCATGTTTACAGCGAAGGCGAGCCCTATCACCAGTGGGCGGAATGGGCAGCCGACGAAATCGCCGAACGCACCGATGGCCGGTACGCGATCGAAGTGTTCCCATCGTCCCAGCTTGGTTCGGAAGCCCAGATTTCCGAGGGCATGGCACTTGGCACAATCGACATGGGCTATCTCGGCGCCCTGTTCGCCAGTAACTCCTATGGCCCGATCGCCATTGCCGAAGCGCCGTATATGCTGCGCGATTTCGACCATTGGCAGGCCTATGTCGACAGTGATCTGTTCGAAGATCACGTCGAAGGCTATCACGGCGCCACCGGGCATATGCCGGTCGCGGCGACCTATTACGGCGCGCGCCATGTAACATCGAATATTCCGATCAATGAACCGGCTGACATGGAAGGCCTGCGCATCCGGGTTCCGGACGCGCCGCTCTACACCATGTTCCCGCGGGCCGTTGGTGCCAGCCCGACGCCGATCGCCTTCGCCGAAGTCTATCTGTCGCTTCAGCAAGGGGTTGTCGACGCTCAGGAAAACCCGCTGCCGACGATCTACGCTCAGGGCTTCTATGAAGTTCAGGACTATATCAACCTGACCGGCCATATTCGGAACCTGCTGTTGACGACCATCAGCGGCAATACCTGGAATAGCTTGTCCGAGGAAGATCAACAGATCTTTGCCGAGGTTTTCGCCGAAGCGGCGGCAAGCGCGACCCAGGACGTTCTTGGTCTGGAAGCCAGCCTCGTCTCTGACTTCGAGGAAATGGGCATCAATGTGAACGAGGTCGATGTCGAGCCGTTCATGGATGCCTTGCGGCCGTTGCTCTTGGGCGACGACGCCACTTGGTCCGAGGAAGACTTCGAGCGCATGCAGGCGCTCGGCCAGTAAGGCGACGTCACCGACAATCCCAGTGGTTCGATGTCAAAAAATGGTTCCCATTTTTTGACTGAATCGAACCACTAACTTTTTGAAATAGTGGTTTGATTCACGAGGCGCTTGCGGATGCAAGCGTCTCGATCAAGCCACTAGATCGTTTTAACCAACAATCGGGAATAAATCTTGATGACCCAATCCGGATCATCGAGCGGGCCGTCGGGAAACGGGGGGCAGCCGCCCCCCGAACCCGATATTCCGCCGCCACCAAAGATGGAAGAGGCGGTGCCAGAGATGTCCTGGCGCGAACTGGCGATAGAAGACTATGTAACGCTTTTTTTGTTCTGGGTTCTGGCATCGGTGGTCTTTGCGCAGTTCTTTACGCGTTATGTGATGAACAGCCCCCTAGCTTGGACTGAAGAGATCGCCCGATACCTTCTGATCTATGTTGGATTTTTGGGATCGGTGTTGGCCGTCCGCAAGAATTCACACATATTCATCGAAGTTTTTTATCATTTCTTGCCGAATCGGCTTTCGAAGGCTTTATTGGCTATCGTTGACGTCATCCGCACGACGTTTTTTCTCGTCGCCACAATGCTGTCCTGGCAGGTCACCGGACTGATGTCGAACCAGTATATGAGTGTCGTGCCCTATCCCATGAGCATTATTTATGCGGTCGTGACAGCGGCCTTTGCCTTGATGGCATTTCGCAGTATTCAGGTGAGCTGGCGAAATTGGCATGAGGGTTATGCCATGATTGACCGTTTGCGTCCGCCGGAGGGCAAGTCGTGATCAACATTCTGCTGGCAATGATTTTCGGCTTGCTGCTGATCGGGGTGCCGGTGGCGGTGGCTCTGGGGGCTTCGTCGCTTTTCTATTTCATGTTCCTGCAGGAACGTGTGCCCGACATGGTCGTAATCCACCGGATGGTCAGCGGCATCAACAGCTTCCCGCTATTGGCCATTCCGTTCTTTATCTTGGCCGGCAGTCTCATGAACGCCGCCGGAATCACGGATCGGATCTTTGCTTTCGCCCGTGCGATGGTCGGCTGGATGCGGGGTGGCCTGGGACATGTGAACGTTTCGGCGTCAGTGCTGTTCGCCGGGATGTCCGGCGCGGCTGTGGCCGATGCCGGCGGCTTGGGCGTGGTCGAAATCAAGGCCATGCGCGATGCCGGCTACGAGCCGGGGTTTTCGGTCGGAATTACGGCAGCATCGTCCACGATCGGGCCGATCATCCCGCCAAGCCTGCCGCTGGTGATCTATGGCGTCGTGGCGTCGACCTCGATCGGCCAGTTGTTCGCTGCCGGGCTTATCCCTGGCTTGCTGATGGCCGTGTCGCTGATGATCATGGTCGCGTGGTTCGCACGCACGCGCAACTATCCGCGCGACGACAAGTTTCTGTGGACGGTCCTTTGGATTACGTTCAAGCGGGCGTTCCTGTCGCTGCTGACTCCGGTGATCATCGTCGGCGGCATTCTGTTCGGCATCTTCACCCCGACAGAAGCGGCGATCGCGGCTGTTGCCTATGCCATGATCCTGGGGATCTTCGTCTACCGGACCCTGAATATAAAGCGCATGCTGCATGTCAGCATGGAGACCATCGAAACCACCGCGATCATCATGTTGATCGTGGCGGCGGCCTCGATCTTCGCCTGGATCCTGACCAGCCTGCGGGTGCCACAGGTATTCGCCGATGCGATCCTGGGCTTCACCGACAACAAATTCGTGATCCTGATCATGATCAATCTGATCCTGCTGGTGGTCGGATTCTTCATGGAAACGATCGCGGCGATTAGTATCCTGGTGCCGGTCCTGCTGCCCATCGCGATGGAAGTGGGCATCGATCCGGTCCAATTCGGTATCATCATGGTGCTCAACCTGATGATCGGCCTGTTGACCCCGCCGGTCGGCATGGTGCTCTATGTGCTGTCCCGGGTCTCCAAAGTGCCGTTCGAAACCTGCGCGATCGCGACTCTGCCGTTCATGGTGCCGCTATTGATCGTGCTGATGATGGTTACGTTCATACCGGCGATATCGATGTGGCTGCCGGAGCTCATTTATCGCTAGTACTGCTATCGCCAGTGCTGCTAGTGACCAACTCTCCCTTCGGATCGCTCGCCAGCCTAACCTGCTTGGCTCGCATCGATCCGAAGGGGTGCTTCTAAGGTTGGAAACCGGTAGTCGGGATTAGGCGATGGCGGGCCCGGTATTTTCGTCAGACGGACAAGCGCGCCAGTCGAGCACCCTGCTGGCGGTCATCGCCCTGTCGCTGGCGGCGCTGTTCTGGTCGGGCAACTTCATCGCCGGGCGGGCTCTGCGCGACGACCTCGATCCGGTCATGCTCAATACCCTGCGCTGGCTGTTGTGCTTGGTTTTGTTTCTGCCGCTGGTCTCGACCCGGATCGTCCGGCACCGGACCCTCATCCTGCGCGATTGGCGGCTGCTATTGGCGCTTGGCGCCACGGGGATCGCGACATTCCAAACCATGGTCTATACGGCGTTGAGCCAGACGACGGCGGCCAACGCCGTCTTGATGCTGGCGCTGACCCCCACGGCCATCCTGATCGGCAGCGCGCTTAGTGGCGGCTCTCGGCCGACCACCGTCCAATGGGCCGGATCGGTCATTTCCCTGATCGGTGCGGCCGTTCTCATCACCCGCGCTGAGGTGTCCGTGCTCCAGACCCTGACGTTCAATCGCGGTGATCTGTGGATGCTGGGGGCCGTTGTCGCTTGGGCGGTTTATTCACTGCTGCTTCGCCAACGGCCCGCCGACCTGCCGCAGGATGTGGCGCTGGCGGTGAGCATTGTCTTCGGGCTGGCCCTGATTGCGCCGCTGACGGTCTTTTCCGCTCCCCTCGACCCCTCGATTTTCGAGCCGCGCGTTGTCGGCGCCCTGCTTTATATTGCGGTTTTCGCGTCTCTGGTTGCCTTTTTGCTCTGGTCCTATGGGGTCAACGTGCTGGGGCCGCAACGGGCCGGGCAATTCGTGCATCTCATGCCTGTCTTCGGCCCGATCCTGGCAGTGCTGATCCTGCGCGAAACCCTCGTTGCCCCGCAGATCATCGGGGCGGCAATCGTCTTCGCCGGCATGTATCTGGTCAATCGCAAGCCCAAAGACACAGCCCCCTGAGCGCCGGATTATCCGCAAGACAGAATATGAAGGAACGAACCGAAGGCCCGGCCGTGCACGGAACCCATGGCCGCCAGGGCCCGGCCGTCGGCTGTTTCGGCGTCGATCCAGGCGGTTTCGGGTTGGTTCTCGGTCCCCGCGATCGCGACATAGTGGAATTCGTGGCCCAGCAAGCGGGTCCCCGCAGGCCCGAGGGGGCCGTCGTGGCGCAAGGTGGCTCGGCGATAGCCCAGATGAAGCTTGCGGGCCGCAAAGCTGGTCCTAAGCGGCAGCAGCCCGGCCATCGGGACCGTTCGGCCGTCTTCGGTCTCGAGGCTTTCGCCCATGACGATATAGCCGCCGCATTCGCCGTACACCGGACAGGCGGCGGCTTTGTCGGCCAAGCCCTGCCTGAACCGGCTGGCGGCCGACAGGCGGTCGGCGTGCAGTTCAGGATAGCCGCCCGGCAGATAGACCGCGTCGGCGTCCATAGGCGGCGCCTCGTCGGCGAGCGGCGAAAAAAACGTAATCTCGGCCCCGGCAGCCCGCCAGCCGATCAGCAAATGGTCATAGCAAAAGGTGAACGCCGCATCACGGGCGACCGCAATGCGCTGGCCGAGCGGTTTCAGGGCGCCGGTTCCGGATCCGAGGGACGCGGGTCCAGGCGGACGGGTCCGGGTGGGACGGGTCAAAGCTTGAAGCCGGTCGAGGTCGATCGATGTTCGGGCCAAGGATGACAGGGTGGCGAGCCGGGCGTCGAGCCCGTCGTCGTCGCCCGCCTGCACCAGGCCCAGATGGCGACTGGGCAGGGCGATCGCCTGATCGCGCGGGATCGCGCCCAGCACCGGCATGCCGATTTCCTCGATCGGCCCGGCGACCAGCGCCCGGTGCCGGTCGCTGGCGACATTGTTCAGGATCACGCCGGCGATTGTCACGTCCGGGCGATAGGCGGCGAACCCCTGGACCAGTGCGGCGGCCGACCGGGTCTGGCCCTTGGGGTCGATGACCAGCACCACCGGCCACCCGGTCAGCGCGGCGATGTCGGCGGTCGAGCCGTGGCCGAGCTTGCCGGGGGCGGCAGCGCCGTCGAATAGACCCATCACGCCTTCGCACAGGATCATGTCGGTCTCGCGGCCGACGGCGGCGATCTGGCCGGAAATCTGGGCCGCATCCATCGCCCAGCCGTCGAGATTCAGGGCCGGCCGGCCGGTAACGGCGCGGTGCAGCGACGGATCGATATAATCGGGGCCGACCTTGGCCGAGCCGACCCGAAGCCCGACATCGCGCAGCGCCGCCAACAGGCCGATGGTGACGGTGGTCTTCCCGGTGCCAGAGGACGGCGCGGCAATTATTAGGCCTTTGGGAATCACACCCTCTTGTGGCGCGTCGATGGCCGGGCTCATCATAACGGGTCGGCCAGTTGCAAAGCGGCGACTCGCTGCATATCCAGCCAATCGAGACTCGGCCGAAGCCGCACGATCGAGCCGATGACGATCACGGCGGGCGGGCGTTGGCCGCAGGCGGCCAGATGGTCCGGCGCCTCGGCCAGTGTGGTGACAAGCACCTTTTGCCGGTCGGTCGTGGCATCGCTGATCACCGCGACCGGCATGCTGTCGGGCATGCCGCCGGCCTTGAGTTCGGCGGCGATGGCCGGAAAGGTCCGCCATGCCATATAAAGCACGATCGGCGCCCCGGCCGCCGCCAGAATCCGCCAATTGGGGCCGCCGGAGTCGGATTTGCCGGTGGCGAAAATGATCGCCTGATTGTCGTCGCGATGGGTCGCCGGAATACCGGCATAGGCAGGGGCCGCGATGCCGGCGGTTATGCCAGGCACGATCCTGAAGCCGATGCCGGCCTCGGCCAGGGCCAAGGCTTCTTCGCCGCCGCGACCGAACACGAACGGGTCGCCGCCCTTCAGCCGCAGCACCCGCAGCCCCCGGCGGGCGAGTTCGATCAGCTTGGCGGTGATTTCCGGCTGCTTGGGGGATGGTTTGCCGCCGCGCTTGCCCATATCGTAAAGCACGGCGTCGGGGCTGGCCAGCGACAGAATGCGGCGGTCGATCAAGGCGTCATGGACGATGGCATCGGCATGGCGTAGACCTTCGACGGCGAGAAGGGTGAG
>LFIK01002496.1_pt1 | contig 14862 bp, 24 predicted proteins | sample 643401 | NCBI WGS metagenome assembly LFIK01 (sample SAMN03777447, study PRJNA286221) | soda lake metagenome | biome: soda lake; feature: Kulunda steppe; material: water; isolation source: sample T5-Br brine of Lake Tanatar-5 | place: Russia: Kulunda steppe | collected 2010-07 | reverse complement strand
CCCCACGCATTGTGCCTGGGCCCACCTGGCCATCCAGCGGCCAAGGGCCTGCAGCCCAGAGACAGGCGGATTGGGGTCGTGGCGCACGATGGAGAGCGTGGCCTGCGTGGCGTCCGCATCGTCCCGGCAGGCAGCCAAGCAAGACATGGCAGTGCACCTGCATGGGGGGCCTTACGGGCGCACTGCTGGGGTGTAGGGGGGGCATAAGCATGATGGAGTGCCTGACTTGCCCTGTGTCTGCATCATCCGGCAGGCAGCCAGGCAAGACATGGGTGTGCACCTGCACGGGGGTCAGGGCGCGCTGCTGGGGCGTGTGTGGCACATAAGGGGCAGAGAGGCACCCTCCGTGTGGCTTGCATGTCAGAGCAGCACGCAGGTCTAACAGGCACGACATGGAAGTGCACTAGTGCAGCACGCATGCATGATTACATGAACCCTGGGGATTAGGGATCCGGCTGGGCCGATCAGCCCCCAAATTTGCTGGACCCGCTGGCAACAGGGTGTGCTGGCAACAGGATGTGCTGGCAACAGGGTGTGCTGGTAACAGGGTGTGCTGGCAACAGGGTGGACCCGCTGGCAACAGGGTGTGCTTCCAGCCATGTGCATCGGTGCCTCTGATGGTGCCATAGGTCCTAACCTTGATAAGCAAGCACCTGCCATGGGTCCTAACCATAGGTCCTAACCTTGATAGGCCATAGGTCCTAACCATAGGTCATGGGTCCTAACCATAGGTCCTAACCTTGATAGGCCATAGGGCCATAGGTCCTAACCTTGATAAGCAAGCACCTGCTCCTGGTCTCATGCAAACCCATGCCTGAGTAGATGTGGCGGTGCTCACGTACATGCTGTGCATGGCAAAAGGCTGCGTGCAACGGCTTGTGCGCTATGGATGGGTTCCCTGACTTCAGCGCAAAGGATGTGTGCCAAGATAACAGTGCACATCGTGTGTGTGTGCCAAGATTAGAGTGCATGGGGTGCCGTGCCGTGTCTTGAGTGCAAGGGAGGCGCGCTATGCTTGGAGCGCAAGGCTTTGCAAATGCCTTTTTCAAAATTGAGGTGCGTCCCTGAGATCTGTTGAAGTGGGGCTGGCATGCAGGCAAACTAGAAGCCTTGCAAGGAATGATAGAGGACGACCCGCTCTAGGGTCTGCCCCAGAGAATTGTGTTCACCTTGCAAGGTTTACTCATATACAAGGCATCATCCAATGACAAAGCTACGCTTTGCCGAGGCTGCCTCGGGGCCGCATCAAAGTTTGCTGCCTGCATGCTCTCATGACATGTGTGTGCGTGAAAAGTGTGCACATGCCATCCAAACAAAACATGTCCATGGCTCTCCACTGAACAAGAAAGCAGAGCTTTTCGACAAAGGTGCCGTTCCCTGTATTGTGCCAACGCTGCGTTCGACAGTGACGCATGCCTGCTCCCTGAAGTATTCACAGCACAAGCTGGTTCTGCATGCATACTTCCCTGAAGCACCCATGGCAGAGAGCCACTTCTGAATCCGTGCGCACATCGTTTTGATTGGCTGCATGATTGTGGCTGCACTGACCTAGGGAAGATGACAAACTCTTGTGTGGGTTGCCGTGTGTTGGGCAGGATGCCTGCATGGACGGGTTCTATGGGTGCGGTCGGGACGCCGCGGGCTGTGCACCACTGGGCGTGCCCCTCAGCATTGCGCCTAAGCGCCTCAAACACCTGCGCACATGCACGCACTCATGCATGCATGCATCCATGCATGCGTGCACGTGTGCGCAAGTGCGCGTGTGCAGGCGTGAGCGCACCCCTTTGTGTGCAGAACTCCTGCGAATGCAAGCTTATTGGTAGGCTGTAGATTCAAGCAAAAGACAACACGCCATTGTCAGTGCATGACTTTGTCTCCTATGATTGTTAACACCTGATACGCGGCCACGAACCTTCAAGTGCTGCAAACATTGTGGGCGTGTTTGCAGCCATGCAAAAGACCTCAAGATCTGTCAGCATAGCTCTCCTCAATCAGGCAGGATACCAGTGGTGGACTTAAAGTTCGAACGTTTCATTGTATAAGATAGCACTTCCGATCATCCTAGATACAGTGCACACACACACACACACAAAATGACAAACATGCACAAAACTAAACGTAGAGTTGAGTCCAACATCCCCTCAGCGCCAACAATGCCAGCTTGCTCCTGCTGCTCACAGCCAACAATGCCAGCTTGCTCCTGCTGCCAACAGCCAACAATACCAGCTTGTTCCTGCTCGATAATGCCAGCTTGCTCCTGCCAACAATGCCAGCTTGCTCCTGCCAATAATGCAAGCTTGCTCTTGCTCAACAATGCCAGCTTGCTTCTGCTGCCGACAAAGCCAGCTTGCTCCTGCTTAACAATGCCAGCTTGCTCCTGCTCAGAAGAACATGACAACTGCTTCTTGTGAGTCATGAGTAGCTCATTCCACTCAGTACCTACAGAAGGTACTGGCTCCAATGCAATGACGCGGCCTGCTGGGCCCAGCATTTGTGCCGCTAGCCGCGCAAAGCTCCCAACGTTAGCTCCAACATCAATCACTGTGCCGCCTGTGCATGTGGGACGGGGAATCAAAGTCCAAGCCTATGCAAACAAGATGAGTAGCAGCGCGCAGTGAAGATAAAAAATCCCTGGGCACTTTCAAAGTGTAAGCCCAGGTAAAAGCCTATGCAAACAAGACAAATAGCAGCATGCATGCAAGGCTGAAAAGTCCCTTAGCACTTCCAAAGTTTAAGCCTATGCAAACAAGGTAAGTAACGCAGTGCATCGAAGGTTAAGGTCCGTGAGCACTTCCAATTTTTGGCAACAAATTGCCAGCCAGGGTGGTCTTCAAACTGGGCCAGCTTATTTCATGCAAGAGCTCAGTTCCCTCAAGCTGAACTTAAGATGTCTTGGAGCTTGCAAGCAAAGGTAGTGTGCATGAGGGGGAGAGCGGCTCATTAAATGCCTCTTGTCCACTACTACCTGGTCGCAGCTGAATCAGGCCACCTGAAGAGGGTCCTATGTACACCTTTAAATGAATTAGGAGAAACAGACGTGAGTTAGCACAGTAGCAAAAGTGACATGATTCACAATGCACGTGTACAAGTAGGTTCTACAAGGCTGCCAGCATGCCTGTTCATTGCTCAATATAATAAGAGAGCTTCTGCTGACACCATGACTATAAGTCGTCAATCATAGACCTGGAGGACTTACGAATATGCCCATAAAACAGGGCAGGATGAGAGCCAGATGTTGCTGAAAATAGGCATAACATGAAATTGCATGTATCAATGCAATGATGACATAGATCTTGCTCATTCAACTCCTCTATGCTGTTATACACCAGCTTATAGTCTGGCAAACCTTTCCAATGTCAGCCGCAGGAGCGAGCTTTTGCTGCAGCAAGATCTGTGCGTTTAAGCTGTGCAGCAAGCTTTTGCACAAACAATGCGTCAAGCACCAGTAAAATTCCACTGCCACCTGGTTTTCTGGCCTCAACTGCTGTGCTTCAAGCCTCGCATCCACCTCTGAAACAACCCACAAGCTAAAACCATCCTCAATCTGCAAGCGCGTTTGATGCGGCTCAAAATAGTATGTTTTCAAACAGTACAGATTGTCAGATGTGGTTAAATATCTGAATTTGTTAAGGCAGCGATGATAAACTCAGGGCATTGCGCAAGCCGCAAGCAGGATTAATCATGTCCAGATCAGCCTCAGACTACCTGGATCAGCTTCAAATCACCATTATATTGTTCAGACACAGTCATGGGGAGCTCAATTTCGTCTAGTGAACGTCACTGTTCGCTTTTGTCTTATTGAGGGAATTGATATGTTGAACGCTCCAAGCGTTACGATAGAAGTTCCATCAACGGCAAGCAAGAAAAACTTAAATCTCAGGCGCCAAGTATTGTGATAACATGTCCTGTCGTGTCATTGCTCGCTGCTTAATGTACATCACTGCATTTTAAAAAGCAACGATTGAAATACTAATAAATCATTTAAATGTAATATTTAAGACTTATGGAGCCGACTTGTTCTGGAGCATCTCTTTTAAACAAACACTGTTAAAACATCGTGAATATTTTTACATTTTTATGCTCCGTCCTTTTCGAAAGTGCTGAAAATGAACGGCTTATAAGGTCTCAAAGGAGACTCTTCAGACATGGAGAATGAGGATGAAGAGCCTCAAAATGGTTACGGATTCCTGAAAAAGCAGGGAGGGAAAGATAATGTAACAGCTCTTGATGTGAAGGTGCGTGTATCTCAGGTTTTGTGCCTGCACATGCTCAACTGCGCCTCAAAGCCTGCTATTCACATGCTTTCCTGCGAGCAAGTAAAGTTGAATGACATTTAGGACACACATGTTTGTGCACACCCTCATGCATACACATGCACATGCACATGCACATGCACACACACACACACACACGTCAACATACTGGTACACACAATGGGTGCAACTACACATGCACACGCAACCGTGCACACACCCACACAGGGGTCCTACAGGCACACATGAACATGGTCACACATGCTCACACTCACCAATACTCCCTTGCAAGCTCGCTCATTAAAACACATCCAAGCAGATGCTTGGCCAAGCTCGCTCATTATCATACATACATCTGCGCGTGCCACACATGAAAACGCCTGCTGCATAAAGCTGTATGAAGATGAGCGCTTTGATAAGGCGACTGATGCAGTCAGCATACTGGACCTTTAATAGCAAGAACTGACTGCGACTCAAAGGAGGAAGCTATTCAGCATGCCTTTATGGCCTGCACACTCACCTCATAACGGCAAGCTATCCAAGTGATGTGTGAAGTGATTGTTCTGAACAGATGTGCTTGTGCACAGTTGGCATGGATCAGCAGCAAGTCTGGGGATCCGCGGCCCGCATGCAAGAAATAGGGATATGCTTGCACCAGGATTGCATCGTGCTGCACTCCCTCTGCTTTGGAGTCTCTCAGGCACGAGTGGAAGTGGACATGCCCTCACGAGGTGTTCCGAGGCCTCGTGTGTGCTCATTGTCGTCTGTGCTGGTTGTGGGTATGCACACTTGCAGCCCCCATCCAGCCCGCCAGCCATCCAGCCAGATGACCTGCGCCACAAAGCAGATACACCTGTTCCGTGGCTCCGCTACTTCTTCCCCAAGGTGCACACTCACAGCTTGTGCCTTCAGACTCAACTCCGTTATGTTTGCAATCAGAATAGCAGCAAGCACCTGACCAGCCTAAAACCAGCCTGACGACCTGAGCACCTATGAGCAGCGTGTGCCGATCTTTGCCTGTTGCCAACAAAGCAACCTGATGTCGCCCCTTTGAGAGCATGTTAGTATTTTGAGTCGTCTTGTGGTACATTCTTGTGCAACCTGTCACAGAGCTGCTCCTGTGTTTTGAGCCCTTTGTTCTGAAGGCAGATTTCAGAGGGTAATTGCAGAGGCTCTCCTATCAGGCTGCATTGGCTGCCCCTCTGGAATGTTGCACAGAAATGCATGTTTCGAATTCCTTCAACGTCAGGCACGAGGAATGGCTGGACACATATGCGCATGGAGTGTCATCACATCTGATGCGTAAGTGCACACGGCCATATACAAAAAATGCTCGTCCATAATCTATACACACAAAACTCGTGCAAAAAACATGCTGCATGGACCAGGACTTTGATGTCAGGGAAGGCAGCCATGAGTGGGGCCCCTACTACCATTACTTCGATGTCCAGATGGAGCCCATGCAGGCGCGTGCTGCTGCACCCATTTGATGTCACTGCTCAGATGTCCTCTGATACCTTGCATGTCTAGGACACAATTCCTTTGATCTATGGCTGGGTCCCTTGCAGGCGCGTGCTGCCTGGCATATGCACTGTGCTGCTGAGTTTCTTGCAGCACCTTTTTTTGAGAGCTTTTGAGAGCTCAAAAATTTTGGCATCCTTGGTCCCATGGCCGGCCCAGGAATCCAGCTCCACGGCACTCATGCTCATGGTGCTTGCCCTGCTGCGGGCCTTGTGTAAGATTTTGGCCTGTTTTGGCTGTCGTGTGCACAGCCAACTGCTGTCGTAGCTTGGGCTTTGAGCTGTGAGAGAACTGGTAATGTGTTTGAGTGTGACGATGTCCAAATTCTGCTGCCAGCAGGTCACTGTCTGCTGCCTCTGGGAAGTTGGAATCACCGCGCATTCGGGGACTTGGAACCAATGCACATGTGTGTGTGTGGCGTGTTCAGTGCAATGACATCATGTGGGACCAGCTCTTGGGATTTCTGCCTGCACGCTCCCCCCTGAGCCTGACAATCAGACAGATTCACACCTTTGTGATGAAGCCACCTCCAGGTGGCTCCAGGTTAGCGAGGTCCGGTTGGGCGCCCATGCAAGCGCCAGAGCATGCGAGGACATGTCCTGAGAACCAAGTAGAGCCCCAGGCTCTGGGCCCCCATATGCATATGTTGTAAAACCCTAGTTCCAGTGCCCGACAGTGTGACAGTGTGACAGTGTGACAGTGTGACAGCGTGACAGTGTGACAGTGTGACAGCGTGACAGTTCCAGTGCCCGACAGTGTGACGCGCCGAAGCCGCCATGGAGCAGTCGCATGCTGGCAGGAGCACAGCTGCTGCAGAGCGGGCTGCTAGCAGCCGGCTGTGCCAAGTACAGGCCTGACAGACGTGCTAAGCGCAGGTTTGATAGACGTGACGAGCGCAGGCCCGACAAACGTGCCAAGCATAGGCCTGACAGACCTGCCAAGTACAGGCCTGACAGACCTGCCATGTACAGGCCTGACAGACCTGCCACGTACAGGCCTGACAGACCTGCCACGTACAGGCCTGACAGACCTGCCACGTACAGGCCTGACAGACCTGCCAAGTACAGGCCTGACAGGTGTGCCTGTTGCCTATGTTTAATCTGTAGGAGGATCTGGGTGTGACTCCGCCGGCCTGGACGCCCAACGCCTACTACCGCCTGTCCTTCACCCACCAGCACCCTGAAGGCGATGTGGTAGGCACAGGCGTGCGGCTATGTGAGCACGCCCAAGCGCATCTGCAATGCAACAGGTCCCTTTGCTTGCACAGCTCTACCCCAGGCACAGGAGCACTGGGTGTGCTTGACCCTTGATTGCATTATGGTCCGCAGGCCTAGATTGCTGTGTGGAGTATTGACCAGCCGGCCGCATCGTTCACAAGGCACCAATGCCATGATTTTACAGGGGCTCGTTCACAAGGCACCAATGCCATGATTTTACAGGGGATTGTTCACAAGGCACCAATGCCATGATTTTACAGGGGCTAGATCAGCCATGTGCCCTGCCTGCTTTGAGCCACCCTGCCTACTTGGGGGGCCTCCTGCACATGCCGGGCATCATAGGTTCCCGCCTGTTTGTGGTTCCTTCCAGAGGACTGCCATACGTGCAAGGTGCTCCTGGATGAGCGCAAGTTCCGTGAGAGGAGAGCGAGTGCTGCGCTTTGATGTGTGTGTGTGAGTGTGTGTCATGGCAATGAACAAGCGCCCACTTGAAGGCCTTGGGCGTGTGGTTTGGTGAGGTGTGTGAGGTTGCAACAGTTGTGTGCACAGCCACGAGCAAGTGGCCTCCCTGTGTGGTCCTGGTGCGCAGGATGTTGCCTCGCGCGTGCCAGACTTCCGCAGCCCCTTGGATGCCATCGACCTCACAGCAGGCAATGTGCCCTTGTTTCTGGAGGAGTCGCACCAGCACTTGCAGCAGATCATGGTGGGCGCTGGCATGGCATGCACGCTTGCACAGCCATCCATGCACAGCTGCAGCAGGGCACGTGTGTGTGTGTGCTGTTGTTTCTTTCCTTGAGGAGTCCATGCACGGCCCCAGCATAGGCAGGGGTACGCATGTGTGTGTGCTCTGTTGTTTCTTTCCTTGAGCGGGTGTAACACAACTTCTTTGGAGAGGCTGCATGTTGCCAAGCGCACTAGTCCTGGGGTTACCTACCCTTTCCACCAGCTGCTGCAGATCACTGCTTCTTGCAGCCGCATCCAAGTTCAACTTGTTCCAGCGGCCGCAAAACATGTGCCGCACGCTCCTTGGTACATGACGCTTTAATTGCCTGGTCCTCAATCTCTGTTGAGCAAGCCAGAGGCTACACCTTGTTGTCCTCAGGCGGTGTTTGCTGCAGCGCTATCTCATGCCCGCGTTCCTTGCGCTGATGCAGGGCCCATCAGGATACGGATGTTTGTGCACTGCCACCTGCTCTGCCCATGTTTGTGCACTGCCACGTGGCCTGCCCATACTTGTCCACTGCCACATGGTCTGCCCATACTTGTCCACTGCCACATGGTCTGCCCATGTTTGTGCACTGCCACCTGCTCTGCCCATACCTGCTGCAAGGGTCAGGAAGCCGGCAGCGAGACTCACTCTAAAATGGCCGCCACTGCTGCTGGTTGCGGTACATGGCAGCTCATGCCTACAGCCCAAGTTCTGCTGCTTGCGGTGCCTGGTGGCCCATGCCTACAGCTTTTGCTGTGTGTTGCTGCTGCTGCTGCTCCCCCCACTCCCTTGCAGCTTGAAGGCCTATTTCTGCTGCATGCAGCATCCCAACCCCCCTGTGTACATGCCAGTGCTCCCTGCACATTCCCTCCCTCCCTCTCGGCAGCTGGATGGCCTTTGGCTGCTGCATGCACACCTCAACGCCCTGTGTCCGTTGGACTGCTTCCTGCTCATCCCATCCCACCCTACCGCTGCTTGTAGGCCTTTTGGTACTCATGTACACCTCCAAGGCCTGCATGTGGAAGTATGCCATGCCTCTGCACATCCTATACTACCCTCCCGCTGCTTGTAGGCCTTCTGCCGCTCCGTGTATACCTTCAAGGCTCGTACATGGAAGGATGCCATGCCTCTGGTGGACCTGCTACGCGGCTGCCTCAAGTACCTGCTCGAGCACATGCAGCAGGGGCAAAAGGTGGGTGTGCTGCAAGCATTGTGGGGCCTGGTCCAGCCCTGCAATATACCTGCTCGAGCACATGCAGCAGGGGCAAAAGGTGGGTGTGCTGCAAGCATTGTGGGGCCTGGTCCAGCCCTGCAGTATACCTGCTCGAGCACATGCAGCAGGGGCAAAAGGTGGGTGTGCTGCGAGCATTGTGGGGCCTGGTCCAGCCCTGCAGTATACCTGCTCGAGCACATGCAGCAGGGGCAAAAGGTGGGTTTGCTTCCTACACTGTCGGGCCTGTTTGCCCTGGCATGGCAGCTCATCCAGTGCTGCTGTGAGCAGTCATGTGCATTTGCAGTGTGATTGCCATTGCGTGCACTCGTCTGCCAAAACATGCGGGGTACGCTAACGGGTTTGAACAACCCTCCTGTTGTCTCCTGGCCTCTGGGGCCTCCTCTTGCTGATACCAGGGCAAGCAATTAGCGCCTTCTTTGTTTTAATATTGCCAACAGAGGTTGAGCCCCTGGCACTTCCTTCAGCTGAACAATAGGGCAGGCTGGGCAGAAGCAGTGCAGGTGTTGAGACACTGCGGCGTGTGGTCCGCCCCAAAATCTAAGCATGCAGCATTGCCAAGCCACTCGCCATGTTGGGACACTTGTTTCTGAGTCCTTGATTTTCCATCACTTCCTCAAGAGTCCCTGTGTTCAACATCAAGACACCACCCGCTCCCTGTGTCTGGAGCATACTCTGCATGACTGACTGCACCGTTGCACTGCTCTGCTAGCTTCATTGCATGGGTCTTAATTGCGTCCCGAGCACTGCTTGCTACGTTCTACTACGTACGGTCTGATTGGGGTATTGGCTGCTACGTGTGTCTGATCGGGGAATTGGTGGCTAAGTGGGTCGGGTGACGTTAGTCTGATTATGGGGGTGTGCTTGCTTTGTGAGCCTTGATTGGGTCCACAGCACTGCTTGCTATGTGGCTCTGCTTGCTACTGCCTGCTACGTGAACTTGCTTGCTACTGCTTGCTTTGTGGGTCTGATTGCGTTCACGGCACTGCTCTTGCTACGTGGGTCTTGGTTGCGCCCTGCGCCTGGCGTGTGCAGGGTGGATAGCGGCCTGTGTGACAAGCATGCAAGCCTGGTTGCGCTCTGTGTTTTAACTGTGCATCATGGGCCGCTCCCTGTGCAGTTGGCCCATGAGTATGCCCTCCGTGACGCCCTGAAGCGGCTGGATGATGAGAAAGAGCGACTGATGGTGAGTCAACCACAGGTGCTGCCATCATGCGAACAAGTCATGTTGCCGGTAGCGGTGATGATGGCTGGCATCTCATAATCAGCACGCGTAAGCCCCATTGTGGGTGCCATGACCGATGGCCTTGTCTGCAAGTTGTGCATGGCCTACCTAAATTTGCATCTCTGGCAAGTTTGGATGGTGCGCAACAAGTCTCATGTGCTTCTTGTGCCACTGTGCTTTTGCAACCTCATGCATGGGGGCATTGACTGAAATGCACTGGGGCATGCGTGCGTGCGCACGCGTGCAGGCTGAGCATGCAGCAGCCATGGCGGCCGCGAGGCAGGCGTGGGAGGAGCAGAGTTTGGTGAGGGAGGATGCGGCACGGCAGGAGGAGCGGCGGCTAGCGGTGCGTGCCTTGAGACCGCCTGATTTGGGTGTTGGTGGATTTTGGCCCGGGGTGTGGTGTCCCCTACAACTTCCTTGTCTTGCATCAGTGCTACTTGCCCTGGAGTGGCATGCCTCTGCGGACCATAGAAACAGCCATTACAGAGGCCCCTGAGGCCATAGAAACAGCCGAACCATAGAAAGGCCATTACAGGCCCCTGAGGCCATATAAACAGCCGGACCATAGACTGGCCATTATAGGCCCCTGAGGCCAACGGCAGGTAGGGCTTGGATGCTGCTGCTCATTGGGGACGACATACTTGGCATGGAGGCCATTCAGGGGCCCCCTGTGTGTGTGTTTCTGTGTGTGTGACTGGTGTTCTGTGTCCAGCTTGTTCTGCACCAGCTCTGGTCGAGCTGCCTGTCCTACCCCGTGTCCTTCACTTCAGGATGAGGCTGCCATGCCTTACTGCAAACAAAGATTGGCAACATGCAGTGGCCGGTTTTACTGACAAACCTGATCACCTGTCACCTGACGTCGTACAGCAGCCGACCTCAGTGAATCCTCGCAGGAGCCTGGGCCATTTCACACCTAATAGGATTCATGCAGCAGCCGGGCCATTTTGCACTTAACCCTAACCTAACCCCAAACCCTAAAACCTTTAATCTGAATCCACATCTGATGGTTCTGTCTGGTGTCTGCCTGGTGTCTGCCTGGTGTCTGCCATCCCTGATGTTTGTCAAACCTGATGCTGTGCAGGAGCAGGCTGGGCTAGGGTTGGACACCCTGACCCACCGCATGTCTGCCTTGCGCAGGCGGACGACTTTGCCCTCCAAACGCGGGCGCTCAGTGAGGAGAAGGACAAGTGGATGCAGAAGGCGCTGGCCAGTGAGGCCCAGCTCAAGAAGAATGCAGAGGTGGGTGTGCATCGGGCGGGCAGGGATTGCGCTCGCCACGCGCGCTGTATGGGATGCCTCCTTCCTGACCCTGCTGGCCTGTGCCTGGGAAGCACCGGGCTGAGCATGTGCAATGCTGCGCAGGGGGCACCGTCCTGCATCCGCCTAAACGCCTCCAGCTGCTGCTGCTGCTGGGAGGTCCCTGGCGCACCCATCAGCAGGCACGCTCAAGGGCGTGGGGCCTTGCATGGTCGATGCGGGCCGGGCTCTGCCCTTGACTTCTTTGTGCTCAGCTCATGTGCCTGAACGCAGAGCAGGGGGGGGGGGACCACAGACTAGCACCCCATGCAAGCACGGCGCGTGAGTCTCCTTGCGGAGCAAGGTCTCTGAGGAGGATGGGCCGCGCCGCCACCAGCCAAGCCAGTGCGCATGTCTGCACACCTTCGGGCAGGCAGGCGCTCCCAAGACCTCCTGCCATCACAGAAGGCAGACTGGCTTGTGCACTTTTACTTGCTTGGACATCCAGGGCTCAGCAGGACCGCCTGGCGGCCAGCAATCCCAGCACACGCAGCCGCTGCTGCAAGCGCGTGGTGTGCAGTGTAGACCATCACATTGATGGAGAGCAAGATGGCCCAGCGGGGGCTCATAGCTGCACGCGTGCTTGCCCGCACACACGGCTGCTGCTGTGCGCATGTTTGTTTGCTGCGCAGACCATCGCGTCGCTGGAGAGGAGCAACATGGCGCTGGAGGGGCAGCTGGAGTCGGAGCAGTCCAGCATGGCGAGACTTGTGCAGGAGCACGACGCCAAGATGGCTGAGGCGCACGCCAAGATGACCAAGATGCAGGTGTGGCTGCAGCCCACTTGCGGGGTGGCCTGCAGGCGTGTGTTTAGTGCTGGATGCACAGCATGGTAGGATGATACCGATGGCAGGCGTGCATGCCACTGGATGCACAGGGTGGTGCTGACCCCCTGGGTTTGTTCCAGAGCACCCTGAGCGCGCAAGCACGGCCAGTGAGCGCGCGAGCACGGCCAGTGAGTGCGCAAGCACGGCCAGTGAGTGCGCAAGCTTGGCCAGTGAGAGTGCAAGCACACCTTGTTGGGCTCCAGGTCTGAATGAAAATCAATGCTCAACTAACACCTTGTTGGACTAAGTCTGAAAGAAGACCCACTTTCAACAAAGGCCCTGCTGCCCAAGAGCCGTCGGGGGGCAGCCTTCGGCTGGCGTCTGGTTTGTGCCAGCTCTGTCACCCTGCAGGCCATCAGACAGTGCTTCCTTTGCTCTTTGAAGAATCCTTTGACCGCAAGGAACCCAAACTTTGCCAATGCGCGCGCTCTGTGCAGGCGTGGCTGAGCAGCGCGCGGCTGCGCCTGGCGCGCGTGATGTCTGCCTGCATGTGCCCGCCCGCTTATGCATCCCTGAGCCACCTACCTGCGTCCGCAAATAGCACCAAGGCACACACATGCCCACGCCGGCGCGCGCTTGGCGCCCTTGTTTCACGCAGGCCGCATCGAACAGGCCGCGCTGAACAGGGTGCGCTGAACAGGCCGCGCTGAACAGGCCGTGCTGAACGCGCGCGCACACACACACACACGCACACACACGCAGGCCGCGCTGAACAGGGCGCGGCAGTGCCTGGTGGGGGCGCTGAAGGCGCAATCCAAAGAAGATGTGATGATCATGGCCCTGGAGGGCATCAGCAGCTGCCTACCTGGGGCATGCGCGTACTTGGCAGAGCTGAAGACCAAGGTGCGTGTGCGTGTGCGTGCGTGCGTGTGTGTGTGCATGTGTGTGTTCGCTCAGGTCTCTGCATGTGTGTGCATGCGCGTACTTGGCAGAGCTGAAGACCAAGGTGCGTGTGCATGCGTGCGTGCGTGCGTGTGTGTGTGTGTTCGCTTAGGTCTGTGCATGTGTGTGCACGCGCGTGCTTGGCAGAGCTGAAGACCAAGGTGCGTGTGCGTGCGTGCGTGTGTGTGTGTGCATGTGTGTGTGTATTCGCGTAGGTCTGTGCATGTGTGTGCATGCGCGTACTTGGCAGAGCTGAAGACCAAGATGCATGTGCGTGCGAGCGTGTGTGTGTGTGTGTGCATGTGTGTGTTCGCTTAGGTCTGTGCATGTGTGTGCATGCGCGTACTTGGCAGAGCTGAAGACCAAGGTGCGTGTGCGTGTGCGTGCGTGTGCGTGTGCGTGTGTGTGTTCGCTTAGGTCTGTGCATGTGTGTGCATGCGCATACTTGGCAGAGCTGGAGACCAAGGTGCGTGGATGGGCTCGCCCCATGCACCCATATTTGTGTGTGCACTTGCATGTGTGTGTGTGCGTGTTTACGCGTGCATGTGTGCATGTACACATATGCATGGGCGTGTGCGCGTGCGTGTGCATGTGTGTGTGTGCGTATGTCTGCGTGTGTGTGCGCGCGCATACATCTGTGGATATGTGTGCATGTGCACGCGTGTTTGTAGCCTGGTGCCGTGTGAGCACTTATGCCTCCAGGCCTCACTTAACACACCTGTGCAATCTGCAGTGGCTGGCGGATGTGGAGTCAGGCTTAGACGGGCCTGGCACGTGTTTAAGTGTACCTTTGCCTGCTGGGCCGACCTCTCATGCTTCTTTGCTCGTTCATGCGGACAGGCGGACGTGGAGTCGGGGCGAGATGGGCCTGATGTGATGTATGTGCGCTCGTTCGCGGTGAACGAGCCTGACGGCCCTATCGCGCGCGGCCTGGCTGCCCTCAGCCCCGAGTTCCTGCAGAGGTGCGCGCGCCCCTCTGGCCGCAAGTGCATGCCTGCTCAGCGCCCGTTCATGAGAGTGCCTGCTCAGCGCCCATTCATGAGAGCGTGCCTGCTTGTGAGGGCATGCCTGCTTGTGAGGGCATACCTTGCCTGGCTGGAAGTGTGTGCCTGCACAGGGTAGCATGCCTGCTTGTGAGTGAGCGCACGCCTTGGCCGCATGCAGCAAGTGTCCTTGCACAGGTGCGCTCGTGCCCCTGCTCACTCCATGGACTTGCGACAGAAGTGCATGGCGCGCGCGCGCTGCTCATAGCACTGCGCATACGCACTGCTCATGGCCAAAACACTCGTGCCTGCTCACTAGGGGTGCCTGCAACCAAGAAGCACATGCAAGCTTGCACTGCTCATGAGAGTGTGTGCACTGCTCACAACAACACTTGCACTGCTAAAGCAAGGGTGCCGACTCATGATAGGGGCACGCACGCATAGCAAGGACGCTACTCGTAGCACACATCTTGGTAGCTGGAAACAGTACGTTCACGCAGTGGCCAATATGTGTGCTCATTTGCCAGCTTATAAGTGTGTTTCTTATATTCAGCAATCCTACGCGCGTAAATGCTTTGCTAGAGGCGCATACGGTGGAAGGGTTCCTTAAGGGGCGCAGTGCCTTAAGCAGTGCATGCGTGCTGTGCGCAGTGTCCATGGGAGCATGTGTGTGTGTGTGTGTGTCCATGGGAGCATGTGTGTGTGTGTGTCCATG
>LFIK01002495.1_pt1 | contig 14865 bp, 5 predicted proteins | sample 643401 | NCBI WGS metagenome assembly LFIK01 (sample SAMN03777447, study PRJNA286221) | soda lake metagenome | biome: soda lake; feature: Kulunda steppe; material: water; isolation source: sample T5-Br brine of Lake Tanatar-5 | place: Russia: Kulunda steppe | collected 2010-07 | reverse complement strand
ATCCTTCCACCGCCCGAAACCACTCCACCCGCGGAGGATCCCCTCTCCCACTCTGCCCCTCCTCGACGGCACGTGTCGAATATTCGCCAAGGGAGCGAGGCCGATTTTCACCGCGACCCGTCGAGGAAGGCCCGGATCTCTTCCGTCCGGTGGGACCGATAGGGGGTCTCCTCGTCGGCACGTGTTCTTCGTCGCCTTTCGTCGCAGGGGATCGACGTTGGTCCGTTTCGGAGGTGGAGCTGCACGAATCCACCGAGGTTCGACTTGGTTTGGTTTGGAACGGTTTGGAGCGAGCGCACAGGCGCAGGCGCACGTGCTGCGCGTGCGAGGCGGCGATGGGAGACGAGAAGGAGCGAACGGAGGAGCTGGGAGAACCCAGCAGTCCCAACCGCGCCCAAGCGTGGCTCCGACGCATGGCTCGCATGCCGTGGTCGAAAGAAGGACGAAGGAAACGTCGACAGGGGTCCGTGGAAGACGAAAGGATGGCGAGGCTCAGGACGAGCGTGGATCCGCTCCAACGTGCCGCCACCGTCGCGAGAGAGACCTCCCAGCTCATGCGAGACAGAAACCAACCGTTGCCGGGTGTTCCGGAGTACATGACCGATGTTGATACGGAGCGAAGGAAAGTGCGAGTGGGAGAAGGGGAGAGGCGAATTCACGTGGGAACGTCTCAGCCAGAAGAAGGGTACTGCACAAATCGGGTGGTGACTGCCAAGTACAACCTCCTCACCTTTCTCCCTCGATTCCTGTACGAAATGTTCACAAGAGCAGCATACCTCTACTTCCTCATCCAAGCAGTGCTTTCTTGGATCTCCGTGATTTCTCCTTTCAGTGGGGTGGGATCGACCCTTGCATTGGTCTTCGTGCTTCTCGTCGCGGCTGTCAAAGCGTTGGTGGAAGATCGCAAGAGGCACGAAGAAGATCGCACCCTCAACAACAGCGTAGCGCACGTTGTGGGCGAGGATGGGAAGGTCACGGACAAAAAGTGGGAGGATGTTAAGGTGGGGGAAATCTTGCAGGTTTATGACGAAGAGAGCTTTCCAGCCGATCTGCTGTGCATTTACTCCGATCTTCCGGATGATGTCTGTTTTATCAAGACGGCAAACTTGGATGGAGAAACCAACCTCAAGATCAAGCGTCCTGCAAGATTTGCTGTCGACGTGATCCAACGACCAGAGGAGCTGTCCTGTCTAAAAGCAAAGCTTGTCTGCGAAGCACCCAATGCAAATTTGCACGTCTTTCATGGTGTACTCCAGGGCGAGTCCCAGCAGCAACTTGCAAGCAATACTTTACCTATCACCATGAATGAGGTCCTCTTACGAGGTTGCACTCTGAAAAATTCCAGATTCATTTATGGAGTGGTCATCTACACTGGGGGGGATACAAGAATAATGCGAAACCAAGCAGTTACGCCAACAAAGGTGGGCGTATTTGATAAATTTCTGAGCGTCCAGATCGTGATTCTTTTGATTGTGCAATTCTTCTTGTGTCTTGCATGCTCAATTGTGAGCTATGTTTGGGCGCAAGAAGAAGGTTTGAACAATTATTACCTTGCACTTGACCAACATGTCCAAGGGAACTTTGAGAACGGCTTTGTCTACATTATAGTGTTTTTTTTCACTTTCTGGATTTTGTTTTCGTATCTTGTACCCATCAGTCTGTTTGTTTCCATGGAAATTGTAAAATTTTGGCAAGGTTTGTATATACTGATGGACGAGGAAATGAGAGACTTTGATACAGGGGAGCCTGCACGCGCACGCAACTCTGCCTTGAACGAGGATCTAGGCCAGGTGGAGTACGTCTTCAGTGATAAGACTGGAACTCTCACCACGAATGACATGAGATTGAGGGAAATTTCTATTAGGGCAGATACTTACGGTCGTAAAGATTTCCAGCTTGAGAAGTTCTGTGGGAATCGGAGGAAGAAGATGGGAATGCCAGCGTTGCAAGCATTTGACGAGAGGCTGCATGCAAGATTGTACCCTACCCTGAAGGGCATTGGCAGGGCTGAAGCATCACCTGAACTCCCTGAAAACGACGATGTGTTTGAGTTCTTTGTTTGCATTTGTTTGTGCCACAGTCTGATTGTAGAGCAAGATCCGTATAATGCAGAAGTGGGCATCTACCAAGGTGCGTCCCCAGACGAAGTTGCATTGGTCCAGGCAGCCCGAGATATTGGTTTTGAGTTTGTGCAAAGGAGCTCCTCTTCGGTTACTCTTTCCCTCCATGGTGCACTGTACACTTTCGAAGTCTTATCGATGCTTGAGTTCAGCAGTGAAAGGCAGCGCATGTCTGTAATTATCAGGTGGCCAAACGGAAAGGTGAAACTCTACTGCAAAGGATCTGATGCCATCATGCTGGGTCTATTGGCGAAGGAAGAAGAACCGTTGCTTACCACGATTGATGACCAACTGTTGCACTACTCCACAGGAGGGCTGAGAACGCTGGTCTTTGGATACAGGGAGATGGAGTTGGAAGAGTGGGAGGAATGGGATGATTGGTACCAGAATGCTGCGCTTGAAAGCGACTTCGAAGTCAGGGAGAAGGAAATGGTTGAATGTGCGAAAATGCTGGAACAGGACCTGCGCTTTCTCGGAGTGAGCGCCATTGAGGACAAACTGCAGGACGGGGTCCCAGAGGCCATTGACTGCCTGAAACAAGCTGGTATGAAGGTGTGGATGATTACAGGGGACAAAAAAGAAACAGCGATCAACATTGCCATTTCTTGCAGGCTTATATTGGATAGAGAAAAATTGCTCATGTGCCTCGCAGACAAGAAAGAAGTGGCCAAGGAAGTTTTAGAGAGCCTTCTCAAGCAGCGAACATCGGATGCATCTGGTAGAGATTTTACTGGAATACGACAAGAACTTTTGATTGATGGGAAGACCCTTACATTTGTTATTGGCGACAGGGCTCTAGAAATGGCCTTTGCTCGGATTGCGGATGGATGCAACGGCGTCGTTGTCTGTAGATCCTCTCCTAAGCAAAAGGCAGCAATTGTGCACATTATGTCTGAGTATCGCCAACAGATGGCGGCTGAAGGTTCTCGAACAAGAATCCAAGCATATTGGAGGAAACTTTTTTGCCGGCTGAACACTCTTTCACTTGCCATTGGCGATGGAGCAAATGATGTTGCTATGCTCCAGGCTGCAAACGTTGGAGTAGGCATTGCTGGGAAAGAAGGAAGGCAGGCAGTTAACAATGCAGACTATGCCTTCACACAGTTTCGTTTCTTAGTGAGATTGCTGCTAGTGCATGGCCAGCTGTCACAGTACAGGATCGCGCGACTGATCAAATATTCTTTCTACAAAAACATAGCTTTTGGCTGCACTCTGTTTATAGCCCAGTTTTTCAGTGGCTTCTCAGGGCAGGCTCTGATCGATTCTATATCAGCCGCTTTCTACAATGTTGTATTCACTTCAGTTCCTGTCTTGCTTTTTGCTGTGTTGGACATGCCATTGACATTTGAAACCCTGATGCATTGTCCGCAGATTTACAATAGGATAAAATCTTTGAGCACCTTCACTTTCTGGAAGTCTGTTTTGGATGGGATACTGCACGGTGCTGTAGACTTCCTTATTCCTTACTATGGTCTTAGAAATCTGGGGGTTGGTCGGAACTCACTCAATGGCCTCTACGCTGTTGGCCGCACTTCTTTCGTTGCTTTGACTGGAACTGTGAACCTTGAGATTGCACTGGTGGCCAGGCACTGGACGTGGCTTTTTGGAATATTCACAGTTCTTAGCTTTGTGCTGGTCTTCCCCTTCTTCGTTGTCCTGGAAGGCCTGTACCGTGCATTTGATATCCCTGATCCTGCACAGTGGGGCGTGACGCAGAGACTCTTTGCTTCTCCAGCCTTTTGGTTGCTTGTGTGTGTGAGCATTTCAGTGACGTTCGGACACCGCTTCTGCTGGTTGTCAACCAAGCGTATTTTCTTCCCTGGCGATCAGACTAAGCTAGCTGTAATGGAACAAGCGGGTGTGTTGGACAAGGCGGCAGTGTCCAGGAGGCTGAGCACACTCAGTCCCCGGAATGGGCACGATAGTGCTGACTCGGTTCAGATGAATGGAACAACCTCATCGGTAGGGAGTAGTGTGATGGAATTGAGTACTCGCCAGCTTCCTGAAATCAGACACGATGATAGTGTAGTGTGATGTAGCTTCTCTGGGAGGATTGAACACAACCAATGGCACTTGAGAGAATCGGTCCAGAATTATTTCTACGACGAAAAAGTGGGTATTACATCTCTACATGTGTTTCTCTTAGCACATGTTCATTGCGTTTTTATGCCCTTTACCTCCCGTGATTCTCGCAGGGTGACAACACGGTTCATGACCAGGGAATTGTCCTTGCTGTACTCATCCATAAAGAAGTACCCAACACGTTCGAACTGGAAATTGACTCCACGGGCCTTCTCATTGCTTGTCATCAGCGGATCATTTGTCAAGCATCCTTGCATGATCCTGCGAGAGTCTGGATTCAGGTCCTCAATCCAATCTCCCTTTTCACCAGGCACTTCTGCTGAGAACAATGGTTCGTACAAGTGTGCGTTGAATGTTTGGGGCTTCTGACCTGGACTTGGCTCTGCCACCCAGTGAATCACCCCCTTTGGTGGCTTTGGTGGCTTCTCTGGATTGTAGCTGCAAATTGCTTCTACAATCTTACCACTTCTATCCTTGGCGATACTTGTGCAAGTAATCATGAAAGCGTAACGCAACATCACGCTTTTCCCAGGCGCCAAGCCATAGTAGCCCTTTGAGTCTTCTTCTCGGATGTCTGTTGACTCGATGTACAGAGTTTTAGAGAAAGGTAGAGTGTAGGTGTCTCCAGACTCACCAGGCATTCGACGTGCAACGACTTCCACAACCTCATCATCTGGGAAGTTTTCCAAGATGATTTTGACGGGGTCCAACACCGCCATGGCACGCTGGGCACACTCGTTTAGGTCAGCTCTTACATGGTGCTCCAACCTATGCAAGTGGACCATGTTGTCATTTCGCGTAACACCAAGTTCAGCACAAAAGCTGTTGATAGCTTGTGGTCTGACTCCGCGTCTGCGAAGGCCTGCAAGTGTGAGCAAGCGAGGATCGTCCCACCCATCCACATAACCTTCCTTTACGAGTGCTTGCAACTTCCTTTTGGACAGAACATTGTGGGTTATGTTCAAACGAGCATATTCCCACACATATGGTTTGTACACTGCAATGGCGTCTAGCAACCAGTAGTAGGATGCACGCCGTGTCTCAAACTCTAATGTGCACAAAGAATGGGTGATGTCTTCGAGGGCATCAACAATGCAGTGTGTGTAGTCGTAAGATGGATAAATGCACCATTTGTCACCAATATGAGGGTGGGGTGCAAATTTGACACGGTAGGCAATGAGGTCAAACATATTGAAGTTCTCGTTTCTAGGATCCATCTTCAGACGCAAAGTGGCATCTCCTTCACACACCATCCCTCTTCTCATATCTTCAAACAGCTTGAGGGACTCTTCGAGTGGTCTATCTCTCCATGGACTCCCCTGCTTGCGCTCTCGATACATCTTGATTTCTTCTGCTTTCTGATGACATACATATGCCTTGTCCTTCTTGATCAGTTGCACTGCGAAAGCATGGAGCTGTTCAAAGTAATCACTCGAGTAGGTGATTTTCCAGGGTTTCCATCCCAACCAGCCCACAATATCTTGGATGTGATCAATGAACTCCAATTTCTCCGCTTCTGGATTGGTATCATCGAATCTGAGGTAGCACACACCCCCTCGGTCCTCTGCCATGCCGAAGTCAACAAAGCATGCTTTGGCATGTCCAATGTGAAGGTATCCGTTAGGTTCCGGTGGAAATCTAGTTTGAACCCTTCCTCCGGTACGTTTCAAGTGAGCGTCAAGTTCTTCCCTAGTGTTTGCAATGTGCATGACCTTGCCCCAGCTCAGGTGCACCTCAGTATGCACGTAGTTGTTTTCGGCAGGATCGGGGAAATGCGCATATGGGTTCTTTGCATTTGGCACTTCTGTTTCCTCCTTGGATTCTTTTGCAGCAGGTTTTTCCCGCTTAGATTTGGTCTTCTTGGGAGCTTGTGCCACTTTCTCGTCTTCCTCCGTTTTTGGACCAATGAGTTTGCATATCTGTCTGTCTAATTCCTGCTTCATGAACCTTCCATCTGCCCACTTCAATTTACTACGCAGCTTTCCTAACAGGGGTCCAGGATTGAAAAGATATCTCTCTTGCATGATCTCTTCTTTGTGCTCGAGGACGACTTCGGCTGTGCACTGCTCGGTATCTTCTGCTGTCACCACCATCCCTACCCCAGCAGACTCTTCCAAGCTGGGGATGTCTAGCTCTCCACTTCCCACTTTTTTCAGGAATGTGTGTGCACCATCAAGCTGCTCATTTCTCTGCAGGTTACATTTCGATATGCGTACGTCAGCACGGGGTTCCATCGGCTGTCTTCCATGCATTCGCAATTCCACGCACCTTGATTTTTCCTTGCGCCACATATTGGGCCAGGACTTTGCGATGGCGATTGGCATTGGTGGGAAACTTGGTGGCCATGTAGTAGAGAAGGTTTCCGACCGTTTTCTCGCATCCTTCGGTCACTTGTGCTTCTTCGATGCAATCTTCCAGGACACGTCCCACTTTGGCATTGCTGGCCACGTTCCTGCAATACGTCCCAGCGTCAGTGCACACTTCCTTCGGTCTCGCGCCGTCTCGTGCCTTGCACCATCGCTCCTGTCACGCACTTGGCTGTCTTGGGTTCGATCCCGACGTTCGTGAAGATCGCTTCGCGTCGCTTTGCGTCTTCCATCGCCACGAACGTCTTGTGCGCCTCGTGCAAAGCGTCGGTCTTTCGTCGGTCGTGTTCGTGGCTGCGAGTGCCCTTCCATCGACCCTTCCTCCCTTTCGTAACCGAGTCGAACCCGAATCGAACCCCGGTTGAAACCAGGTCGAACCCGGTTCATCGAAGGTGGAAAGGAGTCGAAAGGACGAGCAGAAAGAAAGAGGTCGTCGACCGACGAGGAGAAACGAGGTGATGGACGTAGGACGCGGTGCAGATGCGCGTCGACAGCGACCAGAAGAAAGAGAAGGAGGATGAAGGCGTCGGATGGAACGGAAGGACGCGAGAAGAGAGGTGTGGACGTGCACGGCCGAAGCTGTGGAAGGAAGACGTGCGATCCAGCCGAGTCGGTGAACGGCATCCTCGGCCACAACACAGCTGTGGAGGATGCCACGGGACCTCGACGACGTCTCAAGTTGCGCGTATGAATGGCCACGGTCATGATATCGGGCAGTCCGGTTGTAAAACTCTCCAAGTGCGCTACCTTTGCTAGATTTCCAAGTCGCGAGCACGAAAGTAGGAAGAGGATCCTTCTCTTCCATCTGTTGCAGTGCCTTCTTAGTGGTGGGTTACTTCAAGCGTTGGGAACCCAACACACCAATTGAAGACCGTATGTGAATCCTAGCTGCAAAAGCATAGTTTGGTGCCTGAGGCAACGGTGCCTGCCACTCAAGGAACATTCCTCGATCCTTCCCGCAGGTTGATAATGGGCCGGGATCGATCGCAACCATTGCGTTCGCATGCCAATGCCTCAGGCGTGGATCGGTGAAGGTGTCATTGTAACTAATGGCTACGGATACAGAACAGCTTATCCCTGTCCGCAGGGCACGATATGCAAGACACCCCATGGTTGCAAACACACAGAAGGTTGTTCGCATTGAAAAGGATTTGTGAAAACATGGTTCAAGCGATGAAATTGCCGATCGGTGATAAACAAAATCTTAAATTATTGACCATTGTTCAGAGGTACAGAAGCAATGGATCTGTTCCCTTGTTGAATCTCAAGCAGTGGCTTGGGGGACACGGCGCGAGCATATTATCAACATGTACACCAACCTCTGCACAAATGGCCGCGAGGACACGGTGGCCTAACCTATGCAAAGACTAGGAAAATGCGTTTCATTATCCTCCAGATAAAATCCAAGGCTCGGAAACGCGTGCTCATTGGGGGATAACAACGTGGACTGAAAACTTGCTCTCTACCAATTAGGCATCTCCCATTAGGTTCTTTCGAACTGACTTGTCCACATCCTTCAGGTAAGGTACCAGTTCCTTCACTTCGTCACCCTGCACTGCATATGCTGTATCAATGCAGTCCAGGAGGAGTCCATGTCCCAGCACGCCCGGTACTCCCTCGATCATTTCTGCCAGCTCGAAGGGGGTGCAATAGATGTGTCGCTCGAAGACAACATCCACCACCGTTTGGCCTGCATCGTTGAAGTACGGGTTCGGTCCTCCTCTTGGATCAGACGTTCCTCTCGTTGGATGCCTCCGTATTTCTGCGATGCCCAGGAAGAGGTCGTCCAGTTCTTCGGCCACATCTTCCCAATTCTGAAGCGGGATGACCACGGGAACGCTTCCGCCAAGCTTCTCGACGACGTTTATAGCTTCCACAAGCACGATGTGTTTTTTGGATGCCATGGCAACGTTTCTTTCTCCGAGGATGTCCACGTGAATTTCTCCGTCGAATCTTCCGCAGATGGCGGGCAGGCTTCCTTCCACTTGATCGATTTCGTCTGCGACGGCAAAGGACACGTCTGGTGTTGGATGATCGACGAGGTTTCCGATCCTCATTCCATGCAAGGCTGCTTCTGCGGCCGCTCTGGCCGACGTGGGGATCGCGACCACGTTTCCATCCGTCTCTTCCGCGATGCTTTGCACGATGGCCGCTGGAAGTTTCCCTTGTCCCAATCCGACCACTTGGGTGGTTTTTCCATCTCCCGCGTACTTCTTCGCCACTCGTTTGGTCCATTCGAACACCTCTCCGTCTCCTTTCTTCGCCTCGCACCTCGTTCGGATCCTTCTGCGCCAACCAAGCGTCCCTTTCGTGTCCATGCCGCACGCCATCGCGCACGCCATTTCCCGGCCGACCGTCGTCTTTCCACATCGTCCCAAGCATCCAACCCGGTCGATTTCCCTTTCGATCCCTCTCCGAACCCGATCCGCTTCCCTTTCGAACCGCTTCGAAACCGGGTTCGAACCCCGGTGGAACGGACCGCCTGGATTTCGGACGGTTCCGAGACCTTTCGTCCGAGACGATTTTCTTGGTTCCCGGGGGGATTTCCCCCCGGGAGCGTGCTTTCGGAAAGCACGACACGAGCGCCATTTCGTGAGAAGCGGACAGACGCACGCGCGCCACGATGTTGGCGAGCGACGACGAAGACTTGTTCGACGACGTGATGGTGCGAGAGGGCGGATCTGGAGGCGTGCGTGGCAGACGGTTTGAGAGAGAGAGAGAGCGACGCTGACCGAAGCAAGGGGGGGACGTGGGAGCAGCTGCCGCCGACGGCGCAAAGCAGGAGCAGGAAGAAACGAGATGGAAACGCAGGTGGTTTGGAACCAGACCACGTGGTCAACGCGAGAACGGGCGATGTGCTGGGAAGGAACACCATCATGAAATCAGACCACTTTCCAGGATGCCAGAACAAACTGCTCGTGCCTGCCATCGAAGGGTCGCCGAACTTTCGTAAAGTGGAAGGACTCCCGGTGTATGGCGTAGCCATCCCTACCCTCGATGGTCTCAAAAGGTTGCTGCGATACCTTGGCGCACACAAAGGAAAAAGGATCGTGTGGCACAACCTCAGGGAAGAACCAGTGCTGTACATCAATGGAAGGCCGTTCGTGCTGCGGGAAGCTGATCGACCCTTCTCCAACATCGAATATACCGGTATCGATCGAGAACGGGTGGAAGGAATGGAAGAACGACTCAAGTCGGACGTGCTAGCAGAAGCGTACTACTACGGAGGATCGCTGCTGCTTGCAGATGAGACAAGCGATGGACGTGTGGTGGATGTGTGGGAGACCGTCGAGGAAGGAGCCGTCCTGACATCCAAAGAGGTCTATCAGCATTGTGCGGTGGAAGGACTTCGAGTAGACTATCTCCGGGTGCCAATCACGGACGAAAAAGCGCCGGTGGAAAGAGACATCGATACGCTCACGCGGAGAGCTTCGCAGTTCAGTAGGGATGCCTGCTTCGTTTTCAATTGTCAGATGGGAAGGGGACGCACCACGACTGGGATGGTCATTGCATGCTTGGTACAAGCACGGGAAATGAGAGATGCAGGGATGGAACTACCTTTCCACACAATGTCTGTGGCAGAAGTGCGGACGGAGATGGAAGCACTGAAGGCAGGGGAATTCGGCGTCGTCAGAAGCCTCTTGCGTGTGCTAGACAGTGGGAACGAGGGCAAACTGATGTTGGATGCTGTGATTGATGCATGTGATGCCATGCAAAACCTGAGAGAGTCAATCCTGAACTATAGATCCTCTATATTAACAGCTAGGGGTGAAGACAGACGCAATCTTGCTCTTGGGCGTACATTGGAGTACTTGCAACGGTACTACGTGTTGGTAGCTTTTTCTTCATATGTGCTTAGCCCTCAATACAAGAAGATTTCCTTCGAAGAGTGGATGCAATCAAGACCAGAGCTATATTCAGTTCTTCAACGGATGCTTCGAAGAAATCCTAGTGCTGCACTTTCACTTCATGAAGTTTCCACGACAGCGTCTGAGCCTTCTATGCCTGATGAGGCCCATGCAATGATAGAAGATGGCATGGACGGCACAGACACCATTCGTACTGGAGCTGTCCTCGGTCCAGGGACAATCTTAAAAGAAGATCACTTTCCAGGTTGCCAGACTTGGAGGCTGGAGCAACGCATTGAAGGTGCCCCGAATTTCAGGCACATACAGGTAGCAAATGCTACTGTTTGTGGGGTAGGTATTCCTAGTGTGGAGGGTGCAAGGTCTGTCCTTCGTTCTATTGGTATTGTTTCTGCAAAGGAGCAAGAGAAGAACACACTCATGAAAGAAAGTCCGGCAGAGGAAGCACATGAGAGAGGGAAGGCAATTTGGCACAACATGCGTGAAGAACCTGTTGTGTACATAAAAGGGAAGCCGTATGTGCTGAGGGAAGAATCACGCCCTTTCAAGAACCTGCAAGAATACAGTGGCATTGAAGTGGGGCGTTTGGAAAGGATGGAAGAAAGGCTGAAGGCCGATGTTTTAAGTGAAGCTCAGCGGAGAGGGGGGTTTGTGAATGTGGAACGGGAGCTAGAAGGCGGTGAACTGCAAACCATCCCCATCAATGTGGGGCCTCAAGATGTGCTCACGGCAAAGGAAGTGCTCGGCCATCTTGTCGTAGAAGGATATTCTCTAGACTACATCAGAATCCCAGTAACTGACGGTCACCCGCCTAAACCCAAAGACTTTGATGCACTTCTCATGGCAGTTTCGCTCACTGATCCTCAAACTGCACTAATCTTCAGCTGTCAAATGGGTTACGGGCGTACTACAACCGGCATGGTCATAGGATCCCTGCTGAAACTGAGGCAGAAAGGATTGCTGGCCCAAAATTTGTTGGATTTCAAGAAACAAGCAGAAGAAACAGTGGCGAGGAATAAGAAACTGAGACACACCGTTGCCAAAACGCCGGAAGTGAAAAACAAAATGGCCCTGGATGAAGATAGTTCTTCTGATCAATACATGTCAGAAGATAGTGATGGTGAGGACAACTCGGACAAAGAGAGTGCACGTGAACTGGTTTCGCTTCGCAATGGTGATTATGCCGCCATTCGACGCCTTGTTCGCTTGTTTGTTGCTGGTATGAAGATGAAAGAAGTAGTAGATGCTGTCATCAATCATTGTGCAGCGATTACGAACTTGAGAGAGGCAATTTTAGCGTATCGAAGGCCTCGTCGGCATTGGGGGCCTTCTTGGACAAGTCCCTCTGCTGCTGCTGCTGCTGCCGTGGCCAACATTGACCAAAAAGTCACCTCGACCCCCTCCAGGCAAGTTGCCCGAGAACATGAAGACGAATTCCGACGAGCAGCAGCATTCACCAGAGGAACCTTAGCTCTCCAGCGTTATGCTCTGATCATAGCATTTGCTGCATTTTTGGACTCTTCTTCGTATGCTGGTGGAGTAGGTTCTTTCAAGACTTGGATCCATGAGCGCCCAGAGATAAGAGAAGTAATGCGCTCTATTCACAAGCAGCCAGCAGCCGCTCTGGCAGCCCCCCCAAAAGCTGGCCTGGCGTTGTCCCTGCCGCCTTCAAGACGCAGGCGTGAGGATGCTTCACCTTCTGTAGGCCAGGCGTGCTCTAGCCAGGATGCCCTTGCACTACTTGCGTCCCGTCAAGGAGCCATTTTAGCGGCAGGTTCCATACTGAAACACTATGGCCTTCCTCTTGGCTCTTCGCAGATGAAGAGCATTACATCTTCTACCCTAAAGCAACAGAATATTTGCCCCACTATTCCGCAAGAGGCATTGGAGACCAGACCTTGTGGTCTATCCCTTGCAGGAGGTCAGCTTCCTGTGGGAAGTGCAATGACTTGTGCTGTTCCTGAAATGCGCGCTATGCTCAGTAAGCTAGGTACTTCCCCCCCTCTGAAATTGCGGATAAGAGTGGCAGATTTGAGGGAAGAGCTTGTCGTATATTGTGGAGGACAGAGTCATGTACTTCGAGAAGCAGATGCACCGGTTAGTTCACTTAGGCCTGCAGGTATCCAACCAGACCAGATTGCCTCAATGGAGCGTCTTTTACAAGCAGATGTTCTAGGAGAAGCAGCAAGGGGCCAAAGTAGAATATTGCTCCACCGAGAGATTGAACTAAAGAGGAGGAGGATATCTTTCAGTGATGGACATGAGGACGTAACGAGCCATTTCGATGCAAAGCCCAATGCAACTGTTGTTCCATATTGGTTCTATGTCTCGCCACGTAATCTATCTGCAGAAGATGGGATTGCAACCCCGGTGGATGTCTTTTCCACCCTTGCTTCAGAGAGCTTCGCAGTAGATTATTCAAGATTGCCACTCTCAAGGGAGAGGAAGGTGAGCGCGGCTGACATCGACAAGTTGCATTCCCTTTTACAGAGCGTAGCTCAGGCTTGGACCAAACCCGATGGTATCAAGGAGATGGTGTTGTTCATTTCTCACACAGGGCGTGGCTCAAGTGTACGTTTCTCAATGGCAACGGCTTGTGTTGCATTGCCTATTATGGGGGTCCCAGAATCTGAATTTTTGCCAACGCTTGCACCCTCCACCACACCGCCAGATTGCAAGATGGCGGAGGGTGACGAGGAACTCTTACATGGGGAGTACAGGGTTATCAATGCGTTGGTGCGAGTCCTTGCAGCAGGTCCAGCCACAAAGGCAGCAGTAGATTTGGCTATTGATAGATGCTCTGAAGTAGGCAATATTCGGCACGACATCTTTCGATGCCGTCAAAGTGTCGCGACTGCCCAAACTCTTAAATATGATGGGTTCCAAGACGATGTTGCAACTGCCCAAAGAATTGGCTCACACTATCTTGAGCGCTATTTCCACCTGATCTGCTACCGTGCGTATCTTGGTGATGGGGCAAGTCAAGAAGGACTGTCGTACTCTGCTTGGTTCGAAGCACGGCCTGAGCTGGAGCATCTACTAAGCAACATAGAGCTAGAGTAATGAGCGTGATTCTGCTGCGACGATCTGAAGCGAGGCTTTCCCATTTTAAAAAATAAGTATTTCAAAAATTTTATTCACGAGTCAACATTTTCCAACGTGTTCCTCAAAAATTGACCCACGGGCATGCTTTGTACACCGTACAGCATGGCCTTGACTTGAAGGGCCTTGTCAGCAGTGAGGAGGACAACATGGGATCCTTTCATTGCAAGAAAGAGTGACAGTTCAATCAGAGCATTATCTGGCTGTTCATGCCCCTCTGAAGTATACCAAGGTGAGGATACTGTTTGGTGGTGCCATTTCTTAGACACTTCCTGTCGTTTCCTCCTCAGCTTGTTGGGGACGTAGCTCAAGCTTGGCAAGCCCTTTTGCTTTGCATCGTCTGTACTTTTCTGAACCATAAGCCTGAGCTCTTTCTCCTCTTGACCCCGTAACCAATTTCCACCTTCTGCAAGGACACTAGAAAGATACCTCAGCGCTTTCCTAGCTTGGTAGGCAGTGCTAGATTCACTCGAATTTTGCAATCCATCTAATTCAGTGATCACGACAGTGGGCACTACAACCTGTGCATCAGTGAATTTGAGCCTACGCACTGCTCCAAGGTCAGTGAGGTAACAGTTGGTGTCTGGAACGACCAACTTTTCTTGAAGATCGTTGAGATGTGCAGGCGCGTTTTCGTCGAGGTGCCCTTTTTCACTCTTTTTTGCTTTGTCGTTGAGCCTTACAGTGGCTGCAAGTAGGGACGCCTCACTCTCCTTCAGTTCTTTCTGCAGCTGCACCATTTTTGCGCCTGCTTCGACCACACCTTGTTCCATGAGCTCTTGCAGTGAGGACTGGAGCTGTCTCACCCTGGCTTCACTCTTTCTCCACTGTTCTTCGGCGGTCCTTTGCATGGCTTCCATTTCATGTCTTTGTTCTTCCGACTGCCTCAACCTCTCTTCGGCGATCTTTCTCAATCCTTCCAAGTCTTCAAGTGCTCTTCTTCGCTCGTACAGGATCAATCCTGTCCAGAGTCCAGTACCTAACGTTCCGAAGATGCCCAACACTTCCCACACGAACTCGGTCGGAGTCTTGGGAATCAGCAATTTCCGGAAGGCATCTGCGCCCAAATCGACCGAGACGATGTCTTTCCTTTCGTTCGAAAGGTCTCCTTCCCTCGCTCGCGCGTGTTTGTTTCCTTGCAGGACCACAGAGACCCCTTGCAGCAACCCTCCCAACCGCACCATTTCGGTCCGGCTCATCCTTCCGTTCTTCCTCCTGGAAGCTTCTCCTCCGTTCCTGGACGCTCTGCATCCTTCCGTCTCGCTCCTTCCTTCCTTCCCGCTCCTCTTCCTCCCTTCGTGGCGCGAGGAGATGCGCACCAAACGGCTT
>LFIK01002494.1_pt1 | contig 14869 bp, 11 predicted proteins | sample 643401 | NCBI WGS metagenome assembly LFIK01 (sample SAMN03777447, study PRJNA286221) | soda lake metagenome | biome: soda lake; feature: Kulunda steppe; material: water; isolation source: sample T5-Br brine of Lake Tanatar-5 | place: Russia: Kulunda steppe | collected 2010-07 | reverse complement strand
GGCAGGCCCCAGGCCTCCTCTCGCGCACCCCAGATGGCGCCATCATGGTCTGCCGCTCTGCTCTCGGCAGTAGCAGCTCCAAAACTCTCAACGCACTCCTCCCCCAGCTTGTGCAGCTCGCCCAAGGCAGCAGTGCTGCTGGTGGCCCCGGCCCGACTGCCAACAGCGGCAGCGGGCCGTTTGCTGCTGCCGACCCTGCAGGGCTGCAGGCGATCCTGCGCAGCCTCCAGTCTGAGGCTGCCACCCAAAGCGTAGATGCTAGCATGGATGCAGCTCTTGCGCCAGCGCTGGTTTTGGACGTGCCTGGCGTGCGTCATGCGCTGGTGAGCAGAGGGTGTGCGTGTGTACCTGAGCCTGCTGCTGGTGTTACTGCTTCTGCCGCCTGCTGCTGCTGCTGCTGCTGCTGTTGTTGCTGGGCGGGCAAAATGTAGATGTTTGCTGTGCAAATTTGTGTTGGACAGGGCTTGCCCTGGGAGCAGCACGTTACCTTGCTGCACTTGTTTTTGACACCAATGACTCCAAAGCAGGCAAGGATGATGCCGGCTCATGCTCATGGCAAACGATATGATGCCAGCTTAAGCTCGCGTCAGGACTGGATGCCCTGACGTGCAATTGCAAGCGCCTGTGCCATAGGGAAAACTGGCATCTGTGGCAAGCTCATGCAGGTCACTGACCACCTTGCGGCTGCTGTAGCCTCAGCCCCTGCCCCTTCATCACACCACTGCACCCCCATGCAGGCCCGCCTGCCGCGCACCCTGATCGGGGCGCCCAGCATTGCCAGCACCCTACGCTACAAGAAAAAAATGCTGCTGTGGCTCATGCCGGCGCGCCCGACCGCCGCAAAGCGCAAGGCCTGCGCGGCTGAGGCGGCAGCCAACGAGGGTGCACCAGTAGGGGGCAGCCACAAGAGGGCCAGGCAGGAGGCGGGGGGAGCTGGCCCCTCCATTCCTGCTCATTCACTCCCCGCAGCCAAGGAGAGTGCAGGTGGCAGCTGCGGCACTGCTGCTGCTTCTGCTGCTGCAGCCGACGGCTCAGATAGAGCAGAGGGCGAGCCCAAGCATGCTGCGCCTGAGCAGCAGCAGGAGGCTGAGGTCGTACAGTGGCAGAGCACCGCATACACGCCTGCTGCCGCTCCTTCAGCCTCAGCTGCCGCCCCCGCCCACGCGGTGCAAGGCCCAGGAGCCTTGCAGGGCAGCGAGAGGGTGGCCAGCAGCGACTTGGCGCTGGCAGCAGAGGAGCAGGCAGCGCAGGGGGGTGTGGGCTACTGCATGCTCACCTTCATCATCCGCAATGGCCTGCAGGCGCTCAAGCTGGTGCGCAAACATGCAGACTGGGGGCAGGGGGAAGTGTCATGCGAGTGGGTCTGTGCGCATGAATAATCTTTATGGATGCAAGTGTTTGTGCGTGTACGCCTGCGTGCCAGCTTTTGTGTGTGTCCGTGTGTGCGCACATGTGAGCATGTGTGTGCATGTGCCTGCACATGGTTGCCTGCCCGTGACCCGTGCACCTGGTTTGCATACTCAGCATGTCCGCTCGTGCCACGCACAAAAGAAATTATCTGCACCGCGTGGATTGCATTGGTGCTGGGGCGCGCGAGCAAAGCACGCCTGCGCAGGCTGTGCACCCTGGCCAGCTGCTGAGAAGCATGTGCCAGCGCAAGTGTGCCGCAGTGCGCACGCAGACGGCGTGTAACACACGAGCAGCTTGTAGCATGGGCAGCTTGCACCCTAGGGCACCCACATGCACCCTAGGGCACCCACATGCGCCCTAGGGCACCCACATGCACCCTAGGGCACTCACATGCACCCTAGGGCACCCACATGCGCCCTAGGGCACCCACATGCACCCTAGGGCACCCACATGCACCCTAGGGCATGTGCTGATTCTAATGTGTCTGAGCAGAGCGCGCGAATGAGTGCACCCTTGGTGAGCAAACGGTCGCCATGGCGCCTGAGAGCAGCGGGGGCATTCAGACGCTTTACAGCTCTCAGGTGGAAACGCGGCCAGCTCCAGCTTAGGTGCGCGCCATTGTCCTGCTGAGCAATTGTGCGCAAACGGTGTGCTCACCACCAATAGGAATGCTAGGCAGGGCTTCATAGCCTCACTGACAGGGCATGCCTACTGACAAGGCATGACCCTCTGGGCACTGAGTGAGGCAGGCCAGTTTGACAATGTTGCGAGCATATTTGTGTGCGCGCACAGGGCTTGTCCACCTACCTAGCGTACTGTGATGCCCAGGCAGGGAAGCTGGGGCTCGGCAAGAAGCAGCGAGGTCAGGTGGGTGTGTGTCACCTGCCAGCTTGCTCAGTGGCCAGGCCACAAACCATGGCGCTGGGGTCAGGGCTTGGGCCTTGGCTGGGTAGATTGGTGTAGCAGGCGCGGCGTGCACCGGACATGGAGTGTACAAGGCGCGGTGTGCACCGGACATGGAGTGTACAAGGCGCGGTGTGCACCAGACATGGGGTGTACAAGGCGCGGTGTGCACTAGACATGGGGTGTACAAGGCGCGGTGTGCACCGGACATGGAGTGTACAAGGCGCGGTGTGCACTAGACACGGGGTGTACCAAACACGGAGACCACAGCGCTGGGGGTAAGGACCAGGCTGTGGCTGTGGGTAGAGTGGTGTACCAGACACGGCAGCAAGCAGGGTAGGGTGGGTGTAAAGCGCCGGACACCTTGCGTGTGGGCGGGCCATACCAAGGGACAGAGGACAGGGTGGTACCAGGCCTGGGTTGAAAGGAAAAGGTAAAGTGTCTAGGGCAGAGCCGTTTGGTCCACCAATCGGATTGCAAGCCGAGGAAGCTGCTTGCTGGAGCTGCCTCCCTGAGTTTGCTGCCAGAGCCCATGCAGATAACAGTTGGAGCCCATGCAGACAACACATTCCTCAGAGTCGGGTATCCTGCCTATTAAGGAGGCGCAGAAGGAAAATATAGGCCCTGCATTGGAATGGGCAGGGCGGAACGAGTGCATGCACTTTAACTCTCTGGGGCAAAGGGTCGTGAGCATTCATGTTAAGGGGCGCTCCTGGTTGTCTGTCCAGCCTGGGGATCTAACAAATGCCTGAGCTGTGAGGTGTGTGCCTGGCATCTCGCAAATGCCTGAGCTGTGAGGTGTGTGCCTGGCATCTCACGAATGCCTGAGCTGTGAGGTGTGTGCCTGGCATCTCACGAATGCCTGAGCTGTGAGCTGTAAGGCGTGCCTGGCATCTCACAAGCTGACTTATCACCTGCAGCGCTCAGTGCAGATCAAGCCTGTGGCCCGCCCACGATCAATCAGAGAGTGCTAGCTGCTTGGTGGTGAGGAGCGGGTGCAGGACACTAGATCAATCAGAGAGTGCTAGCTGCTTGGTGGTGAGGAGCGGGTGCAGGACACTTGATCAATCAGAGAGTACTAGCTGCTTGGTGGTGAGGAGCGGGTGCAAGATGCTTGGGGGCAGAGCTTGGGGGGCGGCAGTCTGAGCAGCAGGCCAACAGGCCCGCTACGTTGCTTGGTGTGTGGTGCTGCGCAGGTCAACATATTTGCACGGACCTGGGCGCGGTGGATCGATGAGAAGGGGGGCGCGTCCGTGGTACATCCTTCGTTGTACCTCGAGTATGCAGAGCCGTTTGTGCAGGTGAGAAAGGGCGCAGCCAGGACAGGATCGCCTTGCTGCACCTGGAATTTGGAACGGTTTAGCTCATGGTACAAAACACCTGCCTCTAAGCTCACAGCTCAGTCGAGGCCTGATGGCTTACTTCACCCTAGCCTAGGCCCACCCTAGCCTAGGCCCATCCTAGCCCAGGCCCATCCTGATCAGGTCAACCTAGCCTCAGCCCATTTCACTCTAGCCAAGGTCACCCTAGCCAAAGCCCACTTTAGCCTAGCCTAGAATCGCCCCACTCCAGGTCTCCTTAGCCTAGGCCCACTTCAGCGTAGGCCCACCCTAGCGTAGGTCACCCTAGCCTAGGCCCACTTTACCCTAGCCTAGGTCAAGGTAAGGGTGCGGGTGCTGGGGCGACATGGGCAAGGTCTACATGGCAAGGCAGGCGCCTGTTGAGGAGACCAAGGGGGCGTGCAGCTTACGTGCTGTTGGCTTGATCTGACCTAAACATTTCCTCCCCCTGTTGCATCCATTTGCCATCTGCATTGCTCAGGACTTCTTGGGCCAGCTGGTGGCGGGCGGGGGCGGCCTCCTGGGCAGCGAGAAGCCTGAGGTATGGGTCTGCTGGGCACCGTGGGCCCGCGGGTGTGGGTCGAGAGACGTTGCTTTAGGGCGAGTAGCTGTTTCAGGGGTGCAGGCCGCTTGACGCGCAACTGCTGATGGTGGCGTGGCCCTTCAACACCAGCAGCTGCTGACAGTGTGAACCCTTGGGGCTCGTGGAGCAGCCGCGGACGTGGGCCTAGTCCTAGTACGGCTGCCACAGGTACTGGCCCCATTGGCCATTTTTTGCTGAGCAGTGCTTTCTCTTTGGCCGTCCCCAAGCAGTGCTCGGCCAATGCCGAGCGGTCAGCGCGCAACTTTCCCTTCCCACTGTTCCTGCATCAGCGCCATGTATTGGGGTAGAGTGCAGCAGCCTTGCCGTCCCCCAAAGCCAGGCCCGCTACCGCTGCCCCTTGCTTCCTGCACAGCGTATCCTGCACAGCATGTCCTGCACAGCGTGCCCGCGTGCACATGTGCACACACGCATGCGTGCGCACGCGCACACACAAACATCTCCCAGGGTAATTGCTAGAGGTGCGTGTGCTTTGCCTCAGTCCCTCCACAATTCTCTATCACAATGGAATACACCTTTTGCGGCATGCATGCGCACACATTTACACACACCCAGGCTTGCACACACATGCAGACACACACACAGGCACATGCTCAGGCTGCTGCTCCAGAAAGGATTATCCCCCCCCCCCCTTTCCCCCTCAGGCTTCTTGGTGCTGGTGGATGTGCCCTTGCGCAAGATATTGAATGCGTGCCAAAAGCATGCGCGTGCGCTTTTAGCTGCCCCTACAGCGAGCCTCCCTGGGCTCCTGGGTGCTGTTGGGGTTGCCCTTTGGTGTACAAAGAAAAGCACAGTTGCTACTGAGGATGATCTAATCCCATAGGCGCCACCAAGCATAGAGCGTACACTTAAAGCCACATGCGCGCGTTTGGCCGCCCTTGCAGGAATCCTTCCAAGGCTTCTTGGTGCTGGTGGATGTGCCCAAGCCCAAAGCTCTTGCCCTCAAGGTTGCCTTGCGTGCCAGCCATTTTCTAGAGGCCACTGAGTTGCCGCCCTACAGCAAGGCCCTTGCAGCACAGGTGGGAAAAAGGCCCCCCTTCTTGCGTGCGTGAATGCAGGTGTGCATGTGTTTGTATGCTGATTAGGTTTTGCCAGTGGGAAGTGTATGTGCTGCTGCCCTACGGCAAGGCCCTTACTCCGTGGATGAGCACGGCACTCCTGCCTGTGTTTGTGTGCGTGTGTGTACATGTTTGACATCATGCAGTTCATTGTATATGCTAAGGTGCTCTGCATGTGTATGTGCATGTGCATGTGTACGTGCATGTGTACGGGCTGTGGTGCTGTGCAAGTGCAAGCTCCTGCACCTGTGCCTGTGCTGAGGTGCTGAGATGCTGTGCATGGGCATGTGCATGTGCCTCAACTGAAGCACTCTGTGAGAGCTTCCATTCAGCCCCACTGGGAGAAGAAGCCCTGAACTCAGCGCCAGCCGCCCCGCATAGCGGCAGAAGTAGTCAATGCATCCCACCCTGAATTAAGGGGAGCGGGGGGTAGGGGGGGCTGCAGTCCCGCATCTTTGCAACCTTCTGCCTCAGGGCATGTTTGCACATGCGCACCACACTCCTGGGAGTGCCTTGCACCACTTGGTCCTGCGTGCCTTCTGCTGGCTTGCCTGCGTGTGCAACTCAACACTGTGTGTGCAGGGTCGCGCTCGAAAGAGGTCCCCCCCCTCGGCTCTTGCACGCTGGCGTGCCACAATGTGTGGTCATCTGCGCTGCACTCGCTGCACTCACAATTGTGCAAGGCGCAGTGCGCCTGCATTGCATTGCTGCTTGTGCGCAGGGGAGCCTGGTGTGGCTGCCCCCCGGTAGCCCAGTGCCCAAGCCTGCAGTCCTAAATGGCTTCTTTGGCCCGGCAGGCGGCGGCAGGCAGGTGCGCTCTTGGTGCTGGTGCCATGCACCATCCCGGGTGCTAATCATTACCTGATGTGCCCCTGATCCTGAGCACCTATTCTTATCTGATGTGCCACTGATCCTGAGCACTTAGCGTTATCTGATGTGCCACTGATCCTGAGCACTTAGCGTTATCTGATGTGCCACTGATCCTGAGCACCTATTGTTATCTGATGTGCCACTGATCCTGAGCACTTATCGTTATCTGATGTGCCACTGATCCTGAGCACTCATTGTTATCTGACGTGTCACTGATCCTGAGCATTTATTGTTAATTAATGTGTCACTGATCCTGAGCACTTATTGTTACTTGATGTGCCACTGATCCTGAGCACTTATTGTTACCTGATGTGCCACTGATCCTGAGCACTTATTGTTATCTGATAAGTCACTTATATTTTGTTGGACAGCAGTGCAGCATGCCTGTTGCAGCACAGCAGCCGGGAAGCATGCATAGGGGGATGCAAGCGCATGCATGCCTGGCCTATGGGTTGTGTATGGGTGTGACTCAATCAGTGCTGCACATACCCCACTAGCCTGCCTGCTGTTCCTGGGCACACAGCTGCTAGCTGCCACATCTCAGCCCTGCTGCTGCCATGCGCCGCAGCAAACTTGAAGGATCCTGGAAGCACACAGGAGGTCGCCAAAAATTGTCGCGGTCCCCATTTGTGCAGCCTCTGCCCAGAACGGATCTTTGAGCATATGCATGCAGAGGTCATAGAACACACAAGTATTTTTTATTACACACTCCTTGCACACAAACAAACGAGCAAACACACATCTTCTGGCTTGCGTATGCGTGTGCACATGCAGGTGTTTGTGTACATGGAGCCCCTCAGCCCAGACCTTGAGAGCAGCAATGCGCCAGAGGCAAAGAAGGTGAAGGGGATGCGCACAGGCAAGCTGAGGGCGATGGAGGCTTTGTTCAAAGGTGAGTATGCCTTCTGCTTGCACTTGCTCTTCAAAGGTGAGTGCGCCTTCTGCTTGCACCTGGGCGGCCACACTTCCTGCATGCTGTCAGGTTGTCAGGTCTGCGCAGACTAGATGTTCCTCAACAACCACATCTGGAATATTGGTTGAGGGGGGGGTGAGATGGTGCCTCACACACTACGTGTGTGTTGCGTGTTTGTATTATAAGGGATCGGGCTAGGGTGTCAAACCTCGCAAAAATACATGATAGGATTGAATGCATTTATGTAAATTGCTGCACCTCAGGCAATCACACTCCGTGTAATGATTTGCAAGCATAAGTAAGCACACGGGTACCTGCCTAGGTCTGGGCATACCTGGGTGGCGCCTCCCTTGATTCCTAAGAATTGTCTCCCATTCTTGAGCATGGTTTACTTTTCAATCCTATGGTTCTGGAGTGTAACAAGCACCTGGTTTGCGCTCCTTCTTTTATCCTACTTTCCAGGCCCAAAGGAACAGCAGGGCGGAAGAGGCAAGAAGCAGCAGCAGCAGCAGCAGCAACAGCCCCAACAGGAGCAGCAGCAGCAGCAGCAGCAGCAGCAGCAACAGCAGCAGGCGGCAGAGCAGCAGCAGCATTGGCAGAACCGCGTGCTTTGCCCTTTGCAGGAGAAGTCGGTGGAGGATATTGCGCTGTGGGCGGGGCCTGGGGCACCTCTTCCTCCCGCAGATCCTGCCGCAATCATCTGCTTTGTCTCCATTCCAGGCAGGTGCTGCATGTTGGGCGCAATGAATCAAGGAGGGGCACCCCTTCCTCCCGCAGATCCTGCCGCAATCATCTGCTTTGTCTCCATTCCAGGCAGGTGCTGCATGTTGGGCGCAATGAATCAAGGAGGGGAGGGGGTTTGGCGTCTGTTCCAGGCAGGCACCGTATCAAACTCACCTTGGCACTTGCGGGTAGCAGTGCCTGGCTATTTTGGCTCAGCACTCGCTTTCCTGGTAGGGCTTTCGTTGCTGCATGATTTGAAGGCACTCTTGTCCAGATCCCCAGGCCCAAGTTCCAAGATCTCACACGGTGATGAAGGGCACGGTGAGCGTGAAGCAGGGCATGTGATGCTTGGTGCACACGCACAGTTGTGTGAGCTATGCTTTTGGGGTGGAGAGCAAGAGGGGTGCAAAAGTGGCCTGTGGCTTGTGCTTGCAGCCACCGGCAAATCGGCCATCGCAAGCGCGCTGCAGCCCCCTCCAGGCCCTGACAACAAAACCGTGCAGCTGAAGGTGCTGAACAGCGACAGCATGAAGGTGAGCCACCAGAGGGTGCTGCATGGTGGGCCTGGCCCTTGTGGTGCTGCATGGTGGGCTGCATGGTGGGCCTGGCCCTTGTGGTGCTGCATGGTGCTGCATGGTGCTGCATGGTGCTGCATGGTGCTGCATGGTGCTGCATGGTGGGCCTGGCCTTGTGGTGCTGCATGGTGCTGCATGGTGGGCCTGGCCCTTGTGGTGCTGCATGGTGGGCCTGGCCTTGTGGTGCTGCATGGTGGTGCTGCATGGTGGGCTGCATGGTGGGCCTGGCCCTTGTGGTGCTGCATGGTGCTGCATGGTGCTGCATGGTGGGCCTGGCCTTGTGCGCGCCCTTGGCAGCGGCGTGGCCCAATGGTGGAGCCCCTGCATGGCTTGAATTGCTGTTTGGGAGCATGGCGTGAATTGCTGTTTGCATGGCTTGAATTGCTGTTTGCGTGGCTTGAATTGCTGTTTGGAAGCATGGTGGTGGGTGGGACCCCTGCAAATCCTGGCAAATGCCAGTACAATGGAGGGCCCTGGCCTCTTTCGTGGTGGGCCTTGCGCACGTCCTTGGCAGCTGTACGGCTTGGTGGCACTCACATGATGATTATCCCAAACCATGCCATGCTCAGTGTGACGTGGATTAGGCTTGAAAGAGCTCAGTGTGATGTTGGCCGGGTCATGCCATGCTCAGTGTGGTGTCTGTCAGGCCTGAAAGAGCCGGCTTGTGTCAAGTCTTGAGCTAGCTGGCATCCATGACTGGCACTCTGCCCCCCTCACCTCGCTTGCTCTCGCAAAATTTCAGCCTGCCCATGCACCGCCTGAGCCTAAGCTTGCCCCTTGAAGAGCTAGAGCTCATCCACAAACTGCACCTGCTCCACCACCTTCCTTCCTTGGTAAATCACAGCTCCCCCTCATACCACATGTGTCCCAACACCTGCCCTGCAGAGCTGAGGCTCTCCCTTCATCTGTTCCTGCTCCACCTCAGTCCTTGCTCAACACAAGCTCCCCCTCATACCACATGTGTCCCAACACCTGCCTTGCAGAGCTGAAGCTCTCCCTTCATCTGCTCCTGCTCCACCTCAGTCCTTGCTCAACACAAGCTCCCCCCAAAACCGCACCTGCCCCACCGCCCTTCCTCTCACTGAGCAAAGGCTTGCTCCAAAGCCGTTTCTGGCACAACCACCCACCCCTCCTTGTACACAGCAAAGGCTTGCCCAAAAACCGTTTCTGGCACAACCACCCTTCCTTGCTCGTACAGAGCAAAGTCGTGCCTGCAAACCATTTCTGGCACAACCACCCTTCCCACAGGGCAAAAGCCTGCCCACAAACCGCACCTGCCCCACCACCCTTTCTTCCTCACAGAGCAAAGGCTTGCCTGCAAACCGTTTCTGGCACGACGTGGCAGCTTCCGCCGACTCAACCATAGGGGGCGGCGCAAGCACTGCAGTCGTCGCGGACAAAAACCTGGTGCCCAGCCCACGCGACAACGTGGAGCGCAGCGCGAGTGTGCTGAAGGAATCAGGTGGAACTGCAGGCGCACGCACATGAGCCTTTCCATTCATGCAGCCCCAAACTGCTCAGGGTATTGTTTTGCACAGCGCCTGGTGCGAGGCTTAAATGCTACCTGTTCCCAGCACTTACGGGGAGGAACTCCAGGGCTGCAGCAGTGCAGCTGGAGCAGCGCGCCCAGGCTCCTGCATCTGCCACTGCCTGTGTGATGCGTTTTCTACAGCCTGTGTGATGCATTTGCCGCTGCCTGTGCGATACATTTGTCCAGCCTGTGCGGATGCAACCATTCCCAGGGCTCAGCCACAAGCGTGGCTGCAGGGTGTGTGACTGCCTCAAGTATGGTCCTGAACAGACAGGCAGGCAGCACAGCTGCAGGGCGTGATGCTGAAACAGCCCTTGCCGCACATCGTGGCCACTGGCACAGCGGTAGGGCGTGCGTGAGGCAGCCGAGGTTGCGGCGCTCACTGCAGGGCTGTCAATCACGCACACAACACTCCCCTTCCTATCAGTGCTGCCCTCATGTGCCCTGCCAATCACTGATGACGGCTGCCTTGGCGCAGTCGACGCCCCTCCCCCTGTCCTGCTGTGATTCCGTCTCCAGTTCTGGTGACCGCTGGTGGCCTTGCGCAGGGGCTGTCACTGCTGCCGTGCTGCCGGTGTGCGGCGGCACCAGCAGCGCCACCACGCGGCCAGAGCTGTACGCGGGCCTGCCGCCCCTGCCCTTCCCCCTGGAGCTGGTGGCGCTGTGCATGCTGCGCACGCTGACACGCGAGCGCCATACGGGCAAGCTGGACGCGGGTGAGTAGTTTTTGGCGTGCCCAGGTAGTGTTGAACTGTGGGGGCGAGAGTGGGCTGACCAGCGTGGCTGCTTATGCTTTGTGATCTTGTTGCCTGCACTGAGGCAAGAGCGCGCAGGTGGTGCTGCCGTGATCACCGCACCAAAGCAGAAGCTTGTGAATGGTGCTGCTGTTATTGCCGCCCTCCCCCTGTTGAGCGTCAGGGGCAGAGGTGCCTGCTGCCGTGCAGCAATGCATCCCAGGTCCACACATTTTGGCATGCTCACACCCGAGGAGCACTTGCCGTGGCAATTTGCCTCTGACAAGCTGGCACAGACAAACATTTGCTCTGGCTCTGACAATTTGCTTCGGATAAGCTCACAGTACAAAACAGGTGCCTCTGCTGCGAGGCAGGCTGCTGGGCCATGCACTGTCCACTTACGACAGTGCATGGTTGTCAATTGTTTTTGAGCAGCGCGCCACCAGCTCAAACTGCTTGCACCGGAGCCAGAGCAGCACCCCAGATGCAGGATGCCGCCCTGCGTGTGTCTGGTGGGGCAAGCAAGGGGGGGCCTGTGGCTTTGCCCACACCGCGGGCACCACCCTGTAGGGGGGGTCTGTAGCTTGCCCACACTGCAGGCCCCACCCTGAAGGCGGGACCTGTGGCTTTGCCCACACCAAAGGCCCCCCACCCTACACGCAGGACCTGTGGCTTGCCCACACTGCGGGCCCCACCCTGTAGGGGGGTCTGTAGCTTTGCCCACACCAAAGGCCCTCCACTCTAAACGGGGGGCCTGTGGCTTGCCCATACCGCGCAGACCCCCATCCTGACCACCCTACCCTAAGCCCTGAGCCTAATCTACGCTCCTGTGCCCTGTACCCTGTACTCCGTACCTTGTACCCTGTACTCTGTACCTTGTACCCTGTACTCTGCACCTTGTACACTGTACTCTGCACTCTGTACCTTGTACACTGTACTCTGCACCTTGTACCCTGTACTCTGTACCTTGTACCCTGTACTCTGTACCTTGTACCCTGTACACTGCACCTTGTACCCTGACCCTGCTGGCAGTCGCACTTCTTGACTGAAGGCCTTGCTCTTGTAATCCTTGCTATCCCTATGCCCTTGATCCTGGAACTGCAGAGGCCCCCAACGCGCTGGTGGTCATGGCCGCGTTTGCGACGTACTTCAAGCACTTCACACACAAAGGTCTGGTGCAGCACCTGCGCGCCCACTTCCCTGTCGTGGCGGAACTGGCCATCATGGAGGTAGACGATAGGGACCCCCAGCGCCAGGTGCGAGCACATGCAGCCGGGTGAACACAAATGGCTGCCACACAAGCAGCTGGGAACACGAATGGCTGCGTCACAAGTAGCCGGGAACACGAATGGCTGCCACACAAGTAGCCTGGGACACGAATGGCTGCTACACAAGCAGCCGGGAACACGAATGGCTGCGTCACAAGTAGCCGGGAACACGAACGGCTGCCACACAAGTAGCCTGGGACACAAATGGACGCAACCTAAATGTCGTGGATGGTACCTTTGGCCCCCATTCATTGGCCATCTGCCAGGTGGCGTGCATGCTGCAGCTGTGCCCACACCTGCACCTACCATGAAGCTGCGCCGCGCGCCTGCAGGCGCCACTGGAGGTGCTGCAGCACATCGCGCGTGGCCTGGAGCTCGCCGCGGCCGAGCGGCTGGGCGGCGAGCCTAGCCCTGCCATGCTGGAGTGGCAAAGCACGGCGCGCAGCCTGCTGCTGCAGCCGGAGGCTGCGCACAGGCTGCAGGGCTTGGAGCGGCCGCTGGAGGCGTGCTGCAAGGATCTGCAGGTACGTGGCCTGGCGCAGCACCGCTCACCTTGCAGGCGCCAGTCAACAGCTGGTGGGAGCCGCTTGGTTTCAATTTGAACTGGGCGCAAGCGGCAGTGTTAGAGTGACTGGCGCACAGGGGCTTTTGGCAGGCGTTGGTGGCAGTGTGCGGGCGATGCTGCTGGGTGTGCGAGCTACCAGGGCTTGCAGGTGCTGGGCCCGGGTCCAATTTGCCCCACACCCAAACAGTGGTGTGACGCGGCGGGAAGGGTTCGATTTGGTGTGTGAGCCTCGACACACACCTTGGGTGCTGCCCAGACTGTCTAGCATGCATGTGGGTAGCTTGCAGCCGCTTGCTGCTGCTTCTGATGATGACGCGATGATGATAATGATGAGGATGGTGTTGAGGAGGAGGTGGAGGAGCGATGATGAGGATGATGAGGGTGATGAGGGTGATGGTGATGATGTGTTTGTTGATGGTGATCACGGCAACGACGATGCTTTGCAGGGCATCGTGGGCGCTGCATTGCAGCATGCGCGGCAGCCTGCAGACACTGAGGAGGCCCTCCAAGATGCAGCCTGGGTGGCGGTGACAGGGTTCAACACTGATGCGCTACATGAGGCTGCGCATCAGGTGCTGCCAGCCAACATGCACGCCCAGGTGCGCGCATGCCGACATGCATGTCCAAATGTGCGAACTTGGCATGGCGCTGGCCCTTCTGTAGCCCCTGTGCCTCTTGCATTGTGCTGCCCGGGCAGTGTTGGCTGAGCAACTGCTGCAGCAGGCCTAACAAGCGCGCCTGGGCTGTTGCGAGAGCATGGCACAGCAGCAGCGTGGCAGGGTTGCCTGCAAGCATAGGCAAGGGTGGTGAGCAATATGGAGAGCCCTTCCTCCATTTGTAACTGGACGTTCCCGCACAGCTTTTGCTGCCCTTGTTGATACCTGTTGACGCCCTAGTTCCAGATCATCCCCGTCAGTATCCCTTGCTCATCACGTCCATCTCGCCCCTGCCTCTCGTTACGCTTTTGGGGAAGCCCTTCCGCACTCAAACACAAAGTTAGCCTCCCAAGATTTGCCCTGAGGTCTTAGATCACAAAAGCCTGAGGGATGTGGATGTACAAGGCATGCATCAGTGATGACATGGCCCAGATTTGGTGCTCCCCTCATCGTACTGTGTCAAGGCGTACACAGGATAAGCTGCTTCCCCAGTGTTCCCCTGTCCCATGCTCATCGTGAGCGCAAGTAAAGGTTGTGCTGCATGTCACCTCGTTGCACTACGCTATGAGCGCAGATAAAGGATGAGCTGCATGTCACCTTGTGGCACTATGCCATGAGCGCAGATAAAGGATGAGCTGCATGTCACCTTGTGGCACAATGGAGACCCTGAGCTTGGGCCAGACGAGGAGCTGCGGCAGGGCCTGGTGGCTGCTGTGGGCAGCCAGGTGTCATTCGACATCACGCATATTGACTACGCGCCTCATGGCATGGCGGCCGCCAAGGTGCAGGTGCGGCTGAGAGCGGTATGGTTCCCTGCTGACGTTGCAGCGGATGTGGGGTGTGCACCCACACCAGAGCACCAGCTAGCCAAGATATCAGCTTGTGCCAGCCTCTGCAACAACAGGCCGCGCCCAGCGCTTTCCTGCTCACCCTAACACCAGCCTGCCCACAGATGTCCCACTGTTGCAACCTCAAGTCCTTGACGCACTCTCTGTTTCCCTTTGCTGCTTGCATCCGGACCTGAGCATTGTTCTTGCCACTGCCTCTGTGCCCCTGTGCAGCTCACATCTGGACCTGAATCTGCGTTGGCCAAGCTGTCCAATCGCTACATGCACATCACTCTGGTGGTTGGACCCAGTGGTCGGGCAAAGGAGGCGGGCCTGCTCGAAGCTGCTGTGATGGAGCAGGGTGGAAATGCAAACAGGCATCCCCTGACTGAGCCAATCCAGCTCGTCGGGCATATCCTAGCTGTACAAGAGTAGGAAATACCTCAAAGGACAGCAGTTGGGAACCTGCTTGTAGCTTGTATAGAACAGATAGGATCTTGGTTGATTGACATTAATTGAGGAAAGACAGCTTCAATAGGATAAATACAACTCGGATTAGTTGCATTTCGATTCACATTGGCTGTTACATCTAGTCTTGAGGGTTGTGAATGACATCCCCACATGGCCCGAGGGGCCAGGGCCTAGACGCCAAGAAGATACTCCAGCGTCTCAGATTCGATGAGACGCTACGGGACTCGGCACATGAGTACACGGTGAGTAGAGCCGAGTCAGCTGGTCTGCGTGAGCTGTCTGACCGATGACAACTGAGACTGGGATCATACATCAACATACATAGTGTAAGTTATCAAAAGTAACACAGTGCGATGGTGTGAAGAAAGCCAATGGGCATGAAAAAGCATATGCAGCATCTGGGCGCGCGCGTGCACGCACGCGC
>LFIK01002492.1_pt1 | contig 14872 bp, 7 predicted proteins | sample 643401 | NCBI WGS metagenome assembly LFIK01 (sample SAMN03777447, study PRJNA286221) | soda lake metagenome | biome: soda lake; feature: Kulunda steppe; material: water; isolation source: sample T5-Br brine of Lake Tanatar-5 | place: Russia: Kulunda steppe | collected 2010-07 | reverse complement strand
CGTTCACCATCGGTCAGTACCAGGAACCTGAATGGTTGCCGGTTGGAGCCGCTGGGCGCGCGAGTGGCCGCGAACAGGATGTCGCGCAGTACCGATTCGGGCACGGGTTCGTCCCGGTAGCGGCGAATGGCGCGAGTGGTTGCCAGCCCTTCGAGCAGGCCGACGCTGTCGCTGGCGACGGGGCGTTCGCCCTGGTTGCTGTAGTCGGACATGTTGATGGGGTTCCCTTGGGGTCAGCGGGCGATGGTACGAGGCCCGGTCCCGGCTGCGCAATGCGGATGCGCCCGGCGCCGGGGCGCGCGCCCGGTGCCTGTGGCATAATGCGCGCCCGAGCGTTCCCGTGCGATTCCCGAACCGCCGCAGGCAGCCACCTTGACCGACTGTGCCGACGATCTGCGCTTCATGGAGCGCGCCCTGGCGCTGGCCGATGAAGCCGCGTCCCGGGGCGAGGTGCCCGTGGGTGCCGTGGTGGTGCAGGCAGGTCGGATCATCGGTGAAGGCTGGAACAGTCCGGTGTCGCAGGCAGATCCCACCGCCCATGCGGAGGTCCAGGCGCTGCGCGCAGCGGCCGCCGCGATCGGCAACTATCGGCTGGTCGGCGCCACGCTGTATGTCACCATCGAGCCTTGTACCATGTGCGCCGGAGCACTGGTGCATGCCCGCATCGAGCGGCTGGTCTACGGTGCTCCGGAACCCCGGTCCGGGGCCGTTGCCAGCACTGCCCGGGCGCTTGAAAACGCGGCCCTCAATCATCGTGTGGCGGTGACGTCCGGAGTGCTGGCAGATGCCGCGGCTGCACGGCTGCGCGATTTCTTTCGGCAACGTCGCGCCGCCACTGGCAGCGCGCGATCCTGAATTCACCCACCTGCAGCGGAGCCCCGACCCCTGTGACTCGCACAAGCCTGATGCAACTGCCCGGCAGTCTCGCCCTGTCCGGTTTTCGTCGTGACAAGCTGCTCCGCGAACTGGCTGCCCATGAGCCGGAGCTGACGGACCTGAGCGCCCGCTTCCTGCATTTCGTCGAGCTTGAGCGCGCGCTGACCGCTGCCGAGCAGAGCGTGCTGGCGCGGGTGCTGGCGTACGGTCCCCGGGAGCCTTTCCGTGAGCAGGGTGCCGCCTTTGCGCTGGTGGTGCCACGACCGGGGACCATCTCGCCCTGGTCCAGCAAGGCCACCGACATTGCCCACAGCTGTGGCCTGGATGCGGTGCTGCGCATCGAGCGGGGCGTGCAGTGGTGGGCAGCCGGCAGCATTGCCGACCCGCAGCGGGTGCAGGCGCAGATTCACGACCGCATGACCGAGGCGGTGCTGGCCGCGGACGCGGATCCGGCGCCCCTGTTCCGGCACGAGCCGCCCCGACCGCTGGAGCGCATCGATGTGCTTCTGGGCGGCCGCGCAGCCCTGGAAGCTGCCAACACGCGCCTGGGCCTGGCTCTGTCGGCGGACGAGATCGACTACCTGCTGGAAGCGTTCCGGCAGCTGCAGCGCAATCCCACCGATGTGGAGCTGATGATGTTCGCCCAGGCGAACTCGGAGCACTGCCGCCACAAGATCTTCAATGCCAGCTGGACCATCGACGGCACCCCGCGCGAGCGTTCCCTGTTCGCCATGATCAAGCACACCTTCGAGGCGACCAACGGCCGTGGTGTCCTTTCTGCCTATGCCGACAATGCCTCGGTGATCGAGGGGACCCGGGCGTCGCGCTGGCTGGTGGATCCGGAGACGCGCAGTTACAGCTTCAATCGGGAAGCCATCCACATCCTGATGAAGGTGGAAACCCACAACCACCCCACCGCCATCGCGCCCTTTCCCGGTGCCGCCACCGGCGCCGGCGGCGAGATTCGTGACGAGGGTGCGGTGGGGCGCGGCTCCCGGCCCAAGGCCGGCCTGACCGGCTTTACTGTATCCCATCTCGAGATCCCGGACTGGGGCCAGCCCTGGGAGCAGGGCTACGGGCGGCCCGAGCGGCTGGCGTCTGCGCTGCAGATCATGCTGGACGGCCCCATCGGCGCCGCCAGCTTCAACAACGAGTTCGGCCGGCCGGCGCTGGCGGGCTACTTCCGCACCTTCGAACAACCGGTGGATCTGGGTGACGGCCCTGAGATGCGCGGTTACCACAAGCCCATCATGATCGCTGGCGGACTTGGCAACATTCGCGCCGAGCATGTGGAATCGGAGCCGGTGCAGCCAGGCGCGCCGCTGGTGGTGCTGGGCGGGCCGGCCATGCTGATCGGTCTGGGCGGGGGCGCTGCGTCCTCGGTCGCCAGCGGCATGAGTGCTGCCGATCTGGATTTTGCCTCGGTACAGCGCGGCAACCCGGAGATGGAGCGCCGCTGCCAGGAAGTCATCGATGCCTGCTGGGCACTGGGCGAGGCCAACCCGATTGCGCTGATTCACGATGTGGGCGCGGGCGGGCTGTCCAATGCCCTGCCGGAGCTGGTCAAGGACGGTGGTGTGGGTGGCGTGTTCGATCTGCGCGCCATCCCCAGTGCCGAATCCGGCCTGTCACCCCTGGAAATCTGGTGCAACGAGGCCCAGGAGCGCTATGTAATGGCCCTGCGTCCCGGCAGCGAGGCGCTGTTCAGGTCGATCTGTGAACGCGAGCGCTGCCCCTGGGCGATCGTCGGCACGGCCACCGAAGCGCTCGACCTGAAGGTCAGCGATGGCCTGTTCGATGATGCGCCCGTGGATCTGCCCTTGTCCGTGCTGTTCGGCAAGCCGCCGAAGATGGAGCGCAGTTATGACACGGTGCGGCGGCGACCGCCGGCACTGGATCTGTCCGCCATCGAACTGCGTGAAGCTGCGGAGCGGGTGCTGCGCTATCCGGTCGTGGCCAGCAAGGCATTCCTGATCACCATCGGCGATCGCACAATTACCGGCCTGGTCGCGCGAGATCAGATGGTGGGGCCCTGGCAGGTGCCGGTGGCCGACGTGGCGGTCACTGCTGCAGCCTTCGATACCGTGGCTGGCGAGGCCATGGCCATGGGCGAACGACCGCCGCTGGCGCTGATCGATTCGGCGGCGGCAGCACGCATGGCGGTGGGCGAGGCCCTGACCAACCTGGCCGCGGCCAGCGTGCCCGAGCTGGCTGACGTCAAGCTGTCGGCCAACTGGATGGCAGCGGCGGGTCAGGGGCACGAGGACCAGGCCCTGTTCGAGGCCGTGCAGGCGGTGGGCATGGAGCTGTGTCCGGCGCTGGGCATTGCCATTCCGGTGGGCAAGGATTCGCTGTCCATGCGCACCCTGTGGGAGGAGCAGGGCGAAGCGCGGTCGGTCACGTCGCCGGTGTCGCTGATCATTTCCGCCTTTGCACCGGTGGCGGACGTGACCCGGACCCTGACGCCCCAGTTGCAGCCCGACGCAGACAGCCACCTGTTGTGGCTGGACCTGAGCGCCGGGCGTCATCGCCTGGGGGGCTCGGTGCTGGCCCAGGTGTACGGGCAGCTCGGTGACGACTGCCCCGATGTGGATGAGGCAGCAAGGCTGGCAGGCTTTTTCAGTGCCGTCCGGGAACTGGCCGACGCGGGCCAGCTGCTGGCCTATCACGATATTTCCGATGGTGGTCTGTGGGCTGCAGCCTGCGAGATGGCCTTTGCCGGTCGCTGCGGCCTGGAGCTGGATCTGGGCACCGATGCACTGGCTCCCGAGGCGCTGCTGGCGCAGCTGTTTGCCGAGGAGCTGGGTGGCTTGTTGCAGGTCCCTGCGACCGCGCTCGAGTCCGTCCGCGCGGTGCTGGCGGCCCATGGCCTGGCGGACTGTGTGCGGGTGGTCGGGCGCCCGGTGGCAGCGCCGGAAGACATCTGCGTCGTTGTCGGCGGCGAGACCGTGCTGACCGACAGCCGCGCTCGCTTGCAGGCCATCTGGGCCGAGACCAGCTATCGGCTGCAGGCACTGCGGGATGATCCGGATTGTGCCGAGGAAGAGTTCGCCCGCATTGCCGATGGTGCCGATCCGGGCCTGGTCGCCGTGCCCGGTTTCGATATCGAGCAGGATCCGGCTGCGCCCTTCATTGCCACCGGGGCCCGACCACGGATTGCGGTGCTGCGCGAGCAGGGGGTGAACGGCCAGCTGGAAATGGCAGCGGCGTTCCATCTGGCCGGTTTCGAGGCTGTGGACGTACACGTCTCGGAACTGCTGGCCGGAACACGCACCCTGGACGACTGCCACGGGCTGGTGGCCTGTGGCGGCTTCTCCTACGGCGATGTGCTCGGTGCCGGCGAGGGCTGGGCCAAGTCGATCCTGTTCAACGACCGTGCTCGCCGGGGCTTCGAACAGTACTTCAACCGCCTCGACACCTTCAGCCTGGGTGTGTGCAACGGCTGCCAGATGTTCGCGGCACTGGCGGAGCTGATTCCCGGGGCCGACGGCTGGCCACGGTTCGTGCGCAACCGCAGCGAGCAGTTCGAGGCGCGGCTGGTGCAGGTGCAGATCGATGCCTCGCCGTCGATCCTGCTGGAAGGCATGACGGGAGCGCGGCTGCCGGTGGCAGTGGCCCATGGCGAGGGCCGCGCCGAATTTGCGGCCGACGAGGCGTTGCCGACGTTCCTGGCCAGTCAGCGGCTGGGCCTGCACTACGTGGAGGGTTCGGGCCAGGTGGCGCGCCGCTACCCCGCCAACCCCAATGGGTCGCCCGAGGGGATTGCCGGGGTGACCAGTCGCGATGGCCGGGTCACCATCATGATGCCGCACCCGGAGCGGGTGTTCCTGACCCGGCAGCTGTCCTGGCACCCGACCGACTGGCCCGAGTACTCGCCCTGGATGCGCATGTTCCGCAACGGTCGCGCCTGGCTGGGCTGAACAAACGGGTTGGTACCGGTGCGGTGGCTGTCAGCAAACTGAAACCCGGGTCTGTTACAAACGCGTGCATTCTTGCAGCGTTGTCACCGACCCGGGAGTGTTTCCATGCAGCCATGGGCCCTGCGAGCCGCCGCAGTCATGACTGCCCTGTTGCTGCTTGCGGGGCTTGCGCTTGCCGTTTTCTCCGGCAATGGTGGGTTGGCCACTGACAGCGATCAGCAGGGTGGGGACGTGGCGGCAGGGGCCGAGTTCCCCAGTCGACCCATCCGCATCATCGTCTATACCAGTCCCGGCGGCCTGATCGACCTGACCGCGCGGCGCTTTGCCGAGATTGCGCGCAAGTACCACTCGGATACCCCGTTCGTGGTGATCAATCGGCCTGGTGGTGGCGGCATCGTCGCCTTCGAGGAGGGGCTGCGTCGCCCCGCCGACGGCCACACCCTGCTGGCCGTGACCCGTTCGAACATCTCCAAGCTGGTGGAAACCGGGCGCGAGGACCTGATCGACGCCATCGACTGGCATTCCTGGATCATGGACAACCCTCACGTCCTGATCACCAACACTCGCGATGGGCACGCAGACTGGGACTCCCTTTACCAGGCGGCACGCGAAGCTTCCAGCGGTCAGCTCTGGCTGGGGGCTGACATCGGCGGCGTCAAGCATGTTTCCGGCGTCAAGATGGCACGCCAGCTGGGCATCGACATGCGCTGGATCCCCTTTGGCAGTGGTGGCGAGGCGCGCGCCGCACTGCTGGGCAATCTGGGCGCGGCCTACCTGGGCAACCCCCGCGATGCGCTGGGGTCAGACACTCTGGATGTGGCGGTGGTGGCTGCAGAGGAGCGCATGGAGCGCTTTCCCGATGCCCCCACGTTCCGCGAGCTCGGCTTTGACGGCCTGGAACAGGAAAACATCTGGCGCGGGCTGGCGTTGCGCAAGGGTGTGCCTGAATCACGTCGTCAGTGGTACGCGGAACTGATCGAACAGGTGACCAGTGATCCGGACTGGATCGAGGGCTGGCAGGGCGAGGCCGTCAACCTGGGCTACAAGGACAGCGAGGCCTTTGCCGACATCGTCGCTGCGGATCGAGCCGAGTTCCGCTACTACCTGCGCGAGATCGGCCTGTTGCGGGAACCCGGCAGCCGCGAGTCGCTGCTGGCCGGGGTCGGCGAGGCACCGGCGCGGCAGTTCCTTGCCGGCTCGCTGGTGCTGGTCAATCTGCTGCTTGCGGGGGTGGTATTGCGGTCCCGCTTTCGGGACTGGGCCGGCGAGCTGCTGATCCTGGCGGCGCTGGCTTCGCTGGGGGTGCTGTTCTTCCTGTTGTCCAATGCCCTGCCTCCGGCCTCGCCGGCGGACCCGGTGGGTGCGGCCGGGGTGCCACGGTTGTGGGTCTATCTGCTGCTGCCGCTGGCACTCTGGCAGGTGGCGCTGATCCTGCGCGGGCGTTCGCCCACCCCGGACCAGCGTCGGCCGACGCTGCTGTTCCTGTTTCTGGCCTGCTTCATCGGCTACGTCCTGCTGATTCCCGTGCTGGGCTATCTGCTGGCCTCCCTGCTTTATCTGCCGCTGGGCCTCTGGCTGCTGGGCTACCGGACGCGGCTGCGCGTCGCCCTGCTGGCCGCCGGCTGGGCCGCATTCGCCCTGATCGTCTTCCAGTATCTGCTCAACGTGGATCTGCCCGGCGGCATCTGGACCACCCGGGAGGGATTCCATGCTTGATGCGCTTTTGCAGGGTACCGGCACTGTCCTGGCCTGGGCGCCGCTGCTGGCGATTCTGGCAGGGATCGTGTTCGGCATTCTGGTGGGCGCCATGCCGGGTCTGTCGCCGTCCATGGGGGTGGCCCTGCTGGTGCCGTTCACCTACGGCATGTCGCCCACGCTGGCGCTGATCCTGCTGGTGGCCATCTACATCGGTGCGAGCTACGGAGGCTCCATCACCGCCATCACGGTCAATGCGCCGGGCACGGCGTCGGCAGTGGTCACGGCCATGGATGGCTATGCGCTCACACGTCAGGGACGACCGGCGACAGCGCTGGGGATTTCCATCGTCACCTCCGCCGTGGCAGGGGTGATCGGCACGCTGGTGCTGATCTTCTTTTCCGGCCCGCTGGCAGCGGTCGCAGTCAGCTTTCACCCGGCGGAGTACTTCGCCATGGCCATGTTCGGTCTGGCGACCATCGCGTCCCTGGCCGGGGCGAACTGGCTGAAGGCGTTCGTGGCCACCATTCTGGGGCTGCTGATCAATACGGTGGGCACCGATCCGATCAGCGGTGCGGACCGCTTCACCTTCGACATCATCCCGCTGGCCGATGGCTTCATGCTGATCCCGGTGCTGATCGGACTGTTCGCCCTGAGCGAAGTGTTCACCGGCATCGAGCAGGGTGCTTTCCGGCCGGCGCGGGCCCATGCGCTGGGGGATGCCTGGCCGCGCTGGCGGGACTACTGGAAGCTGCGCTTCCTCACCCTGCGCTCGTCGCTGCTGGGGACGCTGATCGGCATCTTCCCGGGGGCGGGGGCCACCATTGCGGCTTTCATCAGTTACGACCTGGCGCGGCGCACCAGCCGCGAACCGGAGCAGTTCGGTCAGGGCAGTCGCGAGGGCGTGGCCGCAGCCGAAGCTGCCAACTCCGGGTCGGTGGGTGGCGCCATGGTGCCGCTGCTGACGCTGGGGATTCCTGGCAGTGCCACCACTGCGGTGCTGATCGGGGCCATGATGATCCATCGGCTGACGCCGGGGCCGCAGTTGTACCTGTCCAGCCCGGATCTGATCTACGCGATCTTTGCCGCCATGCTGGTGGCCAATCTGGTGCTGCTGGCGGTGGGTCTGGCCGGCAGCCGGCTCTGGATCCGGGTGACCAGCATTCCGCGCGAGGTGCTGTTCGTGCTGATCACGGCGATGGCCGTGATCGGCTCCTTTGCAGTGCGCAATTCCCTGTTCGACGTGCTCTGCTGCGTCGGCTTCGGTCTGCTGGGCTGGGTCCTGAAGCGGCACGACTACCCGTTGGCACCCGTGGTGCTGGGGGTCGTACTGGGGTCCATTGCCGAGACCAATTTCCGCCGGGCGATCATGATGGATGGTGGAATGGTGTTCCTGACCCGGCCGCTGACCACCCTGCTGCTGGCGCTGGCGTTGCTCTCGTTCCTGATTCCGCTCTGGGCACTGCGCAGGAAGCGCGCCGGATGACGCCCTGGTGGCGGGCCCGCAGCTGGTGGGGACTGCTGTTTGCCGGTGTGCTGGTGGCCGGATTCTACGGTGGCTGGCAGGGGCAGTCGCCGGTTCAGGACGCCGTGACCCTGCTCTTGCTGGTGCTGCTCTACCCGCTGCTGGAAGAAGTGCTGTTCCGCGGGCTGCTGCAGCCTGCCGTGTTTCGGCGCACCGGTGGTGCCCGTCCCCTGTCGGCGGTACCGCTGAGCTGGGCCAATCTGCTGGTCAGCAGTCTGTTCGCCCTGACGCACCTGTGGGCCCACGGCATGCCCCATGCGGCACTGGTGCTGATTCCGGCGCTGTGCTTCGGGTACTGTCGGGATCGCTTCGGCACCATTGTGCCCGGGCTGCTGCTGCATGTGGTCTGGAACGGAGTGTTGTTTGGCCTGCCAGCACCCCTGCCCGCGGCACCGGGCTGATCCATGGCCGTTGTCATGGAAGCGTCACGTCCATGTGACCCCGCTGTCACCTTTCCCCCTTAGGGTCCCTCCCCTGAACGGATGCTGAACCAGCTTGCTCGAAGCGATCGGCATCCAGTCGTTGCCATGAGTCCGGCCACTTCGGGGGTCGAGCGCCGTGAACGGGTGGCCGCTGTGGCTTGCTCATGGTGTTGCATGCTGTCAGGGGAACGAGACTCATGATGAATCAGGGATCGCGCGGGCTGCGCTGGCGTCGACGGGCGCTGGGGCTTGCCATGGGGATGACGCTGGCTGCATCGGCGAGTGCAGCGAATCAGGCCTTGCTGGATCGGCTGGTGGCCAATGGCGTGCTGACCGAAGCCGATGTACAGGCGTTGCAGCGTGACGGCGCCGGTGAACAGGCACTGATCGATCTGCTGGTGGAGCGGGGTGCGCTGACTCGCGAAGACGCGACCGCGTTGCGTCCCGAGACGCCGCCGGAGCGTTACGCCGGCCTGCAGTACGAGCCGGTGGAGCCGCTGGCGCCCCGCGAGCATCTGATTCGCGCCAACCGTTTCCGGGTGGAAACGGCGGATGGTCAGCACCGCTTCGGCATTCGTGGCCGCCTGATGGCGGACTACGGGCGCGGCAACTTTGACAGCGAGCTGGAGAGCGTCGCACGCGAGGACGGACCGCTGCCCAAGCACGGCACCATCCTGCGCCGTGCGCGGCTGGGTGCGCTGGGCGTGATGTGGGACAACTGGGAATGGCAGCTGGAGGTGGACTTCCGCGACGATGAAGTGCGCTTTGCCAATGCCTACATGGCCTATCTCTTCCCCCATGGCCGGCTGGCGGTGGGCCACTTCAAGGAGCCGTTCAGCCTGGAAAGCTCCACCAGCTCTCGTCGCATCACCTTCCTGGAGCGCGCCACGCCAGTGGATGCCTATCGTCCCGACCGCGAGCTCGGGATCATGTACGAGACCCTGATGCCGCGCTTCTACATGGGGGTGGGCCTGTTCGGCGGACAGGGCGTGGCGCGTCAGCGTGACGTGGACGAGGGCTACTCGGTGGCCGCGCGCGGCTCCTTTGCGCCCTGGCTGACCGATGATGGATTCTCGCATCTGGGTGCCTTCTACAACTATCGCAAGAATGCAGTGGACCGGGATGCGGATGAGCTGGTCCCGGTACGCCTGCGATCCCGCACCGGCGTGCGGGCGCTGGACCTGCGCCTGGTCGGTCGCAACGACCTGGAAGGGGTGGATGATCTGGAGCGCTGGGGGCTGGAAGCGGCCTTCGGCCAGGGGCCCTTCAGCGTTCAGGGTGAGTACCTGCGTGCCAATGTGGATCTGGATCGCAATGCGGTGGTGGCTGCGCACGGTGGCAATGTCACTGACCGGGGCAGTCTGACCCTGGACGGCTACTACGTTCAGGCCTCCTGGTTCCTGACCGGCGAGCAGCGCAACTACCGGGCCTTCAGCGGCGATTTCGGAGCGCCGTTCGTGGCCAACCCGCTCGGCCGGGGCGGCTTGGGTGCCTGGGAGCTGGCTGCCCGCTATGCCACCGCTGATTCCGAGCAGCATTCGCGGGTCGGCAGGGGCCAGCAGCTGGATCACTGGACCCTGGGCCTGAACTGGTACCCGAATCCGGACATGGTGCTGAAACTCAATGCCATGCGCTTCAAGAACGAGCGTGACGGCGAGACGGCCCGCGGCACCGTGTTCGCGGCCCGTGCCCAGTACGAATTCTGAGGTTTCTTCCCGACCCGGCATCGGCGATGGAGAAGGGATCTCCGGTGCCCCTGGCCAGACAGTGCACAGGAGAGCGCAACATGAATTCGAATGACCGCAAGTCCTGGTCGACCCGCCGACTGCGGGTCGCGATCCTGACGGCAACCCTGGGGGGCGGGCTGGGCATGACCAGCACGGCCGCAGGCGAGGTGCCCGATCCGCTGGTCAACAGCGGCTTCGAGATTCCGGAACGTGCCTACATCCGGCCCCAGACGGCAGCCGACTTCGAGGGCGGTCATGCCGCCGACACGCTGCCGGGCTGGACCATCGAATCCGCTGGCGAACAGGTGATCCTGAGCGATCTGGCCGGACTGGAAGGCATTACCGCCAGCGGCGACACCTGGCTGCGTTTTTCCGAACCGGATGACGGTTTCGGCGACAACCGGCTGGAACAGTTCGTGGATCTGGCCGGCAACGAGCGGCTGCAGGTCGAGACCCATGTCACCACCCATCAGCCCGTAGGCAAGGCGTTCGAGGATCCGCTGTCGGTGCGGGTACAGGTGCGGTTCCTGGGCGCTGATGAAGCACAGGTGGGTGATGACGTTCAGGTGACTGGCCACCTGGTGCAGCGTGGTGTCAGCGGCAATGACGCTGCCGGCGACGTGACCCTGGAGCTGGACCCACTGGAGGTCGTCAGCCTGCCGCTGGTTGTCGAGACTCTGCCCGAGGGTGCGGTCCAGGCGCGGCTGCGGATCTCGGTGCGGGATCGCACCGATGGCGGCAGCCAGCCCGAGGGACCACGCTTCATCTTCCTGGATCGGGTCGCGGTAACGGGTGACGATGACGCCCCGCTGGCACTGGCCAACGCGGATTTCAGTGATACCGGTGGCGTTGATCGGAGCGACTTTTTCGGTGTGGTGGTGCCGTTCCCCGATGACGATCAGGGACCGTTCGGCTGGCACATCACCGACATGGAGAACGACCAGTACGCGGATCCGGTGCCGGGCGGCGTGCTGCGTCCTGAAGTACATGTAGATCCCCCGTTCGCTGCCCACGAGGGCGCGCGGGTCTGGCGCTGGCAGGCGCTGGGCGTGGATTTCGGTGACGACAACCTGGACCAGTGCTTCAGCGTGGCGGATACCGGCAACACCGATTTCAGCCTGGGCGTGTGGGCGCGCTCGCCCCGGGACTGGGGTGAAGCTGAAGTGGTTCGTCTTGGCATTCAGGGCTTTGCCGATCTGGATGATTGCCTGGCCCATGGCGACAACAGTTTCGAGCACGAATTCGATTTCACCCTGACCGAGCCGGATACCTGGCTGCCCCTGCTGACGGACGCGATCACGCCTGCTGGCACCGCCGTTCGCATCTCGCTGCGCGCGCGTGACCCGGACGGATCCGGTGAGCCGATCTACTTCGATACGGTCACACCCTATGTGCTGCAGACGCCCACGCTGATGCTGGAAGGCGATACGCCGGTGGAGGACGGCGATCTGGTGCGGGTCGAAGTGCCCGGGCTGCCCTCTTCGGGTGTCACGGTCTTCTACACCACCGACGGGTCCGCTCCCGGCACCGAAAGCCTGTCGGTGTCTCCTGGCAACACGATCACGCTGCTGGAGGAGGATGCCGACGCGGAAGGCACCATCCATTTGCGGGCGGTGGCCTCCAAGTCGGGCTGGAACCTGTCCATGCCTGCGGAAGCCAGCTTCCAGCTGGGTGCAGCGGATCCGGATCCCGACCCTGAACCCGATCCGGACCCGGACCCTGACCCCGATCCGGACCCGGACCCCGAGCCTGATCCGGACCCCGGGCCCGAGCCCGAACCGATATCGGCTCCGGAGCTGTCACCTGCCGGCGGTACCTTCATCGACAGTGTTTCGGTGACCCTGACCACCGGGACCGAAGGCGCACTGATCCGCTACACGCTGGATGGTTCCGAACCGGGTGTCGATTCCCCGTCCATCGACAGCGGCGAGGCGCTGGTGCTGGAAGAGTCCCTGACCCTGACTGCGGTCACCGACCTGGACGGCGAGCTGTCCGAATCCTTCTCGGCCAGTTTCACCATCGAGGCGGGCGTGGTCGATGACGTGCTCGCCAATGGCGACTTCACCAGCCTGAACCCCAGGCCGGCCGAGATCGCTTATGCGCAGCGCGGCGGACCGCCCGGCTGGCGTCTGGTAGTGGAGGCCAGCGAAGGTGACAACGATGGTGGCATCGTCGGCACCGGAGACGCGGCAGAGGGTGAAGCCTGGTTCAGTTTCAATCTGCTGGACAGTGGTTTCGGCAGCAACAAGCTGGAACAGTGCGTACCCATCGATGCGTCCAGGACCCTGGATATTGCCTACCTGCTGCGTGCAGACACGCCCGATGACGATGCCAGCGACCTGCGGGCGCGGATCAATCCCAACTTCTACGCCACCTTCGCGGATTGCGCGGAGGCCATGGATCTGGATGCCGGTGGCGAGCGTCTGGACAGTCCCCGCTCCAACGACAACAACAACTTCGATCTGGGTTCCCGTGGCAACGAATGGGTGCCCCAGGGGCCTGGCCAGGACTCAGGGTTGCGCTACCAGCCCGAGGACATGCCTGCGGCTGCCAACTGGATGCGGTTGAGCGTACGCGCCCGTGATCGCAGCGGTCTCGATCCCCAACCGCGAGTGCGCTTCGACGACATCCGTGTGACTCAGGGCAGCGATACCACCAACCTGCTGGTCAACGGTGGCTTCGAGCAGGTCGAGCTGTTCGATCGCGACTTCCTCTCCGGCGGCGAGGGCTGGTACGTCGATCGCAACGGCAACAGCGAACGGCGCGCTGTGGCAGGCCCGGCAGATTTCGCCCTGGTGGGCAGCAACGTCTTCTATTTCCAGGACCTGACCGGGAATTTCGCCGACAGCCGGCTGGAGCAGTGTGTGGTGCTGGGCGAAGCTGACATTCGCCCATCGCTGTTCCTGCGCAGCGACGCGCCCACCGACGGCCTGGAGCTGCAACTGGCGGTGGATTTCTTCGCCGACGAGGACTGCGCCGGCGAGGCGGATTCGGAACTGCGCCTGACGGAAGACAGTGAGCTGATGCTGCAGCCTTCCAGCTGGCAGGGCTTCAGTGCCGAGAATTCGCGCACCGCAGAGGCCTTCCAGGGCATGCAGTCGGCCCTGCTCAGCATCCGGCTGCGCGATGGTGCCGGCAGTCAGGCGGTGACCCTGTCGGCCAGCGGCCAGGGCGGCGGAGCCATGGCGGGCAGTGGCGGACAGACGGTGTTCATCGATGCCGTGACCCTGGTCGCCGATGGGGTGCTGCCCCCGGTGCTGTCGCCTGGCGACAGCAGCTTCGGCGACAGCATCGACGTGACGCTGACCACGGCGACCGAAGGTGCGCTGATCTACTACACGCTGGATGGGTCCGACCCGGACTTCGATTCGGAATCCGTTGCCAGCGGTGAGGTGGTCACGCTCACCAGCACCACCACGGTCACGGCACGGGCTGGCCTGGACGGTGACCTGTCGGCGCCGCGTTCAGCCACCTATACGCGTGACGAAGCGGCCACGCCGGAACCGGAGCCGGAAGAGCCGGGCACCCTGCGTGGTAGCGGCTGCAGTGCGACCGGTCAACCGGGACCGTTCGACCCGACCCTGTGGTTGCTCATGCTGTTCTCCGGACTCGGCCTGATGCTGCGCAGCCGGGGCCGCTGGCTGGCCTGATCGGCACGCAGTGGCGCAGCGCCCGCGAATCGCGGGCGCTGCGCGCCGGGTCTCGCCGGGCACTTTTCCAGAGCAGCCCGGTCTAGAGCAGCCCGGCGGCCGGCAGTCCCAGTCGCACCCGGCCGGTCATCTCGAAGATGGCCTGATTGACCATGACATGCTGGGTGGCCACGTGCACGTCGCGGAAGCAGCGTTGCAGGGGGGAGCGGGTGTAGATGGCGCTGCCGCCACCGGCGTGGTAGAGGCGATCGACCGCATCCGCGGCGGCCCAGGTGGCGTGGGCAGCGGCGGCACGCAGGTCGCTGCGCAGGGTTCGTGACAGGGATTCGCCGCGGTCTGCGGCAGCCCAGGCCCGCTCCACGCTGACTTCCATCCAGGCCCGGGCGCTCTGCAGGGCGGCGTCTGCCCGGCCCACGTCTGCCTGCACCGCAGCCTTTTCGGCCATGCTCCTTCGGCCACCGGTGGGGATGCGTCCACCGGCCAGTGCCACGGTCTCTTCCAGTGCCCGCAGACCGATGCCGACAGCCACGCTGGCCACACCCAGTGCCAGCAGTCCGAACTGCGGGAAGCGGTACAGGGGCCGGTCGACCCGGGCGGGTGCCCCCAGGGTGACGCAACGGTCCAGTGGCACGCGTACGTCGCTGACCTCCATGTCGCCGGAGCCGGTTCCGCACAGGCCTGCCACATGCCAGTTGTCGTGCAGGGTGACTGCCTCGCGCGGGAAGAACATCAGCTTGATCGCAGGTGGCTCCCCGCTGTCCGTCGCGTCCGGGTCCTGCACCAGACAGCCGCCGATGATCCAGTCGGCGTTGGCCGCTGCGCTGGCAAACGGCCAGCGACCACTCACGCGCCAGCTGTCGCCATCGCGCTGTGCGCGTCCCATGGGGGCCGTGACGCCGCAGGTGAGGGCCAGCGGATCCTGGCCATAGATGGCGTCGGCATGGTGCTCCGGCAACGAGGCCGCCAGCATGCCCGTAGTGGCGGCCACCATGGCGCACCAGCCGGTGGCGGCGTCTGCCTGGCCAAGGGTGATCAGGGCATCGACGAATTCATGAGG
>LFIK01002491.1_pt1 | contig 14874 bp, 12 predicted proteins | sample 643401 | NCBI WGS metagenome assembly LFIK01 (sample SAMN03777447, study PRJNA286221) | soda lake metagenome | biome: soda lake; feature: Kulunda steppe; material: water; isolation source: sample T5-Br brine of Lake Tanatar-5 | place: Russia: Kulunda steppe | collected 2010-07 | reverse complement strand
TAGATCGTATATCGGTTTACTGGAGCCTCATGCAAACGGCTTCTCGCAAAAGACAATTTGTGCGAAGTCTACTCAGCCGGATTGGCCAGAGGGGGCGGATTGTCGTCGGTCCAATGGATGTCCCTTCTTTCGACGTGTCCATCAACAAAGAGGAAATTGATGTCGCGTCGTTCCCGAGGATGTCCGTGTTCATCGTTGATCCGGTCATCGATGGTGGCTTGATTTCCAAACCACCACCACCCGTTCGGGGTGTGGTTACCTTCCGACATCCAGCCGAAGCGGGAAGGTTCCCGGATCTGATTGATGCGTAGGCGGGAGCCTTGGGGGTCGCCGACGTTCCCGAAGTTGGCGTCTAGAATTCCCTCCGCCATCATATAGGAGACGCCATGCTCTACCAAAGGGTTTGCCGCTGTTCGTCCGCGTTCTCCCGGACCGAATAGTTCGTTGAGCCGAGCGCCGCTAATGTCGTAATAGAAATTGTAGCCCTGGGGATTCGGATCGGATGGGCAGACGAAGACCATAACGTCATCCGCGTACATAAGAAGCTCCAACAAAGGGTGGGTGGAGGGAGCGTTACCGCCCAGGTTTACGGTGGAGGGGAAAATGTCGTCGTTGTCGGCTGCGAAGGCATGGGTCGCCGCGCCCAATTGACGTAAGTTGCTGGTGCATTGGGCGGCTCTGGCTGATTCCCGGACCCGGCCGACGACAGGAATCAGAATCGCGGCAAGGATACCGATGATTGCGATCACGGTGAGGAGTTCGATCAGCGTGAATCCACTGGGGCGGGTTCGAGTGTTTGCGGGTTTGGGCCGGATAGGCATGGCTTTCTCGTAGGATTTCATGGTCTATGGTGGTGTTTTTGGTGTTTTCTGGTTGGGAATCCGGGCATCGAGTGGAATCCGGCAAACAGGGCGGTTTAATTAATTGCTCTAAACATATATAGAAGTGCGCTGGCGATGTCGTCAAGCGTATTTCTTTCATTTGAATTCAGGTGCGGGGGAGGATCGGAGCTAAGAAACGCGAACCCGGAGATGTCCCATCCGGGTTCGCAAGGGATTGAGAATTTGGACGAGGCGCCTCTGAATGGTAATTTACGCTTTCTTTTGAGGCGTTTTCTGAGGCGTTACTCTGTGACCACGCGGAGAAACATCCGATCTGCGTTTCGGGAGGAAATGAAACGATTTACGGGTTCGCCCTCGCCGATAATCAGGGGCTCCGTGGCGGTCCACTCCATGAGGTCACTGGTTGAAAGAAGCAGATACCGTTTATCGATTTCTGCTACAAACTCTAGTTCGATTGCCGGGTGAGTGTTCGATTCCCATGTCGTTTGGAACGGAGCCTCATCGAGGATAAGTTCAACGTTATCGATACCGAAGCTACCGAAGAAGCGATCCTCTTCATTGTTCATTCCCTTCGCCCAAATATCGAGGGAGGTCGTATTCTCATGAGTGGTGCCGGTGAGGGTGACGGTTTTCCAGCCGTTGGCATCGGCTGCGCCGACTGTCACTTCGGCAAAGTCTTCCGAAGTTGGCACGTCACCGTTCCCAATGACATTTCCGTCCAGGATCAACGGCTGCACGTCCTCACCAAGGTGCCACCATTGGTCCTGCCAGTAGCGGACATGCATCCGGGCTTCCCCTTCGAGCTCCCCATCGTTCGCGAAGCCGTCATCGGTAGTCGCTTTAAAGTCAAAGGTAAGGGTATAACCCATGCCCCCGCCTGCCGAAATCCGTTCGGACATCCACCAGGCATTATCGTCGTTTCCCGGTTCCCGAAAAAGTTCTCCGAAATAGCCATTACTGTTCACGGCGGCGATGGATGACGGATCCTGGTCTTGGGAAACCCATCTTCTGGTGGCTGCTTGAGGATCGTCTTCCAGCAGCCATTGGGGGGCCGCAACGTCCCACGTCTCGTGGGGAAAATCGTCGGTCGGAGCAAAGTCAGAGGAGAATAATGTTTTCTCGTCGGCTTGTGATGTCTGGGCAACGAGGAAGGTGGCAACTGTCAACAATAGTGTATTCTTCATTCAGTATCCTTGGGTGTGGGTGTTTCAGGAGTGTTGTGTGGATTAGTCTCAAGCGGAGTATTTGAAGAAAGCGGCTCCATATCGAAAGGTGGCTTGCATGAGTTGGCTCGAGGGGTCGTAAATTTTCGAGCGGATTGTCGGAAGGGGAAAGGAGGACTCGAGTAGCGGGCCCCGCCCGTCCGTTGAAGGAAAGTTTAACCGTTCAGCTGTTTCTTCGAAAAGAACTTCCTGCGAAGAAGGACTGCGCCCAGAGCAAGGAAACCGCCGATGAGGGCGTAGGTGCCGGGCTCGGGAATGGTGGAGACGGCGAAATCATCAAACTTAACGGTGCCGCTCGTCCAGTCATCATCCCCGAAATGGTTTGCGGTGACCCGGATGTCGGCCAACAACCCTTCGGCATGGGCGATGATGCCGCCCTGGGTGAACGTCTGCCATTCGTTGAGAAGGCTCGTGTCGCCGTTTGTGCTTCCGATGTAGACGTTGTGTTCACCCTTGAAATCGTCGCTCGCGTCATTGAAGCGAAGACCGACCCGAAGGTTGTCGCCTGCTTTGACTTCTTCCGTGAATTGGAATTGAAAGCTGATCGAGAGTTCTTCAGCTCCATTGGCAGCCTGTCCCAGGGAAAAGCTTTCCGCGCGGAAATCCCCGCCGTCAGGGTTATCCGAACCAAGACGGAGCAAGCCGGTGTCGGCTACGGCGCCACCTTCTGAGTCATGGCCGGCTGTCCCCCCGAAGTTCCATTGGTCATAATACGGGTCGAATTCTCCTCCATCCAGGGTCGGGTTTGAGGGGCCCAAGAATACTTCGGCTTGGGCGACGGAGACATGGGCGCAGAAGAGAGCGGCAAGAGTAAGGGCGAGCGTAGGTTTTTTCATTTTTTTTGTTCTTTAGGTTTTAAGGAGCGATGAGCGTCAACGAAGACGAATCGCTGATGGATTAGAAGAGGTGATTTTTTAATTAAGTAGAGTAATAGCCAAAGATATATATGAACGCAATAGAAATTTTGATAGAATTAATCGGCTTGTTTTCATGTTGCCTGTGGTGTGAGGCTCCCACCGGCGGTGTCATGGGTGACTTTCCGGCGGAGTTTTCTCCACGTAGCATGTTCCGCTTAAAAAATAAGGGAAATGGTGATTCGCCCGAATCAAGGTGCGGGATTGGTCAGGGTGATCGTAAACCGTTGAGCTTCCTCAACTGGAACGGTTAGGTGGTTTCCATTCCAACTACCCGTGGAGGACTCGATCTGTAGTCCTTCTCCGTTTATGAGAAAGTAGACCGGTTGGGCGGGGGCTTCGGCGAACTCGAAATGATGGCGCAACCCGGTGCTGCCATCTGGCGCGGCCTCGATAATCTGGCTGACTTTAGAGCCGTCAACTTCATACATGAAGATAACTTGGTCTTCCGTTGTTCTGTATCCGTGAAAGCGGATTTCCGGTTCCTTGTCGGGATCGCCGATTCGGAGCGGCCGCTGGACCGCTCCGATGTTAAAACCGGTTCCGAGAATCTGGACTGAGCCCGGTCCCCGTCCTTGTCCATGGCCAATCATGTTGCCGCGATTGATGAAGTCGCCTTGCCAGGCCAATTGCACCGATGCCGTTTCGGCATCGAAGGAGTAGGAGATTTTTTCCGGCAACCCCACGGAAATTGCGCGCGCCGGGGAATTGGGGAGCAAGACCCGCCAGACCTGCGGCTTATCTTCGATCTCGACAATAAAGCGACGGACATCAGCGTTTCGTTGGTTGTCAGTCAGCGGGGGGAGCTCCTCTTCAGTCGGGCCGGCCCAATCTAAGACGAGGTTGAAGGAGCCGGTATGCTCAAAGTACTCCACCCGAACGTCGTGTGTCCCGGCATCAAGATGGGTTTCAGCATACTTGACTTCACCATCCCCGTGGATTCCGTCGTGCTCGATGAGCAGTTCATCATTGATATAGAGCATCGAACCGTCGTCAGAACGCATGAGAAAGACATGTTCACCCGCTTCTTCGACCGGAAGTTTTCCTTGGAAAACAAACCCGAAATAATCGTCCTGTTGTCGCGCGTCGAGGTTGATCAGGGCATCCGGCATCCGTCCTTCGCCCACGGGATCCAGTTGTGCGAAATCGGGCACCTCGGTCCATTGGCCTTCGTAGTAGCGATAGGTTAACTCGCTAAAACCGCTTTTAGGCCGGCCATCTTCCGGCGGTTTTCCGTCCGGCGTCACGTTCATGATCCCGTTCATTGAACGTGGATGGCCTGGAATCGTGCAGACATATGGGTACGGTCCGGTTTCTTCCGGGGCAGTAAAGGTGATCGTGTCGGATTCGCCTGGCTGGAGGAGTTTCGAATACGCGAGGACCAAGTCGGTGTCTGGCACATACTGGCGCTCGTGGGCTTCGGCCCCCAGGTTCATGACCATCCGGGCAATGTCCATGTACACCTCTTCGCCACCGGGTTGACTGGCCACGATCAGGTTATGGATCATTCCATCGTTGTTTGTGAAGTAAATGCTCACTTCACTCCCGGCGGATACGGTGAATTCCGTCTTATCAAAAGCCATTTGATGGCTGACAACGGCAATTTCGACATTGTAGTCGGAATCTCTGTCCTGTTGTACTTCTGCGAGAGCCGCGGGGGCGGAGAGGCAGACGAATGAAATGGGGAGTGCCCGGAAAAGGGCGGAACGGGTTTGCTTACGCATAGGGAGTGATGGAATTTGAAGGTATATATGTCTAAATAAAAGAAGGATTTATGCGGTATGACCTACTCTGCGGGCAGGCTGTTGAGTGTGTAGTAGCCGGTGTCGTTGGTCAAAGGTTCCCCTTCATGGCCGTCGATGTTGGACAACGCGATCTCGTAGACACGTTCGATGGGCAAGGTTTCCGGGGACGTGAGACGGAGGCGGAGGCCGTCGTCCGACACGGTGGCGCTGGTGATTTCGAGTGGTTGTTCATCCACGTAGGGGGAGCCGTAGTCAGAATGATAATGGTAGGTCCAGTGCGTGATGTTATAGTTGTCGGTTTCGCTGGCTAGTTGGCGGTCCACCGGTTTGGTGAAGACGATTTCAAAACCGTCGTTCTTCACATGGATCGATTTCATTTCAAACGGGATGGTTGCCCCGTCGTAGACGATCTTTTGCAAGCTGAAGGGAACGCCTCCGAGGGAATTCCAGCCGCGTTGGGTTTGGCCGACCCACATGGTTTGCCCATCGGGAGAAAAAGCTTGGCGGAGCACACCGCTGTCCAGTTCCTGAGCAAAGTCGAATACGGCTCCCTGGTATTCGCCATTGACTTTCTCGAGGCTGACGCGCATGACCTTCGATCTTGTTTGGTCACCGACGAAAATCTGTCCTTCGAACGGCCCGAAGGCCCCGCCGGTTTCGTCAAACAAGGGTTCGCCTGGAGATTGGGCCATGGCCAGGTGTGGAAAGTAGACGGCGGCCCGGGTCCGGAATTCCTTGAATTCTTCTTTGGATATGGCTTCCAGGTCCCGGTCTTCGAAACGGGAATGGTCCGTTAAGGAAGCAGGATGTCCGTAGAACTTCCCTTTCTGAAGATGTGCGAGAAAGGATGTGGCTACCCAGTCGCCTTCGTTATCGGTCACGAAGATCTCATCATCCTTGTTAATGCCGATGCCGGCAGGCGACCGGAGTCCGCTTGCGTAGGGAACAAATTCGCCATCGGGTGTGACTTTAACCGCCCAACCGCGATAGTGCGCGGTTCGCCCCATGGTGCTTCCTTGGACTCCCTCGGCGTGAGCGAGGTTTAAGGTAAGGTAAAAGTTTCCGTCGTTATCCCGAACCGGGCCGAAGGCGTATTCGTGGTAGTTGTCGGTAAGTCCCCACTGGTCGGCCAAGGTCAAGGAGAGGTTTATGTGGCCGTCGCCGGTGTAATCACTGAGCCGGGTCAGTTCGGTCATTTGCGCCACAACGAGGTCGCCGGTTTCGTGGTCGATTCTGACCCCGAGCGGGTAGTAGAGGCCGTAGGCAAGACGTTGCCAGTCCTGCCCGGCCGGGTCGTGTTGCCAAATTTCTCCGCCGCGCGTGGTCATTACGATGCTTCCATCGCCTCTGACATCAAGGCCTCCGATCTCGAGGTTGATCGCTTCGGGAATGCTGACGGTTTCCAGGGAATACCCTGGCGGCAGGAGGCCAGCTGAGTCCAGGTTTCCTTCGACTTGGACGATACCATGGGTGGCCAGGAGTAAGAGACCACCGACACGGGTGGCTCTCGCGGATTTGGAGAGGATCTGATGTGAGATATTCATGGTTTCGAAAAACTGGAGAACGGAATGTGGATACGTTGATCATCGAACCCGCTTTGAAAGGACAGGTCGGATCGGCATATCGTAAACTTCCGGGCTTTCTGGTAAGGTGAGTGCTGTTTTGGTTTCATTGACCCGAGGTTGGTCGGCGGGAGAGCGCAAGCGTCGATGCGAATCGATAAAAAAGGCCCCTTTGCATTCTGGGCAACCGGGACGGAACTTCACTTTATGCTGTTAACGGTAAAGTATATATGGATTTAGTAGCTCCTTCCCGCTCGCCGGAACCTCGGGCGGTCCGATGAGCAAGCCATGGCAAAGATATAGATGAGGAAAAGCGAGGCTATGAGCGAAGGCAAGAATAAGAATGCATTACCGAATGTGCCTCGGGTGGCGATGGCTTTATGGTGCATGGCCTTTTTTTGAATCCCGAATCGGTGTGGGAAGGGCAAAGGACGCGGAGATAGAATGAGCACGAAACCCTGCGAAGCGGCGAAGGTGCAAGGATTATTTTTAGATTGTCTTCGGCCTAATTTCGTCCTCTCCTCCTAGGCGGGGAGCCTATATAACATGCGCACAAAACCGAAAAACCATACCGTTCAAAGGGTGAAGAGCTCGCCGGTCTATAAACAATTAGCGGATTCCATCCGTGAGCGTATTCAGGCGGGTGAGTTTGTTGAAGGCGAACGCTTACCGAGTACGAAGCAGTTTTCTGAGGAGTTTAAGGTCAACCATTTGACGACTCGCCAGGCGTTGAAAGTGTTGGAGCAGGAGTCCTTGATTTCGATGCACGCCGGGCGCGGCACGTTTGTTCGATCATCAAAGCCTAAAATTGCGCAAATTGCCGTAATCGTACCGAGCTTAGGCCAGCAAATGCCAGGTGAAATTTCCCGGGGCATGCGACAGACGATCAGGAACGGAGAAGAAGCCTCCTTGACGTTCATCGATTATCACGACGACGTGGAGTTCGAGAAAGAATGTTTGGAGCGCTTGAAAACCGACGGTTTTGACGGGGCGATTTATTTTCCGAGTTTGGCTCGCAAAACCATCAAACCGGTCTTGGAATTGGTGACCGCCGGTTTTCCAGTCGTCTTCATTGATCGCGCGATCGAAGGCGTTCCGTGCTGGCTGGTTTCATCGGATAATTTTTCCATGGGCAGGATGGCAGCCGCACACCTTCTGAAAGCTGGTGTCAAGCGTCCGGCGTGCCTGATGACGACGTTCAATAACACCTTGGAGCGTTTGCATGGGTTTCGGGTGGAGTTGAATAATCAAAACATTGCTCTGCCCGAGGAGCGGGTGATGATGGCACCATTGTCAGGTGACGCCGACGGTGGCCTGACTGCGCAGCTCTTGGATTTAAAGCAACCACCCGACGGCATCTTTTATTACAATGATTACATGGCGTTGGTTGGGCTGAAAGTGATTCAACAGCGAGGTTTGAAGGTGCCCGGTGGGCTTAGGATTCTTGGTTGCGATGATATTGAGGCGGGCCGCTTGTCCATACCGACCCTTACTTCCGTTCACCAGAATTTTAGAGAATTAGGCTCACGTGCGCTGGAAATGCTACTGGAGTTGATCGGCCTCCCAGTGGAGGAGCGTTTTCAGTCACGCCACGAGGTCATCGGGGTGAACCTGGTCTCCCGCGAGTCGACGGCCAAGAAGTCCAAACAAGCTTAGGTAGGGACTTTTGGGCCTCGTTTTCCGCTCGAACGGAACATGATTCCACCGAATCTGCTTTGCGGGCCCCTTCGTGAGTAGCGGAGTGCATTACGGTAGCCGTCCTCAGCCTGTTTTTTCCGGCCTTGATAAGAAGGTTGGAACCATCTGACCGAATGGGCGCTCTTAAGAAGGTTAGAGGCAGAAATCGCGGTGCGCCTAGATTATCTAGCCATTAGAGAGTTCCTGCGTGCTGCTGCCCCAATCCAATCCCGAACCTTGAGAACATCTTGATTGAAGGCTGGTGCGATATATATAAAGTGTGAAAAAACGTTTGACTTGCACGCAAGCCATTGGAAGACTGCAAATCAGCTTTTGATCCTTTCCTCTTTTTCTGACACGCGCAAGGCCCAGGATCGGTTTTGGAAGCGATATATATAGGTCCGCATGCGCTCAACGCACGCGGTTGGCGCATGAGACCTCAAACACAAACCCGAAATTTTATGAAAAAGCGTTTTGATCACAACCTCGGCCATTCTCCACATGGGATCACGGATGTGACCGGGTACGTTGAAAATAGATCCCGCCGAGCTTTTACCTTGATTGAGCTGCTGACTGTCATTGCGATCATTGGGATTCTGGCCGCGATCTTGATTCCGGTCGTGGGAAAGGTTCGAGAGGGCGCCCGCAGGTCCGTTTGTTCCAGTAATCTTCGCCAGGTTGGCTTGGCGTTATTCATCCATGCTTCGGATAATGACGACCGGTTTCCGCAGGGTCCCGATGGGGGGCGCGGCGAAGGAAACTGGGCGTGGGATGTCGATGCGCAAATTATGGAGGACCTCGTTCGTGCGGGAATCGAGCGCGATGTCTTTTATTGTCCCTCCGGCGTGGCCAACATGGGAGACGACAGATGGAACTTTGCAACGACTGCGGGCGCAAGGAGGGGAGAGGCTGAGATTAGCGGTTATCGGGTGACGGGCTATGTGCTTTTGATACCCGGCAACCCTGCGGTCGATGAGCGTCATCTCAACGAACGTGCCTACCTCGATACAAGGATTAACCGGGAACTGCGCCGCGACGATCCCTCGGGCGGGTTCACCGAGGGAAACCGTCCACTGGTGGTCGATGCGGTGCTCAGCGACGGCGATGGATTCGATCATATCGAATCCGGTGGTATCGAGAACCGCACCAATCATTTGGACGGCTCGCGGCCAGCCGGCGGAAACGTCCTGTTTTTAGGAGGGAATCTCGAATGGCGGCCGTTTTCAGAAATGAGGTCGCGAGGAGGAGCCCCGGAGTTCTACTGGTAGTCGAATGGCCGCCCACCCGGCGGCGAGATCACCTGTAGCTCCCTTTCTCCGAGCTGACCTCACCGACCTCAAATAAAAGAAAGTCTCGTTTCATCCGCATCGGTTTATGAAGAAAATTCTCCTAATCAGCACTGCGGCCTTGATTGCCGCCCACGCCTCGCATGGCGAAAGCTCGACCTTGTTCAGTTCCAGCTTCGCGCCCTCGGAAGGCGGCCATGCATTTGCCCAATACGCGCCCGGCTGGAATCCGGACAACCCGTGGGAGTGGTCCGCTGGTTCCTATCCCGAGGTTATTTGGCAGGAGGACGCGGATCGTACTGCGCCGGGGAGCAACGGTTATTTTAAGGAGGTTGTGCGCGACGGAACCAATAATGTCGATCAAGGCGGTTTCTCATCCAACCGGATCTCGACGATCGCCTTTGAGGGCGAACCGATCACCGTGACTTTCAACTTCAAACTTGGAGCGAATCCGGCTGCCAATGACGGCATCCAGGAGGGCCGCTTGGACTTCCGTCTCCTCGAGTTCGACTCGGCCGGCGCGACATTGCCCTCGCGGGAAAGTTGGATAACGCTGGTTAACGGCGGCCAAAAGATCGGAGAATCCGCGCCACCGGGCGACAACGATTTCGATCACTTCGAAGTTTCCGACATCGGAGACGGCTGGGTGACGGTTGAACTGAGCCGCAGCCTCCTTTCGAACACGGTCGAGGCCATCCTCTGGTTCGAACCCTGGACTCTTGATGGGCCGGAGAATTTCGGCGGCAGTTACGGCGTGGACGACGTCTCCCTCGCTTCCGGCGATGCCACCGGCGAGACCCCGGCGGGCCTTGAAATTGCCCGAGCCATCGAAGTCGAATTTTTCACTGAAGAGGGACGGAACTATCGAATCGAATCGTCGCCCGACTCCGTTCAATGGGTCCGGGAGGGAGGACTCATTCAAGGCAACGGAGAAATCATGCGCCGGGTGTTCGCGGCTTCGGAATCCGCAAACCGCGACTACCGCGTCGTCGTGGAATGATGCTCACGGCTAAACGAAAAGAGAACCATATGAGAATTCGAAGAAGCAAAATTAGCTGGTTGGGCGCTTTGGCGCTTTTGCAGATGTTGGTTCACTATCCGTCGCCCGCAATGGCGGCTGCCGGGGAGCTTCCTTTTTCCTATTACCCGCATATTGCAACGCCCGAGCACTTGTATGTCATCGACCGGGTGAACATGAGCCACGAGGAATACCTGATGGTGGCTTCCTTGCAGGGGATTTTAGCGCAGGAAAAACCGCGGATTTACATTACCAACTCCTGGCCCGGCGCCACGAAGGCGCCGCAATTCTGGTTGGACTCCATGAAGGAAAATTACGGGATCACCACCGAAACTCGTGCCAATGCGATGGAGCTGGTCGAGGAATTCAAGGATGAAATCGCCGGCTACTTTCTGGTGGAAATCGGGGAGCCCCGGCTCAACGTGGCGAACTCCCTCGCCGGGTTGAAGAAAGGCATCCTCGTGACCGAAAACCTGGTGAATCAAGTCCGGGCGCTCGGGTTAAGCGAGATTCCGGATCAGGAGATGCCAGGCGTCCGTCCCCGGGATATTCCGAAATTATTACCTGGTGAGGAATTCGACATGTATAAGGACGAATTCAACAACTCGCTGATTTTTACCGCCGAAAATTTCGCCTTGGAAATGCGGGATTTGATCATCGCGTCGCGCGGATTCATTTTTCACGAAACCGCCGATGTCGCGGGTAACTTTTTTAACGAAAATGAAGTCTACGGCTGGGTCCAGGGCGACTCGCCCCAAATCGGCTGGGGGGGCGTGGACAAGGAACACGAAGACGCGTTTGTCGGCGATGCCGCGGTCCACGGGGTTTTCACGATTCCCGCCAACCACGTGATGAATCTCTCCACTCACCTGGGAGTGAAAAAGGAGAGCCTTGAGCAAAAGCGCGGAGGGGGCGTCCGCACCCGCGAAGTGCAATCCGAAAGCACCGAGAACGCTCACTACCTGGCGATTATGATGAGCGACGGTGACAACTACTCCTTCGTCATGCAGGGTCTGGCCGATGACGAAAAGTACTTCGGCAGTCCGCACCGGGGAGATTTTGCCATGAACTGGACCATGCCGACGACCATCATCGACATGGCGCCGGCCACTCTGGAGTGGTATTACGATAATGCGAAGCACGATTTCTTTGTCGCCGGAGCGTCCGGAGCGGGGTATATGTTTCCCAGTTGGTATCCCCCCCAGGATTTAAAACGGCACGTGGGTCATTATAATGAATACCTCGGCCGCGGCGGACTTCCGATCGGCAGTATCATCGATTTCCCCTACATGGGGGATCACGCTTTTCACCGGATCGCGTCGCTTTACTCCAAGCAGCCGAACCTGGAGGGGATCGTTTACCTCAACTTTCAGAGCTACGCCGCCGGCGGCGGGCAGATGTTTTTCGTCGGGGACACTCCGTTTATTTCGATGCGGGAAAACCTCTGGGAGTTTAGCCAGCAGCAACAACTGGAGTTGGCCCAGAGAATCAATTCCCATTCCACCGATGTCACGACTTCGGGGGCCTACACCATCATGAACGTTCACGCCTGGAGCCACGATATGGCGGATGTCGCCGCGTTGGTGGACAATCTCGAGCCGCACGTCAAGGTGGTGACGGTTGAGGCCTTGTTTGAAAAAGTGAAGGAGAATGTCGATCGCGAGGCTTATTCGCTGCCCGACCTCCATTTCGCCACTTTCTATGACGAAGCTTCGGGAGTGCAGGCCGAGGGAGACGCGCTCGCGTTCATCAACGACGGCGATTACGTCGCCTACCATGGGGTCGATTTCGGCGCGGATGGGTTCAAGGATTTCGAGGTCCGCGCTACCTCGGACACGGCGGGAGGAAAGATCGAACTGCGCCTCGATGGGCCGGAAGGGGAGTTGATCGGGGTGATTGAAATCGGTAACACCGGCGGTTGGCAGAACTGGCAGAATTTTTCCGCCAGCATTGGGGAAATCGGCGGAAAAAGGGATCTCTATCTAACCTTCGTCGGCGGCGACGATTATCTCTTCAATCTGGATTCATTCGACTTCAAAGCGACGCCGGTGATCGAGTCGGTATCGCGGCCGGGAGTCGAACTGAGAATTTACGGCGAGGCGGGGCGGCAGTACCATTTTCAAGAAACGGATGCCCTCGCGGCCGAATGGTGGCAGGCCGACGACCCGATTTTGGGAGAGAACGGAACCTTGCGGCAATTCTTCCCGTTTGAGGGCCGGGACCGGAAGTTTTTCCGCGTTTTGGTCGATTGAGCCCGATACGTCCCCTTTCTGCCAATGGTTGTAACACGACATAAAGAAACGAACGCTCAAACAGAGCCTATGCAGAATAAACCTTGATAAAGAAACTGCTTCCATCGCTTAGGGTCTGATTCCCCAAAGCATGCTTCTATCTTAATTTTCAGATCTCAAATTTCAACTCCCTCGGGATTTTCCCGAGAATCTTTTCAGTATTAGCAAGTCCCGCGCTCCTCTCTCTGAGCGGCGGCGCAGTAACCGAAAATCCCACAAACCCGCACTAAAATGAAAAAAACACTATTGATTGCCCTCGCAGCCGGAATTGGCGGAGTCTTTTCTCACGCCGAGCAAGAGACACTTTTCAGCTCCGACTTCGCGTCTGACGCCGAGCATCCTTACGGCCTGGAAAATCCGATTCCGGGATGGCTCAACTCCGATCTGCTGTTTTGGTTAAGCGACGAATGGATCGATCCAGCCACGGAAGCGGCCATTGGCAGCAACGGCTATTTCGGGGAAATCTCCCGTCGCACGAGCGATTCCACGAATGAAAATTCCTGGCTCTGGTCCGGGCTCCACGCCATCGGCGGCGACAGGGAATATACCGTCACGTTCGTCTTCAAACCCGGAACCGATCCCGGCGCTCCGGATGAGCAAGGCAACGCGACGTTGCGAATCCATTATCACGCGAACGCGGACGCAGATCCCCAAGACGATCCACTCGGTTTAAGTGAAATGTTCTTGATCAACGACGGCGTCAGTGTCGGGGAGGAGGGCTTTGAATCGCCCGTTCCGCCGACCTTCGATGAGATCACGATCTCCGATCCCGATGCCAACGGTTGGCGGACGATCACGGTCGTAGGTACGACGGCACCGGGTACAGGTGCCTTGGCACTTGTGGCGGAAGGGTGGAATATTCCCGGCCAGGATGAGTTCCCGGAGCGTTTCTTTGGCAGTTTCGGTGTCGATTACGTCGAAATCACCACGGCGCCTTTGGTCCTTGATGACGTTGCCGAATCCACAGTCCGACCCGCTGTCGAGTTGCGCTTCTTCGCGGAAGCCGACCGGCGGTATCTTCTGAGATCATCCGATGACCTTCAAGAGTGGTCGATCGACGACGTCTTCCTTGGCACCGGCGAAACTCAGGCCAGGCTCTTTTCGACGCGCAATACCGACCGCCAGTTCTTCCGCGTCCTCGCCGAGTCAATCGACAATGATTAAATGCGGACCACCTCTAACAGAAATTCAAAACAGGAAATGACAATGACGATCAAAAAGACAGCCTTCCTTATTCTCGCGGCTTTTGCCGTTCCGGCCATCGCAAGTGCAGATACGTTCTCGGTTTTTGAGTCAGACTTTGCGCCCGCCTCGCCCGAAGACCACGACCCTGAAATCTTCGCTCCCGGCTGGTGGCCCGGAGCGGAAGGAGGCACCGGCAGCTATCCGATCATTACGTGGCAAAACGATGCCGAGCGTGCTCCGGTGGATAGCAACGGGTATTTCAAGGAGGCCCGCCGCGCGGCGGGGTCAACCGATCCGATGTATCTCCACTCGGATCTGATCTGGACACAGCCATTACAGGGAGGGACTGCGGTGATCAGCTTTGATTTCAAGGTCGGCACCGACCCCGACTTCAACGACGGGGAAAATAGTGGTGTTCTGGACTTTCGCTTCGAGCAATGGGTGGATGGCGAAGGGTGGGTGAACGGCAACCTGAGATTATTCGACAATGGCAACACCCTTGCTTCGGATAATATATTTGTGGTCGAGGGCTCGTTTGACGCTGACAGCGTGGTCGTCGGTGAGCCCGATGCGAACGGGTGGCGCAACGTCAGCATAAAAACGGAGTTTCTGGCTACCTCGGACGTTCGTGTCTGGGTGGCTCCCTGGACTTTTGGAGACGCGAGTGCCGGCGGTCATTTTCTCGGCAGTTGGGGCATCGACAACGTTTCATTAAGCGAGGATCTCTCAGGATTCGACGACGCGGTCGGCGTGGAACTTTCCGCCGCAGCAGAAGTCGAGTTCTTCGGTGAAGCGGGCCGGTTCTATCAAATCGAGTCGAGCACGGACGGTGGAGACACCTGGACGCCTGAGAGTGCGGAGTTCGTGGGCAGCGGCGATTACATGAACTTCCTCTTTTCGACCCGGGACGATGAACTGAAGCGCGAGTTCCGGGTCATCGGCGAGCAGGACTGAACGAGCAGAACGGACAACCTTCTCCACTGCCCGCACACGCGCGGGCAGTGGATTTCCCCCGGCCCCGAAAACCGTTTCTGATCTGACTTCGTTACCTTTACTTCCCCGTATTTTCTTCGTCTTCGACGCTGTTCCTTCATCTCGGAAGATTAACACCGGCCTCTCGTGGCTGGACCG
>LFIK01002490.1_pt1 | contig 14875 bp, 16 predicted proteins | sample 643401 | NCBI WGS metagenome assembly LFIK01 (sample SAMN03777447, study PRJNA286221) | soda lake metagenome | biome: soda lake; feature: Kulunda steppe; material: water; isolation source: sample T5-Br brine of Lake Tanatar-5 | place: Russia: Kulunda steppe | collected 2010-07 | reverse complement strand
CGGTGCCCGGGGAGAACGGACGCCCCACCGGCTGCGGGAGCCGCTGCAGACGGCGCACTTCCGACACCGGCACCAACCAGCGACCCGCCCGCCGATGCGCACAGACCTGACCAGCCCGAAGCAGACGACGCACCTCGTGCGGCGACCGACCCAACCGGCCCGCAGCCACATCGGCCGCCACACTGTCACGCAGGTCCTGCACCAACGCCACCTCCCCGAACGTTTGCAGGAACAGTACCGTCAGCGTGTCTATTCACGCACACGTCCTCGGTGTGTCTGACCTTCGAAGAACTGAGCGACGGCAGTGAGGGGCCTGGCGCGCAGGTCCTCCACGGCATCCTCGAGGTTCCATGCCAGACACTCCCGCGCGGCGCCATCATCCCCGTCCCCACCGTCGCGCACCCGGGGATCCAGTTCGAGTCGGTCCGTCTCCAGCACCGCGACCAGCAGCCACGTCGCCGCCGCAGCGTTGGGCCGGACATCAACGCGCCCGCGGCCGTCGCCACGCGTGGTGGACCCGCACCTGGGCATGTCAACGGTGGCGGACGCTCAGAAGAAGATCCAGATCTGCACCAACAACCCGGCAAGGACCGCTAGTAGCAGTAGTGCTGCTGAACCGAGGTTCGAACGGATGACAGCGCCTTCCTGACCCGATGCTCCAACGGCCGCCGTCCCAACTGCAGCAACGCCCGGGGACAAGGCGTTACCGAGGTTGCCGCCAGCCGTCTGTCCCGACAGCAGAATTGCCGGGAGCACCCCAATCGCGAGGGCCAACTCGGCCTGCAGCGAGCTGAAGAGGGCGTTGGATGCGGTCGTCGATCCAGTCAACACCGTGCCGAGTGCCCCCAGAGGGGCTGAGAAGACGACGAACACGCCGCCCAAGCCCGCGGCCAGGGCCTCCGCGAGGGCCGCGACGATGCCGGTCTCAGTGAGGGTCGCGGCCAGGACGGTCAACCCGACGATCGAGAAGCTGACCTGCCTCGACCGGACAGTCCAGGCCCCGACGGCTTCGCGTGTGCGGCCCCTCGGCCACCACCCGCGTCGACGGTAGACGACGAGCGTAATCACGATTGCGAGGAAGATGTAGACGAAGGGGTGGAGCAACGGCCGGAACGCCGGCGTCGCACTACTCGCAGCCGTCTGGAACCCGAAACCGGCCTCAACACCGGGCAGCACCGGCGCCACCTCGGGAACACGTTCGAAGAGCTCTCGCACCATCGGGACCGCGAAGCCGATCCCGGCGGCCAGGGTCAAAATGCCGTAGGGCAGGACCGCCAGGAGCAACTTGGCACCGCCAGGACGAGGACTCCCACGCCTTGGCAGGAGCACCCAACAGGCGATCAATCCAGCCAGTCCCGCGGTGGTCGAGCCCAGCGCCGGCTGCACGGTGACCACCAGGATGAGCACTACGCCCATGACACATCCGATGGCGACGGCGCGCCACCGGTCACCGGGAGCACGCGCACCCCGGGCGAGAACCAACACCCCGGAGATCACCGCACTCACGGCCAGCAGCACACCCGCGCGGAGCGCAAAGTCCTGGGCATCCGCATCCGACAGCCGTGCGGTGGCCTCCGCCATAAAGTAGCTGGAACCCATGGAACCGAAGGTCACCGACCACTGGTACCCGATTAGGCACGCGGCGACGGCAGCCGCGGGCGCCATGCCCCGACGGACCAGCAGCGGTGCACTCATCGCGATGGGCGCGCCAAAGCCCGCCGCTCCCTGCAGGAAGGAGGGCAGGACGAACGCCAACAGGATCAGCCGGCGACCCTCGGTCGGAGCCAGCTGGTCGGAGACGTCCGCGAGTTCATCGAGCGCACCAGAACGATCGAGTACCTCGAATAGCAATAGTGCCGGCAGCACGATCAAGAGGATCCACGCGCCAGTCCAGAGGCCACGAAGCACCGCGACACCCAGGCCGCCGAGGTCGAGGCCGAAGACGAGCACACCGAGCACGGCAGCGACCGCCGCGCTCCACCAGGCGGCCACGGCCACCGGGACCGACCGCAGCACGAGCACTGCCAGTAGGCCGATGGGAACGGGGGCCACCAACAGGGCCCACAACGGCCAAGACACGGATGACCTTTCCTGGCGCGCGAGCGCGCCTCACCGGTTCGCTCCCGGTCTAGGCGGTGTCTGCTGCCGCGAGGAAGTCGCGGGTCACCTCAAGGAAGGCCTCCGTCTCCTCGAGCGGCGCTGAGTGGCTGCTCTCTGGGTAGACGTGGAGCCGCGCGTCGGGCCAGCTGGACGCAAGTTCCGTCATGTACGACTTGGAGACCTCGTCGAAGCGTCCGCACGAGAGCAGGATCGGACCGGCGAAGGCCCCCAGGTCCTCCGCGTCGAACTCCCTCAGGTTTCCCGTGCAGGAGAACTCGGTCGGGCCCCACATCGCTCCGTAGACATCTTCGCTCATGTCCCGGAAGCTACGTACGAGCGAGTCGGGCCAGGGCACGACGCGACAGAAGTGTTCCTGGTAGAACGCGAAGGTCGCGGCCTGGTAGTCGGGAGCCTCAAGCTGACCCTCGGCCTCGCGGAGCTCGATCACTTCCTGCCACGGCTCATCGAGCTCACGCAACCGGGTGCCGCAGTCAGCCAGCCATCGGGACGTCTTGATCAGGGGGCTCGCCAGGTACAGGCCAGCGACACGGTCGGGGAAGCGCTGCACGTAGGACGCCGCGAGCGATCCACCCCAGGAGTGACCCAGCAGGTGGACCCGCTCGAAACCGAACCAGGCCCGGACTGCCTCAAGCTCCTCGACGAAGCGGTCGAGGACCCAGAGCTGCGGGTCCTCCGGGCGATCAGACCTGCCGCTGCCGAGCTGGTCGTAGAGCACGACGGTCCGTCCCGGGGCCAGTTTGAGCAGGCTCTCGAGGTAGTCGTGGGTGAACCCGGGACCGCCGTGGAGCGCGATCAGCGGCGGTGCACTCGGATCACCATCCGCCTTCACGAACCAGACCTCCCCTCCGGCAACCGGGATCCGTCCTTGCTGCGTCGTCGTGTTCATCGGCTCTCCTGCCCTTCCAGTGGCGTTCAGGTCGTGCTGGGCTGCTCCTCGATCGGTGCCGCGGACGGGTCACCGCCCTGCCGCGTACGCATGCATCCCTCGGGGGTTCGCTGCCCCGCGAAGGCGGTCGCCCTCGCGGGCCACCGCCCCGGTCCGGCCGAGCTCCCACCCGGAGACCACGTCCAGTCGGTGCCCACGATCGCGCAGCCTGTCGAGAAGTTCAGGAGGGAAGCGATCCTCGATCCGTACGCGGCCGAGACTCATGCGACGCGGATAGAAGGAGCCGATCAGATGCTCGGTGTGGAAGGCCGGAGCATCGATGGCCTGCTGGAGCGATAGTCCGTGATCGACGTGGAGGAGGAAGAACCACAATGGCCACTGGTCCTGCTGGTCGCCCCCGGGCGTGCCGAAAGCCAGGTAGGGGTCACCATCACGGCGCACAAACGTCGGTGAGAGGGTAGTACGTGGCCGTTTGGAGGGCTCCAACGAGTTCGGCAGTCCCGGCGTGAGCCAGAACATCTGCCCGCGGGTGGTGACGGGGAACCCGAGCCCGGGTACGACGGGAGAGCCCTGGAACCAGCCTCCACTCGGAGTCGCGGCCACCATGTTGCCGTGCCGGTCCACGACATTAATCTGCGATGTGTCGCCATACCAGGCCTGGAACGGCTCCGTCGACGAGTAGCCTGGTGGCAGGTCGAGGTCGGGCTCCCCGGTCCCCCACTTCGCCACCTGGGTGTCCGGCACCTCGGCGACCGCGGGCAAACGGGGCTCGACTCCCGCCGGGCTGCCGGGCCGGTGCAGCAGCGAGGCGTCATCGGTGATCAGGCTCGCGCGCTCCGAGGCGTACCGTCGTGAGAGCAGTTCGGTCACGGGAACCTCGACACAGGCCGGGTCGCCGTACCAGGCGTCGCGATCGGCGAGCGCGAGCTTGGCGCTCTCGGTCACCAGGTGAATCAGGCCTGCTCGGTCCTTCCCCCCGTCGGCGCCTCGGGCCTCGAGGAGGCGCAACTGCTGCAGGAAGACGAGCCCCTGCCCCCACGTGTCCGTCTTGTAGACCTCGAACTGCCGGTAATCCGCTGAGAGCGGCTGTTCCTCCTTGGCTTCGAACGTGGCCAGGTCATGGGCAGTGAGGAGGCCGGCGTGGCGGCGGCCACTGGTGTCAAGGATCTGAGCCGTCGCGAAGTACTTTTCGATCGCTTCAGCGACGAACCCCCGGTAGAACTGGTCTCGCGCGGCCTGGAACTGTCCCTCGCGACTCTGGGTGAGCTTCTCCGCCGAGTCCACGATGCGCCGGTAGGTCCGTGCAACGTCCGGGTTCGTCAGGGTCGACCCTTGCGCCGGCGTACCCGTCGATGGCAGGTACACCTCCGCGGAACTGGTCCACTCGCCGCGAAAGAGCGACTCGGCAGCCGACAGCGAGCGGTGCATGCCTGGCAGCAGCGGGACACCGGCATCGGCGTAGTGGATGACGTACTCCATGACCTCACGGAGCCGAAGTCGTCCGTGCTGCATGGCGAGCAGCATCCAGGCATCGAACGCACCCGGGACACAGGCCGGCAACAGCCCGGAACCAGGGATGATGTCCAGACCGAGCTCACCGAACGCGTCGATCGTGGCCGCCGCCGGGGCGGTCCCCTGACCGTTGATGACAGTCACCGCATCGCCGGTGGCGTGGTAGGCGAGGATGGGGACCTCACCACCTGGACCCCCGAGGTGCGGCTCTGCCACCTGGAGCACGAGCCCACCGGCCACGGCCGCGTCGAAGGCGTTGCCCCCGCGTTCGAGTACTGACATGGCGCTAGCCGTCGCCAACCAGTGTGTCGACGAGACCATGCCGAAGTCGCCGCTCAAATCAGGACGAGTGGTGAACATAAGGAACCTCCATCACGGTGGTCGAGGCCGTGGTCACGAGCCCTCATCCACCTGGCGGGGCGGCCGGATTGCTGCACCCGAGCGTTCGATCACCGGGGGTGTGCCGTCGTCGGCGACGAGGTGGCAGGCGACGGCCGGAGCGTCGTCGGCGTGGCGCACGAGCTGCGGCTCGACGTCGACACAGGTCTGTTCGGCCACCGGGCACCTGGTGTGGAAGGCGCACCCGGACGGTGGCTGGCTCGGACTCGGCAGGTCCCCTGAGAGCACGACCCTGCCTCTGGAGCGCTGGACCTCGGGGTCGGGGACGGGCACCGCCGAGACCAGCGCCTGGGTGTAGGGATGGCGGGGAGCGTCGACCACCTCGCGCGCTGGCCCGATCTCCACGATCTGGCCGAGGTAGATGACCGCGATGCGGTCGCAGAGCAGCGCGGCGAGCTCGATGTCATGGGTGATGAACAGTGCGCTGTACGAGAACTCATCGCGCAGGTCCAGGATCAGGTTGCCGATGGCCCCGCGAACGGAGACATCCAACGCCGAGGTCGGCTCGTCGGCGATTAGCAGTCGCGGCCGGGTGCTGATCGCACGGGCGAGCGCGATCCGCTGCCGCTGGCCACCGGAGAGCTGGTGGGGGTAGCGCGCCTGGATGCTCTGATCCATGCGGACCAGCTCGAGCAGCTCCTCCGCAGCCTGCGTCGCCCCCCTGCGCTTCACGAGCCCCTGCGCGAGCATCGGCTCTGTGAGGATCGCCCCGACCGTCATCCTCGGGTTCAACGAGGACTGCGGGTCCTGGAAGACCATGTTCATCGCCGAACGACGGGACCGGAGCTCGCGCTCCTTCATCTGCGAGATGTCAACACCGTCGAGCCGGAGGGCACCAGCGGTCGGCTCGTACAGACGCGCGAGACACCTGCCCACGGTCGACTTCCCGCTCCCCGACTCCCCGACCAGCCCCAGGATCTCTCCGCCGTGGATAGCGAAAGACACACCACGTACCGCTTGGACCGTGTCCATCCCGGGCTTGCGGAAGTTCTTGACGAGCCCGTCGACCTCGACCACCGGTGCCGTCATCGTGATTCTCCTGATGCGAGATCCAGATCGATCCCCGGGCCGGGGTGGAAGCAGGCGACCCGTTGCCCGGGGCCGACCTCTTCCAGCACAGGTAGCTGGGTCTCACACTCGGGCGTCCGATGTTCGCATCGCGCCGCGAACGCGCAGGACGATTGGCTGCCCTCGAACGTCGGCACGCTTCCCGGGATCTCGACCAAGCGCGCCGCGTCGCGGTGCGGCATGGCGGCCAGGAGTGCCCGGGTGTAGGGATGGGACGGCTTGCTGAACAACTGGGCCACCGGTGCAGACTCGACGATCCGGCCCGCATACATCACGAGGACGCGGTCCGCGATGTCGGCGACCACGCCGAGGTCGTGGCTCACGAGCAACAGCGACAGCTGCTTCTGATCGCGCAGATCCCGGAGCGTCTCCAGGATGCCGGCCTGGATCGTGACGTCGAGGGCCGTCGTCGGCTCGTCGGCGATCAGCAGCAGTGGGTCACAGATGATCGCCCCGGCGATCAGCACCCGCTGCCGCATGCCGCCGGACAACTCGTGCGGGTACATACGAGCCACTTGCGCAGCGTTCGGGATCCCGACGAGGTCGAGGTGGTCGATCGCTCGCTGACGTCCCTGCTTGCGGGACAGGTCCAGGTGGCGGGCGACCACCTCCTCCAGCTGACGCCCGACACGCATGGCCGGATCCAGGGCCCGCAACGGCTCCTGGAATACGAAGCCGACGTCCTTGCCCCGTACCGACTGCAGGGTCGATCGGGAGAACGGATAGACCGATCGGTTGCCGACCTTGATTGAGGTCGCCTCGACGCTCGCGACCGGAGGCAGCAGGCCGACGGTCGACATCGCGGTCACCGACTTGCCGCACCCCGACTCGCCCACGACCGCGACGATCTCACCGCTTCCAACGGTGAAGCTCAACCCATCGACGACCTGCAGCGTCCGATGACGGCCTCTGAACCGGAGAACCAGATCCTCGACTTCCAGGACGTTGGACATCAGCTTCCCGCCATCTTCGGATCGAGGACGTCTCGGAGACCATCACCGAGGACGTTGAAGGAGATCGTCGCCGCGGCGATGGCCAGGCCAGGGGCCCAGACGAGCCAGGGCGCGTTGATGATCAGTCCCTGTGCACTGGAGAGCATCACTCCCCACGACGGCGTCGGGGGCTGGACGCCCAGTCCGAGGAAGGACAGCACCGCTTCGGCGATGATCGCGCTCGGGATGATGATGGTGGCTTGCACGATGATGGTGTTCATCAGGTTCGGCAACACATGCCGTCGCAGGATGGTCACCGTCGGAACGCCCGAGACCCGCGCGCTGGCCACGAACTCCTCCTGCGAGATGCTCAGCGTCTCCGCTCTCAGAATCCTGACGACGTAGGGGACCTGTGAGAGGCCGATCGCAAACGTCGCGTTCCAGAGCGACGGGCCGAACACGGCCGCCATGAGCACCGCGAGTACCAGGAAGGGGAAGGCCAGAGCCGTGTCCATGAGGCGCATGATGATGCGGTCGGGCCAGCCACCGGAGTAGCCGGCGAGGAGGCTCAAGGGGATCGCGATTACGATCGCCAACAGGGTCGCCATCACGCCGGCCTGCATCGATACGCGAGCCGCCAGGATCAGGCGGCTCAACTGATCACGGCCCAACTCATCGGTTCCCAGCGGGTAGGTGCCCGATGGGCCCTGCAGGACGGAATCGAAATCGTTGTATGTGATGTCGTACGGCGCAATCAGGGGTGCGAAGACCGCGATGAGGATGAAGGCGATGCTGAGCGCAGCGCCGATCTGCGTCTGGCGACTGTCACGGAGGTCCGCGACAATCTGCCGGTTGCGCTCGCTCATCACGTCGCGAAAGCGGGAACCCTTCGAGGGGGTTGGCTGATCGGTAGCCATCGCTCAGCCTCCCTGCTGTTCGAATCGAACCCGTGGATCCAGCACGCGGTAGAGCAGATCGATCAGGAAGTTGATGAGCAGGTAGGCCGCCGCGACGACCAGGACGACACCGGAGATGACGGGGTAGTCCCGGGTGAAGACCGCGTCGATGATCAGCCGTCCGAAGCCGGGTATGACGAAGATGCGCTCGGTCACGACGGCGCCGGAGATCAGCAGTCCCAGCTGGAGGCCCATCACGGTGACGACGGCCACGAGACTGTTGCGCAGGGCGTGGGCGATGACCACATAGCGCTCTGTGAAGCCCTTCGCCCGAGCGGTCCGGACGAAGTCGGAACCCAGGTTCTCGATCATCGTCGATCGCAACTGGCGCATGATCGCAGCTGCCAGGCCCGTGCCCAGGACGATGACGGGAAGGATCATCCGCTCGAGGTTGCCGAGCACACTGACCGACATCGGCACGTAACCCGAAGCGGGCAGCCAGCCAAGGTAGACCGCCACGACCAGGATTAGCATCAGCCCCAGCCAGAAGTTCGGAACAGCAAGACCGATTGTGGCGAACACGTTGGCCGAGTAATCCGGCCATCGGCCCCGGTAGTACGCCGCCAACGCACCTAGCGGGAGACCAATGAGCGCCGCGAACGCCAGGCTCATTACCGCGAGCTGCAGGGTGACGGGCAGCGTCTGCGCGATCAGATTGGTCACCGACGCGTTGGTGCGTAGCGAACTGCCGAGGTCACCCTGGACCGCCAGCGTGACCCACCGGATGTACTGGATGTGGGGCGCTTCGTTGATTCCGTAGCGTTCCCGGATGCTCTCGAGCGTCGCCGGGTCTGCTCCCTCGAAACCGGCGATGGTGCGGGCCGGGTCTCCGGGCATGGCCTGAGCAGCCGCGAAGACGACAATCGAGGCGAGCACGAGGGCGACCAGAGACTCGCCCAGTCGCCGCAGTGCGAATCGGAGCACCTCGGATACCTCTCCTCGAGCGTCGGGTCACCATCGGCGGGCCCTTGCCGTGCGCCGATGCATCCTGTCGCGCTGCCCGGGTGTGGCCGATCGGCCACACCCGGGCGATGTTCAGCGCGCTAGCCGTCGAACTCCACGCGAGCCAGATCCCACAGCCCGTCCGGGGAGGGCTCGAACCCGGCGATACCGGCCCGGGCACCGATCAGGATCCGGTCCTGGAGCAGGTAGATGTGGTTGTGCTGCGCCTGGATCCGCTGCACGATCTCCACATAGGCATCCCGACGCTCCTCGAAGTCGACGATGGCCTTGGCCTCATCGATGAGCTCATCGAGTTCCGGATCGGAGTTCCCGGTCCAGTTGAACACGCCTTCAGTGTGGTGGTGCTGCCAAGTGTTCTCGTGGGGATCTACGCGACCGGAGTGGCCGATGGGCGAGGCGTCGTAGGTGCCGTCGATCGCTTCGTCGATGGCCGTGGCGAAGTCCACGACCTGCAGGCTGACGTCGAAACCACCCGCAGCCGCCATCGTCTGCATCAACTCCCCGGCCTGGACGCTGTCCGTGTCCGAGTAGATCATGAGCTCGATCGGAACCGGCAGGTCGAGACCGACCTCCTCGAGCAGCTCCTGCGCACGTTCGGTGTCACGCTCGAGGCAGTCCTCGAACTCCGGGACCGCCCACACGCTCGGCTGGAAGATGGGGGTGCAGACCTCGTTGCGGGTGCCGCCGTAGACCAGTTCGTTCAGCTGGCCACGGTCGAGGGTGAGCTCGAACGCCTCACGGACTCGGACATCGCTCGCGAGCGCGGTGTCGGGCGGCCCGTCGGGGCTCCCAACGTTGATCCAGATGTCGAGCCAGCCGACGGAGTCGGTCGAGAGCAGCTGCAGCTCTTCGTCGCCCTCGATCTGGGATACGTCACGGTGTGACACCTCGGTCATGTCCACCTCGCCGGAACGGAGGTTCGCGATGCGGATCGAGGCATCCTCGATCAGGCGGAACTCCACGCTCTCGACTTGGACGGCGTCGGCGTTGTAGTACTCGGGGTCCCTCTCCAGGACGAAGAAGTTCCCCGGCGACCACGCGCCGAACTTGAACGGGGCAACGCACGAGGGGTCGTCCCCGAAGTCGTCACCCAGCTCGTCGAGCTTGGCCGGCGACATGATCGTGCCCGACCGGTCCGCGAGGACCGCGGCGGCTGGGACGAACGGCTCACCGAGATTCAGCTCGACCGTGAACTCGTCGACGACCTCGACGGAGTCGATGAAGAACAGCTCCGACACTCGTGTCGATCCGTCGGCGTTCATGTGCCGATCGAGCGAGGTCTTCACGGCTTCGGCGTCGAGGTCGGTCCCGTCGGAGAAACGAACCCCTTCACGGATCGGGATCGTCATGCTGAGGCCATCATCGGAGATGTCGGGCAGGTCCGCGGCTAGCGCCGGGAACACCTCGAGCTCGTCATCGACCCCGTAGAGGCTCTCGCACATGTTCTTGAACACCAACCGGCCGACGCGCTGGGTCGAGAACGTCGGGTCAAAGGTGTCGACCTCCCACGGAACGCCGAAGACTAGCGACCGGTCGGAGTCGCCGGTCGCTTCTGCTGGTTCGTCATCGGGGTCGCCCGTGGCATCGTCCACGGCCGGCTGGTCGACCTCCTCGGCTGGGTCGTCGACTGGCGAGCACGCGGACAGCGTAAGTAGCCCCGCGACCGCGACCGCCACCGTCATTGCGAACCTGGATCTGGACCTCGTCTGCAGCATGATTCACCTCTCTGATCGGCCACGCTTGTGGCGGTTCAAGCCGTGTGGGGTCCCCGGGGTCCCGACGGCCGACTGTTGACCCCATCCACCGAGCCACCAGTGCCGGCAGCTGGCCCGGTGCAACGGATGTCAACCTAGTCACCCGGAATTTATATCATCAAATCACGGAGTGGTGTCCGACGTGTTCCACAGATGTGAATTCGGCGGCCGAGAACGCTCCTACTCGCGCACAATGACCACGTCATCCTGTTCTGAGGTGTACGCGTCCCGAAGCAGCCGCTCTGTGCGCTCGAGGTGCTGTCGCAGCGCATCGACGGCTGGCTCCACCTGCGGCTCCGCCGCTAGTTCTACGAACCTGAGGTGTTCAGCACCGAAGTCCTCTGCACTCGGCCGTAGGCTCGGTGATCGACGCAGATACCGCTCAGAGTTGTCCCACAGCAGCTCGATCAACCTCATCAGCCAAAGCGAACCCTTAGGCCGGTACAGCGTGAAATGGACCTCGCGATGCAGTGCAAAGCCACGTCGCTGGTCGTTGCTTGCGAACGCCTCGGTCATCTGGGACACGAGCTTCTTGGCGCGTTCGATCTGGGCCAACTCGAGCGATGCGTGCGACAGGCTGAGTGCTTCGCTCTCGAGGATCCGCCGCAGGTGGTAGATCTCCGAAACCTCGGCGATCACGATCGGCGTCACCCGAGCGCCCCGGTTGTTGGCGAACTCGACGAAGCCTTCGGCTTGAAGGCGTCGCAATGCCTCACGCACCGGGATGTTGCTCGCGCCCGTCATTCTCGTGAGACGCAGCAAGCGCAGAGGCTCGCCCGGCTCGAAGCGATTCTCCAGAATGGCCTCGCGCAACTGCTCGTACGCGCGGTCGACGACGCTCCTCGCCTCCGCGTCCGACTTCTGGCCACTCACCCGTAAGCCCCCCAGGTAGGAGATTGACGAAACGACGCAGATTGCCGACCTGTTGGGGCTGAAGCCCGCCGTTGTCGGCGACACCGTGCCCCATCGACCGACCGGCGCAACGCTCGTGTGGAGTTGGGACGATACAAGACGATAATCGGGGGGAATACGGCCCAGGTTGCGTCCGTCAAGGTGGTGTATAGGTGGGCGTCACCCTGATGCGGAGTCGGGTAGGGCTGGCTGGTCCTCCTTGTCGGGGTGGTCGGGGGTGTCGTGGTCGCGGTTGCGTGCGGCTGTCAGGGAGTCGGCGGACATGTAGCGGCGGGCCACTTGCCACTTGTCGTGCTGCTCGGCTGGGACCGCGCCGACGAGGCGGATAACCGCGGCCCGGTTGGGGAAGATGCCGACCACGTCGGTGCGTCTGCGGACCTCTTTGTTCAGCCGCTCCGACGGGTTGTTGCTTCGCAGCTGCCGCCAGTGCGCCTTGGGGAAGGCAGTGAACGCGAGGATCTCGTGGCCGGCCTTGGCGAGCAGGTCCGCAGCGGCGTCGAACCGGCCGGTGAGTTGTTCCAGGATCCGGACCCGATGGCACGGCGGTGTAGGTGATCGCAGGATCCCTAGGTGTTGCGGCCCACCGCGTGGCGGCGACGGCGAGCAGAAGGCCGGCTCCGCGAGCAGTCTCGAAGGTGGAAGGTGCCGACAGTGATGCACCATCGGTCCCATCCTCGTTGCGGCCTCGTGCTGCCTAGTCCCAGCCCTCATGCGGGTGATTCCTCGAGGTTGCTGACACAGGCCCCGTCGGGTTCATGGGTCACCGCAAGCAGCGTGTACGGCCACGGCTCGTGCACCACACCGCCACGCTCGAGCAGCAGGACCTCGACCCGCTCGGCGGTTTGCAGGCACACCTCCGAGAGGCGCGCAACGAGCGACGGCCAGAGGTGGTCCTCGCGCCCGGCCAGGTCGTCGTCGGCGCCCGGTGACATGTGATGCAGCTCGCCCACCAGCTCGAGATCCATCAACGGAGGCTCGCTGCGGCCGGCCTGCCATCGAGCTGGCAGCAGCAGACGCACCGTGCTCGTCGGGCCGGCATTCGCCGGCTTCATCCAGGAGGCCAATCTCCCGGTACCGGCCGGGCTCAACCTCGGTGCGGGCCAGTAGACCCCGCCCGACCGCGCCGCCAAGTGGGTCATCGCCCCAAACCTGCCATAGCTACGACCTGCTCTCTGTCCAGGTTCACAGCAGCCCCCCCAGCTACTGGGCTCAGGACCGAAACCTAGACCCTGAGCAAGAAACGCTGACCCGAGACAAGTTCAACCGAGACCACAGCGCTCGCAGGCTTCCCCTCGGCGGACGAGGCGCTGCGAGCTGAGCCTTCGGGTGGAGCCGCGCGACGACCTTGGAGGGAGAGTTCACGCTTGTCCCTCCCGGGACCCGAGCAGCGGCTCGCCGTCAGCGAGCAAGATGCCACCGTCGGGGATGCCAAAGAATTGCTCGAACACACGGGATGGCACGCGGACGGTCTCGAACCCGAGGTCGCGCAGGTGAGATGCGAGCTCGTCGACGCCGATGCTGAACTACACCCAGTCAGCGTGGCCACCCGGCGATGCGCCCCACACACGGCCGAACCGGGCCACCACCTCGTCGAGTTCCCACCCGGTCCCACCTTCAACGATCCAGGGCGCGGAGAGGTATTCCGCGTACCACTCCAGAAGCTCGCTCCGTACATCCGTACGCGGGTCCAGATCCGCGTCCTCACCCGACTCTTCCAGGTCGGGCGCCCGATTCTCCTCGTAGATCTCGAGGAACGTGTCGAGATTCATGTTGCTGGCAGCCCTTGCCCGGAGATCACCCAGGGTCTTTACGTGGCTCACCTCGAGCAGGTCGAGGAGAGCCGCGTAGAGACGATCACCTCGCTCAGCAACCGGCCCCACGAGTGCGGCGTCCGCCACCACGGCGGTGCGTTCGTTCGCCCAAGCGGGGCGAGACGGTGTGGCGACGACCTTTGTCATCCGGTCTCCGCTTTCGCCACTTGCTGCGTTGTCTTGCTGGCGGCTGACCCTACGCGGCCGCAGCGATCCCGACAGCGCGCTCGTCGTCGCTGCTTCCCGACGGCCGGCAGCGTGTTCCAGCCTTGCCGACACCATCATCTTCTTCGTCGGTGGGTCGTGTTCCTCGAGGAACTGCTCGAAACGGCTGATCAGCTGGTCTAGGTCCCGGAGCTCGAGCGCATCGATCTGCCGACGCGTGACCTTCTCCAGGGGCGTCCGGTGCCACGAAGTCACTCGCGGACGTGGTGGCCTATCAGCAGGTGCGCGAGGTTCTGTCATCAGCGTTCCTCCGGTCCGCGCGTGCGAGTGCAGTGAGGGTTGCGATGACCCGCCGGGAACGATGAGTCAACCCGCGCAGACGACCACGTTGGGGTCTGGCCCTTGCGCCGGCCACAGATGTGTGAAGCTCGTGTCCGGGTCGCAGTCGCGGTGATCGTTGACGACGTTCAGCACCCGAACCGCTCCCGGATCGGTGCAGGAGACCTCGACCACTCGGCTCCAACCCGAGACCTGCTGTCCCTGGATGCACTCGCCGACCAGCTCCTGCGCATCCCAACGTTGCCCCTCAGGCCCGGTCAGGACCGTTGTGGACGAGGCACCCGCCGCACAGGCGGTCAAGACGGCAAGAGCGAGTCCGAGGACGGCCGAGCGGGCGGCCATCATCGGTCCTTGCGGCTGAACAGCCCGCTGATCAGGCTCCCGATGAGCCCCACCGCACCGAGGACGAGGAACACCAGGACAAGTTCGAAAGGCATACCAAAGAAGAACCATTCGACGAATGAGATGTCACCCACAGCGATCCCCGTTCAGACGACTTGCAGCGAAGGATGACCGTGCCACGCCGGTGCGACATCCCTTTCCAGAAGCCCGCAGCGTCCGCGGCTGCGATGAACTGCACCCGCCCGCATATGACCGGGGCCCGATACTTGCGGTGCGGATCAGCCGTTCCCCGTCCTCGGCCAGCGAGGAGTTCCCGCTCCGCCTGCAGCCCCAGACGGAAGGCCCCTCAGCAAGGGGCAAGGACCTGTCACCGTGCGGCCCGAACCCACCCGCTGCATCTGCTCAACCCGTGATCTCGACACACCGGCACGCCGGACGGGGCACAGATGAGCGAACGAGACCAACCCGCACCGTTCACCATCATCCCGCCAACTCACACGGCTGCCCCGGTGGTGGTGCACGTCCCCCACAGCGCCACCGCGATCCCGGACGATCTCCGCGCGCAACTGCTCCTGACCGACGTCGAGCGCCTAGGTGGCTGGTGCGCAATGGGGGTCATCGGTGGGTTGGAGGGGCGGCTGGGCGCCGGCGGCTGGTGATGGGGTAGGTCGTCGGGTCGTGGGGTGAGATGGGTTGCTGGTCGGGGATTGTGTGG
>LFIK01002489.1_pt1 | contig 14879 bp, 7 predicted proteins | sample 643401 | NCBI WGS metagenome assembly LFIK01 (sample SAMN03777447, study PRJNA286221) | soda lake metagenome | biome: soda lake; feature: Kulunda steppe; material: water; isolation source: sample T5-Br brine of Lake Tanatar-5 | place: Russia: Kulunda steppe | collected 2010-07 | reverse complement strand
TCGGCGCCGGGGCGCCGCGCCATGGCGGCACCGTCTATCTGACGGCGGCGGATGAGAGCGGCATGATGGTCTCCTTCATCCAGTCGAACTATGCCGGATTCGGCTCCGGCGTGGTGGTGCCGGGCACCGGGATCTCCCTGCAGAATCGCGGCTACGGCTTCGTCACGACGCCGGGCCACCCCAACCGGGTCGGCCCGCGCAAGCGCCCCTTCCACACCATCATCCCCGGCTTCCTGATGAAGAACGGCGCGCCCGAAATGAGCTTCGGCGTCATGGGCGGGCCGATGCAGGCGCAGGGCCATGTCCAGATGACGCTGCGCACGCAGCTCTGGGGCCAGGATCCGCAAGCCGCTGCCGATGCGCCGCGCTGGCGCGCCACCAAAGGCCTCGGCGTCGCCGTCGAATCCTCGGCGGGCACGGATGTGCTGGCCGGGCTCGCCGCGCTCGGCCACGCCGTCACCAGCGAGGAGCCGGAATCGAGCTTCGGCTTCGGCGGTGCACAGCTGATCCAGCGCATCGAGGGCGGCTATATCGGCGGCTCCGATCCGCGCAAGGATGGCTGCGTCATCGGCTTCTGAAGGCGCCGCGCCTGTTGCGCAGGCCGCCTGCACGCTTCATTCTGGCATCAACCGCGCAGGACGACGCGGGAGAGCAGATGCGGCAAGGCCGCGATCTCGGGAGGACGAGCATGCAGCCCTTCACTTTCGCCACCACGCCACGCATCGTGTTCGGCGCAGGCAGCCTCGAGAAGCTACCGGAAACGACCGGGCCGCTCGGGCCCTGCATCCTGATCATCACCGATCAGGGCATGGTGGCCACCGGCCTCGTGGCGCGCGTGACCGAAAACCTGCAGAAGGCGGGGCATGCGGTGGCGATTTATGACGGTGTCATCGCCGATCCGCCCGAACGGGTGGTGCTGGAGGCCCGGGACATGGCGCGTGGCTGTGATGCCACCGGCGTGATCGGGCTGGGCGGCGGCTCCTCCCTCGATGTCGCCAAGCTGGTGGCCCTGCTCGCGGGCAGTGGCGAGAACCTCGCCGATATCTACGGGGTGGGCCTGGCGAAGGGCCCGCGCCTGCCGCTTTTGCTGATTCCGACGACGGCGGGAACCGGCTCCGAGGTGACGCCGATCTCGATCGTCACCACCGGGGCGCATGAAAAGAAGGGCGTGGTCTCGCCGGTGATCCTGCCCGATATCGCGCTGCTCGATCCGCAAGCCACGCTCGGCCTCCCCCCGGCGCCGACCGCCGCCACGGGGGTCGACGCCATGGTCCACGCCATCGAGGCCTATACCTCGACCAACCCCAATGCCAACCCCGTCTCGCGTGCTCTCGCGCGTGAAGCGCTCCGGCTGATCGGGGGCGCGATCCGCAAGGCCGTCCATCAGGGTGACGATCTCGCGGCGCGTTCCGACATGCTGATCGGCTCCCTGCTCGCCGGCCAGGCCTTCGCCAATTCGCCCGTCGCGGCGGTGCATGCCCTGGCCTATCCGCTCGGCGGGCATTTCGGCATCCCGCACGGGCTCTCCAACGCGCTGGTGCTGACGCAGGTGATGCGCTTCAACGCGCCTGCCTGCGGCGAGGCCTATGCACTGCTCGGCGGCGACATCTTCCCGGAACTGGCCGGCAATACGGATGCAGAGGCGGTCATCGCCGCGCTGGAGGCGCTGTCGCGCGATCTCGGCCTCGCGCCGCGCCTGCGCGACGCGGGCGTGCCGCAGAATGCGCTCGATCTTCTGGCGGATGACGCGATGAAACAGACCCGGCTCCTCGTCAACAATCCCCGGGAGGTCACGCGGGTGGATGCGCGCGCCATCTATGAAGCCGCCTGGTAGGAGAATGCCATGGCCGAGCGCCCTCAACCCTTCACGCGTGACGCCTTCGCGTTGTTTCGTCCGATGCCGACGCGCTGGATGGACAATGACGCCTACGGCCACGTCAACAATGTCGTGTATTATTCCTATTTCGACACGGCGGTGAACGCCTATCTGGTCGAGAACGGGCTGCTCGACGTCATCGGCAGCGATGTGGTCGGGCTCGTGGCGGAGACCGGTTGCAGCTATTTCGAATCGGTTGCCTTTCCCGAGCCTCTGGAAGTCGGGCTCGCGGTGAGCCGGCTCGGGCGCTCCTCGGTGACCTACCGGATCGGCATCTTCCGTGAAGGCGCACCGCAAGCAGCGGCCCAGGGGCGTTTCGTGCATGTCTACGTGTCACGTGACGGCGGTCGCCCGGCGCCGATTCCGGATGCCACACGCGCCGCGCTGGAGAAGCTCCTGATCGGTTGACAGCGTCGGCACCGATCGAAAGATGCACGATCATCAGTTGTTCACTTCGCGATATCTGGCGCGCGCGCCGACCCGGCGATGGCGCCCGGAAGGATATTCGCGACAAGGTTTTCCGCCATTATAGCGTGCGCAGCACGGGCCAGCATTGCGGATCTCATGGAGCTGCGCATCCGGATGGCTCTCGCGCGAAAAACACGCAAAATCTGGCAATACGCGGATAAATGCGCGCAGATTAGTTTCGTATAACGACCATGATGCTGTTTCCTCGGCGTTTGGCGTCAATTTGCGCATTTTTGTCACGAAATTTATGCAGTCAATAATTGCATATAGAATTGGTTCACCGATAATTAACCCTAACGATTGATTAACGTCCCCCAGCGCAATTTAGCTGTTCCATTCACAATCACAGGCGGCGATAGTGAGTGCGGGCGGACGGGGCGCTTTCGCGAAAGCGCAACCGAGATGAGGCACAGTCATGAGTATCACCACTGTCTCGCATATGCCGGAATCCGGATCGCAGATCGCGCCGGGGGCGCCTCTGGCGAAGATCGGGGCCGGAGCAGGGCGCGACGATGTCCACCGGGGCCGAAATGCCCGGCTGCGTCCCACGCATCTCGAAGCGCTCGACACGCTCAAGCGCGGCCCCGCGCTCTCCCCGCAGGAAATCACGGCACGCGCCCATGAGCTGGCTGATTCCATCGCGCAGGAGCGTTACGAGGAGATCGAGGTCCATCTCGACGTGGAGCGCTCCACTTACTGGTGCCATATGGTACCCAGCGAGCGCCCGACCTACACCCCGTCCCTGCTGCGGGGCCTCTCGGGCGTGCAGCAATCCTTCCAGCGTCATTTCGCGGCGGCGCGGGACTCGGGCGGCGCAGCGCCCTTCCGCTATATCGTGATCCGTTCCCGGCATCCGGGCGTGTTCAACCTCGGCGGCGACCTGTCTTATTTTTCGCAGGCGATCATCGCCGGCGACCGGGACGCTCTGCACGCCTATGCGACGGCCTGCATCGACGTCGTCTACGACAATTACGTGAACTACAACCTGCCCGTGGTCACGATCGGCCTGGCCGAGGGTTCGGCGCTCGGGGGCGGTTTCGAGGCGCTGCTCTCCTGTGACGTCATCGTCGCGGAGAAAGGCACCCGCTTCGGCTTTCCCGAGGTGCTGTTCAACCTCTTTCCCGGCATGGGCGCCTTCAGCTTCCTCTGCCGCCGCCTCGGCTCGGCCGAAGCGGAGCGCATGATCAATAGCGGCGAGACGTTTTCGGCGGAAGAACTCTACGAACGCGGTCTGGTGCATGTCCTCGCCGAGCCGGGTGAGGGCGAGGCTGCGGTCCATGCCTTCACGGCGCGCAACGCCCGGCGTCACAACGCCCATTGCGCCATGTATGCTGCTTCACGCCGTGCCGACGGCGTGCCCTATGAGGAGCTCGCCGACATCGTCTCGCTGTGGGTCGAGACCGCCATGCAGCTGACGGCGGCGGATCTGCGCAAGATGACCCGGATCCTCGATGCACAACACCGGCGCGAAGCCGCCGCGCGGCTTGCCGCAGGCTGATCGTCGCCGACAGCACGCTCAGGCGGCGCGGCGCAACGCGGCGATCTCCTCACGGACATCGGCATAGGCCGCGCGCAGTGCCGCCAGATGCTGCTCGCCCTCTGCGGCGAGCCCGGCATCGTCGATGGCGCGCAGGGCGAGGCCGATCTCGAACATCCGCGAGGCGCCGATATTGGCCGCACTGCTGCGCAGGGCATGTATCGCGTCGCGGAAGGCTTCCGAATCGACCGAGGCCAGTGCCGTTTCGAGTTCATCGAGAATCGTCTGTGCATCACTGATGAAGGCATCCACCACCTCGTCACGGAAGGCGGCACCGCCGAGTTGCTCCAGTCGATGCAGGGTCTCATGGTTCACCGCCGGGGCGGGGGTGCCATCATCGGCGCCCGATCCTTCCGCACCGGGATTTTGAGCGCCCTGCCCGGATTCGAGCCGGGATTCCGGCACTGAATCGTATCGGGATGCCTCGGCAGACGCCTCGCCGTCGGGCGCTTGCGCGGGATGGGCTTGCGCGGAGTGGGCTTGCCGGGCCGTCTCGCTCGTGGGTGGCACGGACAAGGGCGCGGACGAGGGCGCAGACATGGACTCGGACAAGGCAGTTGCGGCAGCTGACGCTTCCCGCTCTCCCACGCTTGCGGCCAGGGCCTCCTCCATCAGCGCGAACAGGGCCCGGGGCTCTATCGGCTTGGTGGCGCAGGCGGCCATGCCGGCGGAGAGGCATTCCGCCCGGGCTCGCGGCGTCGCATCTGCGGTCAGGGCGATGATCGGCGCCCGCTCCGGCGGCGGCACTTTTGCGCAATAGGCTCGCGTGGCGGCGATACCGTTCATCTCCGGCATGTTGACATCCATCAGCACGATGTCGAAACGCTTGCGCTGCAACCATTCCAGCGCGACACGCCCGTTCTCGGCCATGGTCGACCGGTGCCCGGCGCGGTCGAGGATCTTGCTGATCACCTTCTGGTTGGTGACATTGTCCTCGGCCACGAGCACATCGAGGCTGCGATCGGTGAGGCTGCCATCGGCCCCGCGCGCGCGGCGCGCCCGTTCCTCGACGATGCCGCTGAAGCGCGCGATCCGCCAGGCCCGCGCGAGCGTTTCCGGGGTCATCGGCCAGGGGATGCGGCTGACGAAACGGCGCAGGGCCGGATGCCCGGTCTCCTCCTCGGGCAGACCGAATGCCACGAAACGCCGGCCATGCCGGGGATCGATCCGCTGGAGCTTGTCGAGCACGTCCTCGATCCGGTGGAATCCGGTGCGCAGATCGACCAGCACGGGGGAAGGACGGGCGGCGATTTCGGCCTCCGCCTCGATCAGCCAGCAGATCTCGTCGAGACCGCGTGCCAGACGCGGCTCCTCGCCGAAACGCGCGAAACCGCGGCACAGATCCGCGGCATCGGCGGCGAAACTGAGCAGGATCGGGCGGCAATCGCGCGGATCGGCCCCCGGCATCCCCTCCGTGCTCCCGGCGCGCTTCACCGCGAAGTTGAAATGGAAGCTGCTGCCCTGGCCGGGTGTGCTCTCCACATCGATCGCACCGCCGTTCAGTTCGATGAGCTGGCGCGTGATGGCCAGTCCGAGTCCGGTACCGCCGTAGCGGTTCATGATGGTCTCGTCGGCCTGGGTGAAGCTCTCGAAGATCCGCGCGCGCGCCTCCGGCGATATGCCGATTCCGGTATCGATCACACGGATATCGAGGCTGAGTTCCTCCTCGCCGAAGGCGTGATGGCCCACGAAGATCGCCACATGGCCGGTTTCGGTGAACTTCACCGCATTGCCGGCGAGATTGATCAGCACCTCGCGCAGATGGCGCTGGTTGCCCTCCAGCGCATAGGGCGTGCGGGCATCCGTGTGGATATGCAGTGAGAGATTACGCGCACGCGCCTGGGCGCCGACCATGGCCGAGACGTCATGCATCAATTCGTGAAGATCGAAGGTGATCACCTCGCTGGGCATGCGCCCGGCTTCGAGCCGCGAGAAGTCGAGGATGTCGTTGATGTGATCGAGCAGCACCTGGCCGGCGGTGCGGATGGTGCGCGCCATGTCCTGCTGTTCCGCATCGAGGCGGGTATCCCGCAGGAGATCGCCCATGCCGATGATGGCGTTGAGCGGGGTGCGCAGCTCATGGCTGACACTGGCCAGAAACAGGCTTTTCTGGCGGCTGGCCTCCTCCGCCTGCTGCTTGGCGAGGGAGAGCTTGCGGATCAGCGTGCCGGCATAGGCGGGGATGATCAGCAGCCCCGCGAGCAGCCCGGTGGCGAGAACGGGATGCTCGCCCCAATAGGGGTCGAGCAGGCAGACCAGACCGAACCCGGCGACGGAGAGGGCGGCGGCTGCCAGCAGATAGGAAATGCCGAAACGGAACCCGTTGCCGAAGATCACCCAGAGATAGATCGGATAGAGGATCGCCGCGACCTCGCCCCCGGCATAGAGCCCGTAGCTCAATGTCCCGAGATCCATGAACATCGCCACGATGCGGCGTGCCGGCGACACCCCCGGATAGCGCAGCATGTGCAGCAGAAGCGCGAGCCCGCCGAGACAATACAGCAGCGGAATATGGTAGAGCGCTCCGATTCCCTGCGCGCCGAACACCACATCCGACACGAAGAGATACGCGAGCGCGAGGACCCCGATCACGAGACGGTTCACGACCATTTCGTGTTCACTGTCGGGCCTGCCTGCGAAGAGCTGCGAAGGAAGCCAGCGCCGGAAGCCCGGTTTCGGGTGGGCGGAGGAAGTCAGCGGGCTCATCCGGCGCTCCTTCGGGCACAGATGCGAACGGGTCGGGGCGGCCTCACGGCGTCAGGCCGAGCGGGCGATCGCGGCATCGGAGCGCACCAGCGCCTCGAACTCCGCACGCGGCAGGGGTTTGGCGAAGAGATATCCCTGCGCCTCGTCGCACCCCTCGGCCCGCAGGATCTCCACCTGATCCTGATCCTCGACGCCCTCCGCGATCACGTCGATCCCCAGCGAGTGACCAAGATTGATCACGGCCCGCACGATCGCGGCGTCGTTGGGGTCGGTGGTCATGTTGCGCACGAAGCTCTGGTCGATCTTGATCCTGTCGACGGGGAATTTCTTGACATAGGCGAGCGAGGAATAGCCCGTCCCGAAATCATCGATGGAGATACTGACGCCGCGCTGACGCAACTCGCGCAGGGCGATCGTGACCGCCTCGGCATCGTGCATCAGAATGGTTTCGGTCAGTTCCAGCTCGAGCAGTTTCGGATCGAGCCCGGTCCGGTCGAGGATGTCGCCCACGAGCGCGACCATGTCGCGGTTGCGGAACTGGACCGGGGACAGGTTCACCGCCATGCGCAGGCGCGGCAGATCGCCGTTGCGCCAGCCCTGGCAGACCCGGCAGGCCTCCGCGATGACCCATTCGTTGATGGGGATGATCAGCCCCGTCTCCTCGGCGAAGGGGAGGAAATCGAGGGGCCGCACCAGCCCGCGGGCGGCATGGCGCCAGCGGATCAGCGCCTCCGCGCCGATGATCCGGCCGCTGCGCAGATCGATCTGCGGCTGGTAGAACAGCTCGAATTCCTGATTGGCCAGCGCATGGCGCAACTCCGCCTCCAGGGTGATCTCGCCGCGCGCGCTGGTCAGCATGGCCGGATCGAAGGCGCGGCAGAGATTGCGCCCCTCCGCCTTAGCCCGGTACATGGCGATATCGACCTTCTTCAACAGGTTCTCGACGTCGTCGCCGTCATTGGGATGGAGCACGAGGCCGACACTGGCGCTGACGACGATATCCTCGCCCGCGATGGTGAAGGGCTGCTTCAAGGCGCCGAGCAGGCTTTCGGCCATCTCGAAGCCCTGCTGGGTCTCGCGCAGATCCCCCAGCAGGATGCCGAATTCGTCGCCGCCCAGACGCGCAATCACGTCCTTCTTGCGCAGCATCCCCCCGAGCCGCTCGCCCACGGCGCAGATCAGTGCGTCACCGGCATGGTGACCCAGCGCATCATTGACGGTCTTGAAGCGGTCGATATCCAGCATCAGCAGGGCGAACATGCGATCGCCCCGGCGCGCGCGGGCGAGCTCGCGGCGGATGCGATCCTGCAGGAAGGTGCGGTTCGGCAAGCCCGTCAGGGCATCGTGATGGGCCAGATGCGCCAGATGCCGTTCGGCCTTCTTGCGATCGGTGATGTCGAGCGAGGTGGTGAGCACCGCATCAATGCCGCCGTCGCCGTCGCGCAGGGGCGATTTCGTGGTCAGCCAGACCCGGGCCTCGCCGGCGGCGGGATCGGAGAATTCCTCCTCGTAGGTGGGCAGGGCGGCGCCGCTGCGAAACACCATCTGGTCGAGCGAGATCGAACGCGCGCCGGCTTCCGCGCCGAACAGATCATCGGCACGCCGCCCGATCGCCGCCCCGGGCGCGATGTCGAAGCGCGTGGCGGCATGGCTGTTGAGGAAGATGCAGGCGCCCTCGCGATCAAACGCGCTCACACAGGCGGGAACCGTGTCGATCACCTGGGCGAGCCGCTCGCGGCTGTCGCGCAGGAGTTGCTCGCGATGGCGTTCGCTGTCTTCCAGCTCGCGCTCGAGATCGAAGGCGCGGCTGCGGATGATCAGGGATTGGCGGCGCATCTGCAACAGATTGCGGGCCCGGGTGAGGAACTCCGCGTGATCGACCGGGCTCAGCAGAAAATCCGTCGCACCGGCCTCGAGCGCCGCCAGACGAAAACTGCGCTCCTCATAGACCGTGATGGCGATCACCGGCACGTCCTCGCAATCCGGCAGCATGCGGAAGCGGCGGGTGAATTCCGCACCGTTCATCCCGGGCATCTTGTAGTCGGTAATGACCAGATCGGGCGGTTCGGCCAGATTGCGCAGGGCCTCCTCGGGCTCTCCATAGGTCTCGACCCGGACATCATCCGCGATCGACGCCGCGAGCTTGGCGAAGATGTTGCGGTTGGTGACGCGATCATCGAGGATCATGACGAGAGGCATGGGGCACCGGCTGGACGGGATACGCTTCACAATTGCCGCATGCAGATACGGCACGGGCAGCTTGCACGCGAAAATCTAAACATTTCAAAAACAAAACTGCGAATTATACAATCTATGATCATCATTACCGGCGATACGAAGGTCTTTTCCGGCATCCCCTGAACACTGGCCGGGAAAAACACGGCTTCCGCCCTGCATGATGCCAGGGGAGATCAGGCATAAATGCATGAAACTTCATGGATAAATCATCAAAATTGCTCAGAATGCCGCAAGACGACTTCCATCAAGAAGCAAAGTCGATACCGCAAGAATAAGCCGCATCATCAATCGAATACAAAACCGGCATCCGGTTTTCGTCACACTTCCTCTGCGCCGTGTCACTCAGGCGACGTCGATGACCCTGCGACAGGTGCCTCACAGACGACGACCCGGTTCCGGCCGGCCCGCTTGGCGCGATAGAGCGCCGCATCGGCCTGCGCAATCAGCTGGCGCGGATCGCCATGCGCATCAAAGCCGATCACCCCGAAACTGCCGGTGATGCGCAGATCTGCACCCGCGATCGGCCAGCGTCTTCGCGCGAGCTCGCAGCGCAACCGTTCCGCCGTGATGCGCGCCTGCTCCTGCGTCGTGCGCGGCAGAATCAGCATGAATTCCTCGCCGCCGATGCGCGCGGCGAGATCGATGTCGCGCCGGGTCATGTCATGAAACAGGGAGGCGATCCCGACGAGCAGGGCATCGCCGGCGGGGTGGCCGTGCGCATCGTTGATCGCCTTGAAGTGATCGAGATCGATCGCGATCACGGCAAGCGGGTCTCCGTGCCGCCGCATGCGGCGGATCTCGCGGCGCAGCTGACGCAGGAAGGCGCGGCGATTGGCGAGGCCGGTCAATTCGTCGGTCAGGGAGAGGCGTCGCAATTCGTCTTCGAGACGCTGCCGCCTCTCGACCTCGGCCGCGAGGGCCGCACGGGCCCGCTCGGCGGCGATCAGGGCTCCTTTCAGATCGCTGACATCCACGAAGGAGACCACGGCACCGTCACCGAGCGGCGCGATGGTGACGCGCAGCCATTGCCCACCGGCGGATTCCGACAAGTCGATCTCGAAACGGTCGATCTCACGCCCCTCGATCACCCGGCGACAGCGTTGACCGATCTCGCGCCCGCTCAAGGGGGCGAACAATGTGGCGAGAGATGCGCCGATCAGATCGCCGCGCCCCCTGTCGAACAGGCGCGAGGCCGTGGGATTGGCCGTCACCACTTCGGCATCGACCAGCCGACCGGCGGCATCACGCGTGGCCGACAGCACCAGGACCGCGTCCTGCGCGACTTCGAACACGGCGCCGACCAGTTCGTCACGCTGCCCGAGCGGACGCACCAGGGCCAGGATGCGGGCCGTGCCGTCGCCCGCCCGACAGGGCATGACCAGGCGCTCCCAGAACCGGGTTTGCCCGGGCACGGGATCGCCATCGACGACCAGCAGGGGTTTTCGGCTCACTTCCAGCCGGGCGATCAGCGTGGCGTAGAGATCGGCCACGGCGGGCAGGAAGTCGCCGACGAGGCGCCCGGTCATGTCGAGACCACAGGCCGCCATCAGCGCCGAACCCCAGCGGACATAGCGCCAGCGCTCGCCGTCCGGCGCCAGCACCTCGACGTGATGCGTCAGATCAGGGTCGAGGGCGGCGACAAGATCATCCACGAGCGGGATCCCGTCCGGCCCCGAAACCGACTCATAGGCACGCAGCGCGCGGGCCGCATCCGGGCCGGAAGCGTGCTGGGCCAGAGCCGTTTCATATATCTCGGGCCGCATGATTCTCGCAGGTCCTCGCGCCGTTCGGTGACGGGCGCAGTAGAGGTGCGAGGGGTTCAGCAGACCTTAACCGGATCGTGGGGATTGTCGCTATCGGGGCTTTTCAACAGCTTTCGGCAGATCGGGCACGGGCGTGATTTACCTTGCGTAAATAACGCCGCGCACCCCCGTTCCGAAACGGGACGCCGGCGGCAGGGTGAAACACACCTTCCGATCACCTCACGGACGATCGTCGGGCAGGAATTCCTGACGCGCGCCCTTCACTTCGCGCACGAGGAAATCCATCGTGGCGCGGATGCGGGCAATGTCCTTGAGATCGGCATGGACGATCAGCCAGTAGGACCGGGTGAACGTCGCCTTTTCGGGCAGGATCTGGATCAGCCGCGAATCCGAGGATGCGACGTAGTACGGCAGGATGACCACACCCGCGCCGGCCAGGGCCGCCTGCATCTGGGCGACGAGCGAGGAGCTCTGCAGCTTCGCACGCATGCCCTTGGAGACTTCGTCGAGATAATCCAGCTCGGGGGTGAAGATCAGATCGTCGATATAGCCGATCACGGTGTGATCCTGCAGATCGTCCGGTTCGTTGATCGGCTTGTGCTGATCGAGATAGGCTTGCGTGGCGAAGACGCCGAGCTTGTAATCCGTCAGGCGCCGGGCGACGATCTTGCCCTCTTTCGGGGGCGCCAGCGAAATCGCGATATCCGCCTCGCGCTTCGACAGCGAGAGCAGGCGCTGCATGGCCACGATCTGCATTTCGAGATCGGGATATTGCTCGGCCAGATTGGCCGTGCGCGGGGCCAGGAACATGGCGCCGAACCCGTCCGGCGCGCCGATGCGCACCGTGCCCGACAGGGCCAGATCCGCCCCGCCGATCTCGCTCGAGACGGCGAGCGCCTGGGTCTCGATCGCCTCCGCCTTGGAGAGCAGCCGCTCACCGTGCTCGGTCAGGGCATAGCCCTGCGGGCGGCGCTCGAACAGCTTGGCCTTGAGAGCATCTTCCAGCGCCGTGATACGGCGCGACACCGTGGCGTGGTCGGCCCCGAGGCGCCGGGCTGCGACGGTCAGACGACCCACCCGGGCGACCGCGAGGAAGAAACGCAAATCGTCCCAATCGAAACGGCTCATGACTTACTCCAGCGCGTGCGTTATTGAATTACGTAAATGCGCACGTCATTGAGAGCATTTGTCATATATCTGTGCAGATATAGCAATTATATTGCCATGCCCACCACGCGGTGCACCCTTGCGCATAGCGCATGGGTATAGCTGTCAACAAGCCGCAGCCCTGCCCATGCTGCATTGCGGGAAGTCTCTGGTTGCGCGACTCTTTCATGCAGGCTGCGGCTCTCCGAGAGGTTCCGCAGCGGCATCCGGCGCCTGCTCTTCGCCCCGCCGGATCCGGAAGAAAATTGCATACAAGACCGGCACGGCGACCAGTGTGAGCACGCTCGCAAAGGCCAGACCACCCATGATCGTCACCGCCATATTGGCAAAGAAGGCATCCGTCAGCAGCGGCGCCATGCCCAGAATCGTGGTGCCGGCGGCGAGCGTCACCGGGCGCAAACGGCTGACGGAAGCGTCCACCAGCGCGGTGAAACGCGCCCGCCCCGACGCGATCTGCGCGTCGATCTCATCGACCAGCACGATGGCGTTCTTCATCAGCATGCCCGAGAGGCTGAGGAAGCCGAGCAACGCCATGAACCCGAAGGCGAGCCCGGAACCGAGCAGCCCCAGCACCACCCCGCAGACCGACATCGGCACGACCAGCCAGATGATCAGCGGCTGCCGGATCTTGCCGAAGAGCAGGATCGAGATCACCAGCATCACCAGGAAGCCGAGCGGCAATTGCCGCCCGAGCGATTCCTCCGCCTCGGCGGAAGCCTCGAATTCCCCGCCCCATTCCATGCGATAGCCGGGCGGCAGATCGATCGTCTCGATCGCCTCCAGAATGCGCCGTCGCGCCTCGTCGGCCGTCATGCCGGGCACCGGATCGGCCTGGACCGTGAGCGTGCGCATGCGGTCGCGCCGGCGGATCAGCGTTTCTTCCGCGACGAGCTCGAAACCGTCCACGATCTGCGCCACGGGAACGAAAGCCCCGTCCCCCTGGCTCGCCACCAGCCGGTCGCGCAATTGCGCGGGGTCGAGGCGCTCATGCGCCGGGGGGCGGGCGATGATCGGGATCAGTTCGTCGCTTTCGCGATAGGTCCCGGCGCGCAGGCCCGTCGTGGAGAAATTCATCACCTGCGCCAGTTCGGGGCGCCCCAGCCCGGCGATGCGCGCGCGCTCCTCGTTGAAGACGGGAGCGATCACCATTTCCCGCTGGCGCCAATCCTGGCGGATATCGATCAGCCCACCATCCGCGCGCATGCGATCGGCGGCCTCTTCGCCGAGCGCCCGCAGCACCCGCGCATCCGGCCCCGAGAACCGTGCCTCGATGCGTGCCCCGTCCGCCGGCCCGAAGAACAGCCGCTCGGTGCGGATTTCGGCATGGGGGTAATCCACCCCGAGTTCCGCCCGCAACTGCGCCGCGAGCGGATCGATCAATTCGCGATCCTCCACCCGCACGATCAGCTGGCCATAGGCCGTATTGGGCTGCTCGGGCACATAGGTGAGCATGAACCGCGCCGCGCCGCGCCCGATGAAGCTCGCCACCGAGACCACGCCCTCCTTCTCCATCACCCGCTCGGCGATCGCGTCGATGTCGCGCGCCGTGGCGCGGATGTCGGTGCCCTGGGGCAGGGTGTAGTTGACGTAGAAGATCGGCGTGTTCGATTCGGGGAAGAACGCCTGATCGACGAACTGGAATGCCCAGAAACAGGCCCCGGTCAGCACGACCAGCCCGATCACCGTCAGGGCGCGTACCCGCAGGGCGCCGCGCAGGATCGCGCTGTAGACCCGGTAGATCAGCCCCGCATAGGGGTCCCGCGCGCTCGCATCCGGGGCGACCTTGAGCAGGTAATAGCCGAAGAGCGGCGTCACCGTGATGGCGAGCACCCAGCTCAGAAGCAGAGAAATACCGATCACCGCAAACAGCGAGAACAGGAATTCCCCCGTCGCATCCGGCGAGAGGCCGATGCCGGAAAACGCCATGATGCCGATCACCGTCGCGCCGAGCAGCGGGATCTGGGTGCGCCGCGCCGCCTCGCCCGCCGCCTCGCGCGCCTTCTTGCCGCGCTGCATGTTGATGAGCATGCCCTCGGCCACGACGATGGCGTTATCGACCAGCATGCCCATGGCGATGATCAGCGCGCCGAGGGAAATCCGCTCCATCTCGATGCCGAAGACGCGCATGAAGAAGACGGTGCCGAGCACCGTCAGCAGCAGCGTGGCGCCCACCACCATGCCGACGCGCCAGCCCATGAACAACATCAGCACGCCGATCACCACGGCGACGGACATGCCCAGATTGACGATGAAATCGTTGATCGCCTCGTCCACCACCCGGTGCTGCTCGTAGATCGGGTGCACCTCGACACCGACCGGCAGCCGGTCCTCGAGCGCGCGCAGATGCGCCTCCACCGCCTGGCCCACATCCACGATATTGCTGTCGGCCACGCCCGAGACCGCCAGCGTGAAAGCGGGCTTGCCGTTGAAGCGCACGAGATGCTCGGGAATCTCGACCGGCTCGCGGGTGATTTCGGCGATATCGACGAGGCTCAGCTGCTCCGTCGTGCCGGGGCGGCCCACGCGCAAGGCCTCGATGGCGCGGACCGTGTCGAAGCCGGGGCGGACCGCCACGCGCAGGCGCGCATCCCCCACCCGCGTGGCACCTCCCGGCTCGGCGGCGTTCTCGGACTGGATGGTGGCCAGGATCTGGTCGATCGAGATGCCGAGGCTCGCCAGCCGCTCGTTGGAGACCTCGATATAGATCGCCTCCTCGCGCTCACCGTCGGTGGCGACCTTGGCGACATCCTGCACGGTGAGCACTTCCCGGCGCAGGAACTTGGCGATCTCGCGTTTCTCGCGTGCCGAGAATCCCGGCGTGGTCACCGCATAGAAGATGCCGAAGACATCGCCGAAATCGTCATTGACGACGGAGGGCCCCGCGCCGTTGGGCAGGCCGCGCTGGGCATCGCCGACCTTGCGGCGCAGCTCGTCCCAGATCTGGGGCAGCTGCGTGCCGTCATAGGTCATCTTGATCTCGACCTCGATCTCGGAAAGCCCCGGCATCGATTTCGAGGTGACGCGTTCGAGCTGCGGCAATTGCTGGATGGCGGATTCGAGCCGCTCTGTGACCTCTTCCTCGACCTCCTCGGCCGTCGCGCCCGGATATTCGGTGAGCACCACC
>LFIK01002488.1_pt1 | contig 14884 bp, 13 predicted proteins | sample 643401 | NCBI WGS metagenome assembly LFIK01 (sample SAMN03777447, study PRJNA286221) | soda lake metagenome | biome: soda lake; feature: Kulunda steppe; material: water; isolation source: sample T5-Br brine of Lake Tanatar-5 | place: Russia: Kulunda steppe | collected 2010-07 | reverse complement strand
CTGGCGTTGTAGATGCCCATGCGTGCGCTGGCGGCCAGTCCCGCCATGGACGCGGTGTTCACCACGTGCCCGCCCTCTCCCTGAGCCACGATGCGCGGCACGATGGTCTGGATGCCGTTGATCACGCCGCCCACGTTGACCCCCATGACCCAGTCCCAGTCCTGCCAGGTCACCTGATGCAACGGCCCGCCCCGATACACGCCCGCATTGTTGCAGAGCACGTGGATGGCCCCGAACTCGCTGATCGCCGCCTCGGCAGCCTGCTCGAACGCGTTGCGGTCAGTGACGTCCAGCGGCAAGGTCAGCACGGGCACGTTGCGGCCCCGAAAGGCCTCGGCCACCTGCCCCAGCGCGGCGGCATCCACATCGGCGACCACGATCTTCATGCCCGCATCGGCAAGGGCCTCGGCCATGGCCAGACCGATGCCACCGCCACCACCGGTAATGAAGGCAACCCGTCCTGCAAGATCCTGCATGCTTGCTGCTCCCGTATGCATGAGCCGGCGCGCCCGGTGCCGCCAGCTGGATGATTGATGCGCCCGCCAACCGGTTCAGCGACGACGCCAGCGATGCCAGCGACCCACCAGACCGAGCAGGCGATCCGGCGCATGGGCCTTGCGCCAGGCTCCGGCCACCGACTTGTTGATCTCGGCAAAGGTCGGATAGACATGGATGGTGCCCATCAGCCCCTTCAGGCCGATGCCGTGCGTCATGGCCAGTACGTACTCGGCAAGCAGCTCGCCAGCCCTGGGACCGACTATGGCGACCCCGAGGATACGATCCCGGCCCGGCGGGGTCAGCACCTTGATGAATCCAGTGCGCGCATCCTCGGCAATGGCCCGATCATTGCCGGCAAAGTCGAAGCGGGTGACTTCCACCCGGATGCCACGCTGGCGCGCCTCGGTTTCGCTCAGGCCGGCACGCGCCGCCTCGGGACTGGTATAGGTCACCCAGGGGACTACCTGATAGTTGACCCGGAAACGACGCAAGGGCTCGAACAAGGCATTGACCGCGGCGTACCAGGCCTGGTGGGACGCCATGTGAGTGAACTGGTAGGGCCCCACCAGATCACCGCAGGCATAGACAGTGGGCACGCTGGTGCGCAGATACTCGTCCACCTCGATACGGCCATCGCGATGTCGCCGTACGCCCAGCGCCTCCAGCCCGAGACCATCGGTCGCCGGGGTCCGCCCCACCGCCACCAGCACCCGGTCGAACGGCAGCTCGCGCCAGTCGTCATCACGCTCCAGACGCACGCTGCCGGCCCCGTAGCTGCGGGCCGAAAACCCGGCCACGCGCCAGCCCAGCCGCAACCGGATGCCGTCCGCTTCCAGTGCTTCCGCGACCACCCCGGCCACGTCCTCGTCCTCTCGCGGCAGGATGCGCTCTTCCGCGTCCACCAGCGTCACCTGACTGCCCAGCCGGGCAAAGGCCTGAGCTAGTTCGCAGCCGATCGGGCCGGCTCCCAGCACCAGCAGCCGGCCCGGCATGGACTGCAGCGACCAGAGGTCATCCGAAGTCAGGGGATCCACGTCCGCAAGGCCAGTGATTTCCGGCAGCGCCGGCCGACTGCCGGTGGCCAGCACGATGCGACGGGCAGTGCGCCGCTCGCCATTGACCTCTACCGTCCAGGGATCCACCAGTCGGGCTTCACCCTGAATGCAGTTCACCCCCAGCCCCTGGAAGCGCTCCACCGAGTCATGGGGTTCGATGGTACGGATGGCTGCCTGCACCCGTTCCATGACCGCACTGAAATCGACCCCGGTCAGCCGCGCCTGAATGCCGAAGCGATCGGCCTCACGCACGGCTGCAGCGGCACTCGCCGAGCGGATGAAGGTCTTTGAGGGCACACAGCCGGTATTCAGGCAATCGCCGCCCATGCGATCACGTTCGACCAGCGACACGCCCGCCCGCACAGTTGCCGCGATGAGGGCGGCGATCAGGCCGGCGGAGCCACCGCCAATGACAATCAGGTTGTCGTCGAAACGGGACGGCGGCTGCCAGCGCGCCAGCGCTCGCCGGCGCTGGACCGTGCGCATGAGTGCACGCGCCACCCAGGGGAACAGCGCCAGCAGGGCAAACGCGATCAGCAGTGGCGCCGAAACCACGTCGCCGGGGCCGCTGATGGCGGCCAGCTGGGTCCCGGCGTAGACGTAGATCAGGGTCATGGGCAGCATGCCCAGCACACTGGCCACCATGAAGGTAGACAGTCGCAGCGGCGTCAGCCCCATGCCCAGATTGATCAGGAAGAACGGAAACAGGGGCACCAGTCGCAACGAGAACAGGTAGAAGCCGCCATCGCGCTCTATCCCCCGGTTGATCGGCGCCAGCCGCGACTGGAAGCGTCGCTGCACCCACTCTCGCGCCAGGAAGCGTGCTACCAGGAATGCCAGCGCGGCACCCAGGTTGCTGGCCAGGATGACCAGCACCGCCCCCCAGACAAAGCCGAAGATGGCACCCCCTGCCAGCGTGAGCACGGTCGCGCCGGGCAGCGACAGACCGGTGACCACCACGTAACCGACCACGAAGGCCGCCGCCGTTTCCAGCGGATGCGCGGCCACCAGTTCGCGCAATGCAGTGCGCTGGGCCTCCAGCACCTCGAACGACAGGTAGTGGTGCAGATCCAGGACGAAGAAACTCGCGACCAGCACCAGAATGAGTGCGAGGACAAGCAGGCGGCGCAGGGCCATGGACATGCATCCTTCTACAGGGCCAGCCCGCGGGCCCTCCCGCAGGCGACAGCAGGGTTGCTGCGGATACGACCGGCGACGCTCCCGACAACCCCTGGCGCGCCTGCTGCACACGCCTGTTGCACACGCCTGCTGCACGGGCGCTTCAAACCGACAGATGCTGGAGCGTACTGCTACACTGCCGACCTGAACGATACTGCCGGAGGGCTACCGTGGACATCACCAGTCGCCGTTTTCCCGCCACGCGCATGCGCCGCATGCGCCGCAACGACTTTTCCCGCCGACTGATGCGCGAGCATACCCTGACCGTCGACGATCTGATCTATCCGCTGTTCGTGACCGAGGGTAATGCGCGCCGGGACCCGGTGTCATCCATGCCCGGGGTCGAGCGCCTGTCCATCGACGAACTGGTCCGGGAAGCAGCGACGGCGGCGCAGCTGGGCATTCCGGCCATCGCCCTGTTCCCCCACACCCCGGCAGAACTCAAGACTGCCGATGGCCGCGAAGCCTACAACGATGACGGCCTGGTGCCGCGAGCGATCCGCGCGGTCAAGTCGGAAGTCCCGGAGCTGGGCATCATCACCGATGCCGCGCTGGACCCGTACACCAGTCATGGCCAGGACGGCATCATCGACGACGATGGTCACGTCCTCAACGACATCACCGTCTCGGCCCTGTGCCGTCAGGCCCTTTGCTGCGCCGAAGCCGGCGCCGATGTCATTGCCCCATCCGACATGATGGACGGCCGCATCGGCTCGATTCGCGAGGAGCTGGAAGCTCACGGCCATGTGGACGTGCGCATCCTGGCCTATTCGGCCAAGTACGCCTCCGCCTACTACGGTCCGTTCCGGGATGCAGTCGGCTCCAGCAGCAACCTGGGCAAGGCCGGCAAGCACAGCTACCAGATGGATCCGGCCAACAGCAACGAGGCCCTGCACGAGATCGCCCTGGATCTGGCCGAAGGTGCCGACATGGTCATGATCAAGCCGGGCATGCCCTATCTGGACATTGTCCGAAGGGTGAAGGACGAATTCGGCGTGCCCACCTACGCGTACCAGGTCAGTGGCGAGTACGCCATGCACAGTGCGGCGCTCGCAAACGGCTGGCTGGACGAGGCAGTCATTGCCGAAGGGCTGCTCGCGTTCAAGCGCGCCGGTGCCGACGGTGTACTGACCTATTTTGCCAGGCGGATTGCAGAAGCGCTCAGCGGCAGGCGCTGAAGGCCTCGCACAACAGGCCGTCCTGGAGCGCTCCTTCGGCCCAGCACAACGACTGGAACCCCAGCCGCTCCTGCAACGCCAGCAGAATGGCCACACTGCCGGGGAACAAGTGCTCGCGCTCGGTCTCGAGCCCGGGCAAACCGGCAGGCAGCCGGGGCTGTCGTGTCAGGCAGTCATGGAGCTGTTCCAGCTGACCTGCGGCAATCCGGTCGAGTGGCGTCTGCTCGTGGGCAGCGATGACGCTGCAGATCGACTCGATGCTGCCTGAGGTCCCGATCACTTCCGCTGGACAGTCCTGGACGAAGGCGTCCAGAGCAGGAGTGGCCAGGACGCTGCGGGCTGCCGCCAGACATCGAGCCATGATGTCAGACGAGCTGCCCTGATGACCCGCAAGCCCGGCAGCGCTGATGCCGACGCATCCAAGCGGCAGGCTGACACAGCGCTCGGCGCTGTCGCCGCATCCCCACGCGAGTTCGGTACTGCCGCCACCGATGTCGATGATCAGCCGGGGCGCCGCCAGTGACCGCGGCAGGGTCTGCAGGGCGCCCAGGTAGATCAGGCGTGCTTCTTCATCGCCACTGATGACGCGCAGGGGTGCGCCCAGCACCCGCTCGACCCGCGTTGCCAGCTCATGGCCGCGCTGCAACTGGCGCATGGCGCAGGTGCCGACCACTGCCGCATGATCACAGGCATGCGCACGCAGCAGCTCGGCGATCTGGACCAGCGTGGCTTCCGCACGGCGCTGCACGGCAGCCACCAGGCCGCCATCATTCAGACCACTGGCCAGACCGACCCGGTAGCGCCGCCGCAACACGGGCTGCCAGCCACCCGGCAACCCGTCCGCAATAAGCACGTGAAAGCAGTTGCTGCCCAGGTCCACCGCCGCCATGCGACGACGCCCACGGGCGGCGGGCGTGAAATCCATCTCGATGCCCTCTCTCCGTCGGAAAGACCCGGCTGGCCGTGTCAGTCCAGTGTCCGACAGACTCCTTAATTCTCCCTGCGCCCGGATGATACACTCCATCGCGGTCAATCACCCAGCCACACAACAGCCGCTGCCAAGTGCGGTCAGGCAAGCGCCGACCACTCCGACTGTCCAGCGGCCGATCGGAGAGCGACGATGAGCGACAAGATCACGCATGTCAGCAACGACAGTTTCGAAGAGGACGTGCTCAAGGCCGACCGCCCGGTTCTGGTGGACTACTGGGCAGAATGGTGCGGCCCCTGCAAGATGATCGCACCCATCCTTGACGAGATCGCCGACGAGTACGGTGATCGCATCAAGGTCTGCAAGGTCAACGTGGACGAGAACGGCGAGTCCGCCGCCAAGTACGGCATTCGCGGCATCCCGACGCTGTTGCTGTTCAAGAATGGTGATGTGGAGGCTACCAAGGTCGGGGCGCTCAGCAAGTCCCAGCTGGCGGCCTTCCTGGACAGCCACATCTGAGACCTGCGCCGTGCGGGTGACGTCGCTCTGGTCAGACGTCATCCGCCGCCGCGGCAGAAGCAGGCACGATAGCGCTTGACGCCCCCCGCCCTGTCGGGCCAATATGTCCGGGCCTCGGGGGGTTGATAGGCACCCGTATACAAATCGTTTCCGCTTTTCTTCCGCCCCCACTTCCGTTATTCGAGCGATCCCACGCTTTGTCTTCCGGCGCAGCAGTGTGTCGGCATTCTTGTCAGATCGCGTGTGCCACGCTCTCTTGACCGATATCAGGACATGAATCTCACCGACCTCAAACGCAAACCCGTTCCCGAACTGCTCGACATGGCGCGCGAAATGGGCCTGGACAATCTGGCCCGGTCGCGCAAGCAGGAAGTCATCGCCGCGATCCTCCGCAAGCACGCCAAGAGTGGCGAGGACATCTACGGCGACGGCACGCTCGAGATCCTCCAGGATGGCTTCGGCTTCCTGCGCTCGGCAGATTCCTCCTATCTGGCAGGGCCGGACGACATCTATGTCTCGCCCAGCCAGATCAGGCGCTTCAACCTGCGCACCGGCGACTCCATTGCCGGCAAGATCCGGCCGCCGAAGGACGGGGAGCGCTACTTCGCGCTGCTGAAGGTCGACGAAATCAACTTCAGCGAACCCAATACCAAGAAGCACAAGATCCTGTTCGAGAACCTGACCCCGCTGTTCCCGCAGGAGCGCCTGCGTCTGGAACGGGGCAACGGGTCCACCGAGGATCTGTCGGCCCGCGTCGTCGACCTGGTAGCCCCCATCGGCAAGGGTCAGCGTGGCCTGATCGTGTCGCCGCCCAAGGCCGGCAAGACCCTGATGCTGCAGAACATCGCCCAGTCGATCACCTACAACAATCCGGAGACCCTGCTCATCGTCCTGCTGATCGACGAGCGCCCGGAAGAGGTGACCGAGATGCAGCGTTCGGTGCGGGGCGAAGTAGTGGCCAGCACCTTCGACGAGCCGCCCTCGCGCCACGTGCAGGTGGCCGAAATGGTGATCGAGAAGGCCAAGCGCCTGGTCGAACACAAGAAGGACGTGGTGATCCTGCTGGACTCCATCACGCGCCTGGCTCGCGCCTACAACACCATCGTGCCGTCATCGGGCAAGGTGCTGACCGGTGGCGTCGACGCCCACGCCCTGGAGCGCCCCAAGCGCTTCTTCGGTGCCGCGCGCAATATCGAGGAAGGCGGCAGCCTGACCATCATCGCCACCGCCCTGGTGGAAACCGGGTCGAAGATGGACGAGGTGATCTACGAGGAGTTCAAGGGCACCGGCAACCAGGAACTGCATCTGGAGCGCCGCATCGCCGAGAAGCGCGTCTATCCGGCCATCAACATCCGTCGTTCCGGCACCCGCCGGGAAGACCTGCTGATGGGTGAGGACGAGCTGCAACGCGTCTGGATCCTGCGCAAGCTGCTGCACGACATGGACGACACCGCCGCCATCGAGTTCCTGCTGGACAAGCTCAAGGACACCAAGACCAACGACGAGTTCTTCAGCTCGATGAAGGGCCGCTGAGTCACCTGTGCCCGACCCGCATCACATCACGGCCCGGATCGAGCGCATTCGTCCGCTTGGAGGCGGCGTACGCGAAATCCGGCTGCAGGCCCGCGAACAACCGGTGCCCTTCCTGGGTGGGCAGTACCTGCTCATCCAGCATCCGGACGGTTCGGTCATCCCGTTCTCGATCGCCAGCGCGCCCTCCGAATGGCCACTGCTGACCCTGCACTACCTGGCTCAGGCCGGCTCCGACGACGCATTGCGCATGGATGATCTGCTGGTCGAGGGACGATCGCTGGAACTGGAACTGCCACACGGGGATTGCGGCATTGCCGAGCCCCTGGCAAGGCCCCTGCTGCTGCTGGCAGGGGGCTCCGGAGTCGCACAGGCGCGGGGTATCCTCCGCAGCCTGCTGCCGCGCACACAGCAGTCGCTGCGCCTGTACTGGGGAGCCGAAGGCCTGGCTGATCTCTACCTGGCCGCCGAACTCAACGCACTGGCCCGGGCCCACGCCTGCTTCAGCTGGGAAGGTGTCACCGAACAGGGCGACCCCGGCACACGACAGGGCCTGGTGAGTGACGCGGTCATCAGCGACCTGGCTCGCGGCGCCCTGCGTCTGGACGAGTGGGATGTGCTGATCGCCGGCGGTCCGGCCATGGTATGGGGCACGGTAGCAGCCCTGCTGCCTCATGGCCTGCGTCAGCAGCAGACACGCGCCGATGCCTTCAGCTACGCACCCCGGGGCGACGTCTGGCCGTCCTGACCCGTCGTGTCTGATGCGGCAGCAGCACTCTCATCCCGCCCATGGCCATCGCTGTCGCCATCAGGCTCTTCGGAAGACACTGTGCTGACGGTCATGCGATCGACCAGCTGCTGCAACAGCTGCAACCGCGCGGGCAGGAAGACCTTGCGACGCTCCAGCTCAGGCAGCAGCCGCATCAGGGCCCGGCCGTCCGCTACCGCCACCAGCACCTCGGCAAGCAGCTGCAACCTGCGCGGATTCTGAGCATCGGTGGCTTCCAGCGCATCCAGCAGGCGCCTGGCACCAGTTGCATCTCCAGCCTGCAGCAACAACTCCGCACGCAGCAGTTCCGTGCCCAGGTCCAGATCGGGCTGCAGCGCGCGCGCCTGATCCAGCAACCGATCAGCTTCCGCCGGCTCCCCCTGCGCCGCAGCAGCCCGTGCCGCCGCCAGCAGCTCATCGATCGGGCGGTCGCTGCGCCGGGTCGCCGCCAGCAGGCGCTTGTGCGCAGTCTTCCAGTGCCCTTCCAGCAGCGCCCGACGCCCTCCGTCGGCATCGGCACAATAGCGCGCATGGCGACGTCGATTGCGCCAGCTGCGCCAGCCGGCGGGACCGCTCAGCAACAGGGCCAGCATGGCCGCCAGCCAGCGCAGCAACAGACCGGCCACCAGCACCAGCAACAGGGCCATCCACAGGCTGGTCTCCACACTGGTCTGTTGCCAGATCACAAGCACATAGCCCGGGTCCCGGCTGGCCATGGCTGCCAGCACGCCCGCCCCCAGGACCGCGAGCAGGAAAAGCAGCAGCCGACCACTCATTGATCGTTCTCCTCATCTCGCAGATGCAGGCGATCAAGCAGTCGCAAGGGTGCGCTGATGTCCGGCACCCGCGGTCGGATGGGGGTCTCCGCCAGGGTTCGCAGTCCTGCGCTCAACTCCTGGTCGACGTCGGCGGCATCCGCCCAGCCAGCAGCAGTTTCCAGGCTGGTACGCCAGATCTCCTGCTCGCCCCGCAAGAGCGCCAGCTGCGCATGCAACAGCTTCAGATGGATATTGTGCTGCAGCAGCGCCCTGTCATCGGGCGTCAGTGGTACCGTGCGGTCGGCACCATCGCGGCGGATCTCGACCAGCCCCGACAGTCGCCGCTGCAACGCCTGCCACCAGTCCGCAGCCGGATCCGGTTCGCCCTCCGACTCGGCCTGGAAGGCTTGCGGGCCGCTGACCTGCCACTGGTTCACGGCCTGCACATGGCGCTCCAGCTGCAGATAAAGCCCTACCCGGTCCACCTGCGGCTGGGCGGCCAGCGCCGCCTCGGACTCGAGCAGGGTTTCCCGCACCGGCACCAGCCGGAAGTCATCGATCTCTGCCAGGATATTCTGGGCGGCGCGCACCAGCTCCAGTGCACCACGTACATCCCGCTCCAGCCGTGCGCGCTGATTGGCAATGCGCAGCAGATAGCCGGCTTCGGCGACGCGCCACTCGCGACTGTCCGGTGGTGATGCGGCAGCCACTTCCTCGGCCAGGCCCGCCAGCGCGCGACGCAGTTCCGCCAGCTCGGCAGTCGCCTCGGCCAGGCGTTCTTCGCGACGTCCACCTTCACGCCTCAGCTCGGTACGCAGCTCACGACGCAGCTGATCGCGCAACGCCGCCAGCTCCTCCGACTGTTCGCTTGCGGACGCCTCCAGCCCGGATCGCAACCGCCGCGTCAGGGACGCCTCCAGTCCCTCCAGGCGGTCTTCAACCAGCGCCTCCACATCGGCCACTTCCAGCGCCGGCTCGGCGGGCTCGGGCGCTCGCTCCTCCGCCTCAGTGCCCGGCATGGGCGGCACCCAGCCGCGTGCTGCCAGCTGATCCCAGCCAGCAACCAGCAGTGCAGCCATTGCCAGCAACAGCGCCAGCCAGGCCACCCCCCGGCCTGAGCGGGACTTCGATGGGGGCGGTGCTGGCGGCGCTGTCGGCTTTCGCTCATCGGCGGGCTTCGCCGCCGGCGTGTCGTCTGCGTCTGCTTCGGTCTTCCGGTCAGTCACTGCTGCATCCCCCTGCATCGCGCGCGCCAGCCTCCGAAGACGCCGCGCAGCTCGCGGCCATTGCCGCGACGGTGGCAGCAGGCCCGGCACCCGCTGCCAGCTCGATCCGTTCGAAACCTGCCGCACGGGCAGCATCTGCCACCCGTGACGATGGCACAATCACCGGCCGGGCGCGATAACGCAAGCCGCCCGCCGCCACAACGGCGTCCAGGACGGCGACACTGGTGATCACCAGCGCATCGACAGCGTCCACATCGGGCCAGACAACCTCCTGCGGCACCCGCCGATAAAGTTCCAGAAAATCCACCTGCAGACCGCGGGCGCGCAGCTGCTCGGCCAGCCAGCCGCGACCACCGACACCCCGCAAGATCAGCGCCCGAGTCAGCTGTGGTCGATTGAAGGGAACCAGCTGCAACATGCCTTCGGAACGTTCGTCGGCTGGCGCCAACGCCTGCACGCCATGGCGCCCCAGTACCTGACGGGTACCTTCTCCCACCGCGATCCATTCCAGGGCCACCGGCAGCTGGGGCCAGTAGCGCTCCACCAGCACCATGCCCAGCTCCGCCGCGGCCGGGCTCACCACCACCACCAGATCATATTCCGCCAGTGCCTGGATCCGCGCCCGCATGGCCGCATCCTCGGTCACCGGCTCGTGCGCCAGCACCGGCATCGGCAGCGCCTGCCAGCCAGCCTGACGCAACGCCGCCGCCGTGGCTTCAGCACCGGAGCGGGGCCGACACACCAGGATCATGTGTCAGCCTTCAGCGAGGCGCATGGCCTCGTCCAGTATCGGTCCGGCCCCCTGGGCAATCAGATCCTCGGCGACCGCCAGCCCCAGCGCTTCCGGATCGCTGCCCTGGGCTTCCGCCCGCACGACCTGACTGCCGTCCAGGCTGGCAACCAGCGCCGACAGCGCCAGGGTCCCTGCCGCCGCCGGTATTGCATAGGCCGCCAGCGGCACCGAGCAGTTGCCCCCAAGGCGTCCACTCACGGCGCGCTCTGCGCGCACGCAGCGGCTGGTGACCTCGTCAGCCAGTGGCGCCAGCCATGTGCGCACCTGTGCGTCGGCACTGCGGCATTCGATCCCGACCGCACCCTGGCCGCCGGCCGGAATGAACTCGGGCGGCTGCAGCCGCGCATGGATGCGCTCATCAAGCCCGAGTCGCTGCAGCCCCGCCGTCGCCAGGACAATGGCATCGAACTCGCCGCTGTCCAGCTTGCCCAGGCGCGTCTCCACGTTGCCGCGCACCGGCGCCGTGGTGATATCGGGTCGCAGGGCCCGGATCTGGCTGGCACGCCGCAGGCTGGCAGTACCCACATGGCTGCCACGGGGCAACGAAGCCAGATCCTGTGCCTGCACATCGGCCCGGATCACCAGCGCGTCGGTCGGATCGCCGCGCTCGCAGATCACCGGAAGCATCAAGCCGTCCGGGAAGCTGACCGGCACGTCCTTCATGGAGTGCACGGCGATATCCGCCCGACCCTCCTGCAGGGCTGCTTCCAGCTCCTTGACGAACCAGCCCTTGCCGCCGATTTCCGACAGCGGTGCCTGCAGGAAGCGATCACCGCGGGTACTGAGTCGCACCAGCTCGACTTCCAGTCCCGGGTGCATCGCAAGCAGGCGCTGCTGCACCCACTCTGCCTGCCAGACCGCAAGGTTGGAGGCCCGCGTGGCGATCCGGATGCGCCCTTGAGTTGTCATCGTCCGGTTGCTCCTCGGTCGGGGACCGTCCCGACCTGTCAAAGTGTCTGTAGAAAACGGCGCAGGCCCGGCACGTGCCGCCGGGACACATCCAGACGATCATCGATGCCGCGCATGCGTACATAGTGGTGTCCGCGCCCATCCCGCTCCAGGGTCTCCAGATGCCGCACCGAGACCAGCGCATTGCGATGGATGCGCACGAAACGGTCGCCGAATTCGGTTTCCAGCTGCCGCAGCGGCTCGTCGATCAGCAGCTCGCCCTCCGGCCAGCGCACCGTGACGTACTTCTGGTCGGCCTGGAAGTAACGGATCTCGTCCACTGGCACCAGCTCGATACCCCGACGGATGCGGGCACTGATGTGGGTGCGGGCACTGCCGCCATTGCGCGGCCGACGTGCCAGCGTAGCCAGCTGGGCACGATTGAGCCGGCCGGATCGTTCCAGCGCCTGCTCAAGCGCCTGGCCCCTGACCGGCTTGACCAGATAGGCAGACGCGCCGATGGCCATGGCACTGACAGCCTGAACCTCATCGCTGGCACACAGCACCAGCGCCGGCGGCAGACTACCTGTCGTCAGTCTCCGGGCAGTCTGCATCCCGGTCCGCTCGGGCAGATCCAGATCCAGGACCACCACATCGGGCTCCAGCCTTTCGCAGAGGGCTTCTGCCTCCGGACCGCTGCACGCCTCGCCCACGACCACCACGTCTGCCTGCTCGGCGTCAAGACGCCGCACCATCCGGCGCAGGCGGGCGCGCGACCCATCGTCCGCGTCCACCAGCAGAATCCTCATTCACGCCTCCGTCACCGCTGGCGCCTGCCGTCCACCCGCGCGGATCGGCCGGCAAGCCCCCGCGGGCCACAGGATACCGCTACAGAGAAGGGGATGACCACGCCAGTTCTGATATCATCCGCCGCCACATCAAGGCTGGAGGCCGGGCCCACCACCGGCAGCCGAGCCAGGCACCCAACCGATCGGGGACAGCATGAGCGACGAGCAGGCCAAACTCTGGGGCGGGCGCTTCCAGGAACCCACGGATGCCTTCGTGGAGCGCTTTACTGCATCGGTCAGTTTCGACCAGCGCCTCTACCGGCAGGATGTGGCAGGCTCGATTGCCCACGCCACCATGCTGGAAGAGGCCGGCGTGCTGACCAGAGCAGAGCGGGACGAGATCGTTGCCGGGCTCGAAGCGGTCCGCACCGAGATCGAACGCGGCGAATTCCATTGGTCGATCGCGCGCGAAGACGTGCACATGAACATCGAGGCGCGCCTGACCGAGCTGATCGGCGATACCGGCAAGAAGCTGCACACGGGCCGCTCCCGCAACGACCAGGTGGCCACCGACATCCGCCTGTGGCTGCGTGACCAGATCGACCACCTGGATGCAGAGCTGGAGCGCCTGGGCGCGGCCCTGCTCGACCAGGCGGAAGCCCATGCCGACGCCATCATGCCCGGCTTCACGCACCTGCAGACCGCCCAGCCCGTGACCTTCGGCCATCACCTGCTGGCCTATTTCGAGATGCTCATGCGGGACCGGGAACGGCTGGCCGACTGCCGCCGGCGGGTGGACGTCATGCCGCTGGGGGCTGCCGCGCTTGCCGGCACCACCTTCCCGATCAATCGCGCCCGCACTGCCGAGCTGCTCGGCTTCAGCCGCATCGCGGAGAATTCGCTCGACGCAGTCAGCGACCGGGATTTCGCCATCGAGTTCGCCGCCTGGGCCAGCGTCACCATGATGCACCTGTCGCGCTTCTCGGAAGAGCTGGTGCTGTGGTCTTCCGCCCAGTTCGACTTCATTGATCTGCCCGACCGCTTCTGTACCGGCTCGTCGATCATGCCCCAGAAGAAGAATCCGGACGTGCCCGAGCTGGTTCGCGGCAAGAGTGGGCGGGTGATGGGCCACCTGCACAGCCTGCTGGTACTCATGAAATCCCAGCCGCTGGCCTACAACAAGGACAACCAGGAAGACAAGGAACCGCTGTTCGACCTTGTGGACACCCTGCGCGACTGCCTGAAGGCCTACGCGGACATGGTGCCGGCCATGGAACCGCGCCGCGAGCAGATGCGCGCCGCGACCGATCCGTCCGTCGTCAGCACCTCGAACACATCGGCCTGGATGACCGGCGAGAAGCGCTGCAGGGTCTCGAGCGTCAGTTCGGCCAGATCACAGCCTGCCTCCAGGGCATGGCCGACGGCGCGACCGACCACGTCGTGGGCATCGCGGAACGGTACGCCTCGGCGCACCAGGTAGTCGGCCAGGTCGGTGGCGGTGGAGAAGCCGCGCCGGGCGGCCTCTGCCATCTGCGCCTGCTTCGGCTCGATGGCCGGCACCATGTCGGCGAACGCCTTGAGGCAGTCCTTGACGGTATCCACGGCGTCGAACAGCGGCTCCTTGTCCTCCTGGTTGTCCTTGTTGTAGGCCAGCGGCTGGGACTTCATCAGGGTCAGCAGGCTCATCAGGTGACCGTAGACGCGGCCGGTCTTGCCGCGCACCAGCTCCGGCACGTCCGGGTTCTTCTTCTGGGGCATGATGGAGGAGCCGGTGCAGAACCGGTCGGGCAGGTCGATGAAGTCGAACTGGGCGCTGGTCCAGAGCACCAGCTCCTCGCTCATCCGCGACAGGTGCATCAGCAGCAGGCTGGCGAAGGATGTGAACTCGACGGCGAAGTCGCGATCGCTCACCGCGTCCAGGCTGTTCTCGGCGGGGCGCGCGAAACCCAGCAGCTCGGCGGTGACGTGGCGGTCGATGGGGTAGGTGGTGCCGGCCAGGGCCGCGGCGCCCAGCGGCATCACGTTGACGCGGCGGCGACAGTCGAGCAGACGCTCGTGGTCCCGGGCCAGCATCTCCTGCCAGGCCAGCAGATGGTGGCCGAAGGTGACCGGCTGGGCCGTCTGCAGGTGGGTGAAGCCGGGCATGATGGTGTCGGCCTCGCGGTCGGCCAGCTCGATCAGGCCGCGGCGCAGGCGGGAGAGCTCGGCGGCGACCCGGTCGATCTCGTCGCGCAGGAAGAGACGGATGTCGGTGGCCACCTGGTCGTTGCGCGAGCGGCCGGTGTGCAGCTTCTTGCCGGTAATGCCGATCTTGTCGGTGAGCCGCGCCTCGATGTTCATGTGCACGTCTTCCAGCGCCACGGACCACTGGAACTCGCCGCGCTTGATCTCGTCGCGAATCTCTGTCAGTCCCGCGATGATGGCATCGCGCTCGTCCTCGGTGAGCACGCCGACCCTGGCCAGCATGGTGGCGTGGGCGGTGGAACCCTGGATATCGTGGACGGCGAGGCGTTGATCGAAAGCGACCGAGGCGGTGAAACGGGCGACGAAGGCGTCGGTGGGCTCGTTGAAGCGGCCGCCCCAGGACTGGTTGGTGCCGGCGGTGGTGGAATCTGCGCTCATCGGACTGGATATCCTGCGTGACGGGTTGCGGTGAAGCGGGGCCACAGGGCCCCGGCGCCGACGCGGCGGCGCTGGCTGGACATGTCCGGCAGTGTACCAGAGTCCAACGGCCTGGCGAGGGGCGCCGCGGCGGCGATTTCTCCTGCTCGGTCG
>LFIK01002487.1_pt1 | contig 14886 bp, 13 predicted proteins | sample 643401 | NCBI WGS metagenome assembly LFIK01 (sample SAMN03777447, study PRJNA286221) | soda lake metagenome | biome: soda lake; feature: Kulunda steppe; material: water; isolation source: sample T5-Br brine of Lake Tanatar-5 | place: Russia: Kulunda steppe | collected 2010-07 | reverse complement strand
CGCGGCGGCTTGCCCGAACGGCTGAGTTCGAGGAGACGCAGCAGGTTTTCGTCAACCTGGCCGTCATAGGCGTACCTTCCGGGCGATTGGAGACGTATCGTTTCCCGAACCCATCCGTTGGTCAGCGCCATAGTAACGGTGGCCTGAATACCATCCGGGACTTGAAAGGAATGATTCAATAGAGCGTCGTTGTTTTCCGCCTGCCGCGACCACGATTCGCTCGCGAATAGCCGTTGAATATCGGCTCCGGCGGCCGGTGAAAGATCGCTCGCATTTCGGGATTCGGTTCGCACCCAGGAAGATTCTCCGACATGGACCGGACGGCGGATTATTAGAAAACCGGCGCTGAGCCGTTGAATTTCCTGCTCTCGGTAGAAATCGAGCCACCGATTGAGTTCCTTCGCGGCGGCTTCCGGCTCCTCGAAACGAGGGTCGAGTTGAATCCAGCGCCATGCGTATTCAGAAGGCATGAGGCAATCGGATTGGTGCAGCCACACTTGGAGCTCCTTTCCTTCGATCCACGAAAGGGGCCCTGTTTTCCAATCCGAGTCCTCCCGGTGCGCCCAGTTCAGCAGCACGACGCCCATTCCGCCGGGCGCGAGGTGCGCGGGAAGGGTCTTGACGAGTTCCCCGCAAAGAGGCGCGCCGGTGGGGGATTCACGGTAGACAAGTCCCCCGCCGGGCGAGACCACGTACGGCGGGTTTGAAAAAATAAGATCGAAGCTCTCATCGTCCGCAACCGGGTCGAGAAGACTGCCGGAACGTGTATCGAGTTCTTCGATTCCGGATAGGATCGCGTTAAGGCGTGTGAGTTCGATCGCCCGCGGATTGACGTCCGTGGCGATGACCCGCGCACCGGCCCCGGCCAACTGAAGAGCGAGCCAGCCATTGCCGCAGCCGATTTCAAGCACCCTTTTCTTCGCGACAGGAGGAAGAAGAGAGGCCAATTGCCGGGTTGCGGGGCCCACCCCCATCACATAGTCGCCGGAGGGGTCGAGTTGGCGCATCGGAAAATCCGCGGCGACCAGGTGCTCGCCGATAGGTTTAAGCTGGCAGGCCGATCGCACCTCGCCGTCTTCTTTCAACAGTAAACCGAGAGCGGTCAATTCCGTAATCTGCCATCCGAAGAGTTCCATTGCCCGGTCAAGCCCCACGGAATCGCCGAGGAGGAAAAGGCGGATTGCAGTCGCGAGAGTCGAGTTTTCCCTGGCGAGACAGCGACGTGCCACGGCGCTCTGCCGCGACGTATTCGCGCTTTTCAAAAATAACGGGAATTCATCGAGTCGATCCGCCGTAAATCCGGCGTTTGTTATTGATCGAAGAAAGCCTGCCGGGTCCCAGCCATCGAGACCGTAAAAAAGCGCCCCCCCGCTCATTCGAACCGCAAACGAAAGAAACCGGCGGATCCCTCCAAGGGGATCGGCACTGATGTGCTATCGCCATCGGCCTGGATGGTATCGATCGGTTCGAACGGAGTGACAAGATCGGGGCTGTATTCGATGATGTATTCTCGTCCTTCGACGCTGTCCCAGGTCAGCCGCAGTTCGGCGCCGACGCTGGTCAACCTGGGCAACATTCGATCACGGGCGGGAGGAGGAACTCCTTCGAGCGGATCCCCGCTTTCGAAATCGTTCACTTCCCCCATTCTTTCCTCGTAGTCAAAATGGGCGAAAGTCCCTCCCTCCTCCTGGTCGGGAAAGAAATAGACGTAAGTGATCGATTGGAAAGCCAGTTCAAGGGATTCGTAAGGCCGGTCGTTCCGGTCAGGCCAGTCGAGCGTCTGCGAAACGAGAATCACGTTTTCGAGCCGTAAGCGAACCGCCAAGCCGGGGTCGTCGTGGGTGCCAGATTTCGGAATGGCAATGTCAACCGCGCGAAATACCTCCCCCCTGGAAAGGCCCTCCGCCAACGGACCCGTGCTGCTGTCTACCGGACGGGTTATCGAGAACGAACCGGCTTGTCCTTCGGCGAGGCGAGTGTCGAGGGTGAAAGCGTCGATGACACCCCACCCATCTTCATATCCCGGCGTGGTGGCGTCTCCCGAAGGACCTGGATTGAAACGTATCCAAGCGTTTTCGCCGAACGAAAACGCGGGGAATCCGATTGCCAGGATCAGCGCATAGATGCAGAGAAAGCGCATCGGGATGAATTATCCGTCGGTTTCCCGTTCCGGGTTTACGATCGTCGCGGTGACAGGCTCGGGATCCTTCTCGATATCGAGATATCCCCCCGATTCGTCGCGATTGGAAAACCGGAACTCGACTCTGGAGAAGTTGAGCGTGATGTTTTCCGTCAACTCTCCATCCCTGGCGCGAGCATTGGAGTCGACACTCGTCACATAAACATCCTCAAGAACGATTTCGTAAAAAACCGAAGTTTCCCGGTCATCCCCCCGCGAATCCGCCACTCGCAATACCGCCGTTCCAAGCGGTTCGCCGACAGCCGTTCTCAGAAAAAGCTTCGGCGTGGATTTATCGACCCCCTTTGTAATCGTGAACTCCTGAAGGTTCGCTTTACCGGCTCCCCCTCCACCGCCGCTTCCGATGGCGGCGGGGTTGGATAAGCCCCACGAGAAGGAATAGACCTCGATCTGGTCGCGATGACGTTCACTCGTGGATTCCCCTTCGACCCCATCGATCTTGAGGAATGCGTCAAAAGCGGCGTGCGCCGGTGTGACGGAAAGCGCGGTCATCGGAGCCACCAGCGCGATTAACTTAGAAGCTGCGGAAGGACGACGTCTCATGTTGAAGCATTACCTCCGAACCGACTGGATTTGTCAATTGTTTTCAGTGGATGAAAAGGAAGATTCTTCAGAGTTCAGTCGCATCGACGCCCGACCGGAGAAACCGCCGGGACGCAGCATGCCGAAAGGATTGTGATGCACGGTCCTCCACGAAAATTAATTCAAGCATAAAACCGCTCTTTCCCTTTCTCCGCGGCTACAGTCCGAGCCCGATGGAGGCACTCGCTGAAAAAAAGAATCAGACTTCCGGTTTGTTCTCTTTCGCCTGTTCCGGGAAGTAGGACTGGCAGCATTCGGGACACAAACCATGCGTAAAGACAGCCTCGGTACGCTCCTGGACGTAGTGTTCCACTGTCACCCAAACGTCTTGATCATCGCGTATTTTTTTGCACCCCGCACAAATGGGAAGGAGTCCCTGCAGGGTCTTGATCTCCCGCATGGCCTGCTCAATTTCCCGGTTTTTTTTCTCGAGTTGCCGACCCGCGTACCGCAATTCCAAGGTCGTCATGATCTGCCGCGCCAGAAGGCGGATGGCATTGCTCTGGCTACCGGTGAGATTTCGCGGCTTATAATCGAGCACGCACAGCGTTCCCAGCGGCATTCCTTCACTCGACTTCAGCACAGCTCCGGCATAGAAACGCAAATGAGGCTCTCCGGTGACCAAGGGATTTCCCTGGAACCGATCATCCAGGGTTAAGTCGGGAACGACCAGGAAGTCCTGCAGAATCGCATACCGGCAAATCGAAACTTTCAGTGGCATTTCTTGAACACCCAGCCCGACTTCAGCCTTGAACCATTGCCGATCGCGATCAATGAGGTTAATTACGGCAATCGGGGTTTGGCAAATGTGAGCTGCCAGTTGTGCGAATTCGTTAAACTCGGCTTCCCTCGGGGTATCGAGGATTTTGTAACGATCCAAAGCGGCAAGACGTTTCGACTCGTATGCACCGTCCTCGCAAAAATCATCGTTTTTCCCCATCGGCAATAATCATTATCGCCCAGAATAAAAGAGACGATAAAAAAGAAATCTGAAACGTATTTTCCGGCTTTCCAGCCCCTCCTGTTCAGCTAAACACTGGATTACAACGCACCCTGGCCACCCGCTGGAACAGGGTTTCCGTTTTCGGCGGGCAGCCCGTCCTCAACCATGCGCGCCTTCAGCGATTTCGCGGCGAGCGCGTAGCCCCCCTGGCCGCCGTCGATAAAATGCACGTGGCCGCCATCCTTTACGGTATCGACAAAACAGGTGACCAGCGACGTCTCCGATTCGTGGAGACCGAAATCCAATTCCCCCTGCCCGTGTTTTTCCTCAAGGAAAGCGCGAATGCTCCGCGCGTTCTCGGTCGAGCAGTCGATCACCATCCGCAGCATGTCGTCGAACTTCCGGTAGTCGGCGTGGCCCCGCAGTGATGTGCGGTAGTGGCGGGGGTTGAAGGCAAGCGGGTTTAACCCGTGTTTAAACACCAGTACGGCGGCTACGATTTCCGCAAAGCGCGCCAACCAGCCGGACGAGAACAGTCGCCGGTGGTAGCGGCATTCTTCCCTCCGGCACTGGCGCACCGTTTTGTAACGCATCGTTTCCGGCCACACCGGATTGACGTCTTCGAGATCGCACCCGAGGATCGCGCGCAACCCCTCCAAGACCGATTGATAGGTCTTCACCGGCTCCTTTCCACGTGCCGAAACGAACAAGCTGAGCACACACCCGCGCTGGTTATCAACCGCCTGCCAGCGGCAGGAAAGACCTTTTAAGTCTGCCTCACCTTCATTCGCCGCCACCAATTGATATCGCTCCGGGTCCTCCTTGACCTTCGACTCGGCCAAGGAGACACCACCGCCGCGCATGAAAGCGACCGGGTTGCCGCCGGCCAACTGATATCGCGCCACCTCGATGGTTTTGCCCGCCTGTCGCAACTCGCTCACCGGAACGATGCCCACCCGCAGCTCCAAGTTGAAGTTCTCCCACGAAAGCCGCGCAAGTCCCCGCAATCCCATTGCCACCTTCGACGCGTCGTCGCGTTGCAGCAAAATCGTGGCGCCGTCCCCGCCGAACACGAAAGGGAATTCAAGCGATTTGAGCGCGTTGTAGACGGCGACGATCCCAGCCGCCCCGACCGTGTTCACATCTTTGTAGCGACCCTCCTCGATCGCCCGGGTGGAGCCCTTGACGTCGGTCATCAAAACGGCCCAGTCATCAGGAACCTCATGGTAATGCCGGTCGTCCGTGATTTCATCGAAACGAACGAAGGGCGTGACACTGCGGTAGAAGTCAACGGTGGCCATGGCTCTCAACATCAAGGGGGTCCATTACGACATCCTGCCACTTCGGCCCGCGCCAAACAAGGTTTGATTCGCATGGGAACGCAGCAACGCTTCGTAGCCGTTTCGTCGTCGTGAGAGATATACTCCGCCTCGATCGTTATGCCCTCAGTATTCGTCCAAGTCCGTGCGGCTGCTGCACCCGCGAAAACGGAGGAAATCAGCAGCAGGATGGAAATTCGAAGCACCCAAAATGATAAGGTGCGTGAGGAAGCGGCGATTGCCAGAGATGGGGACGGTGTCATTAGGCGAAACGAGGTTGGATTTTGGAGCTTAGGGTTAAAAAAAGACCTGGTTCGATGACTCCCTTTGCTAGTGGGATTTCAGGCTAGATTTGATTCCGGTTCAAAGGCAAAAATAAAAACCCTTCGTGTCTTATCGTGTCTTGATGAAACACGAACAGTTACTTTAATAGGCCATTGCCGCAAGTTCGCGTCTGACCAGATCGACCAACGGCTTCACCGTCTCACGGCTAAAATCAAACCGGCATCCCGCCGCCCCGAACAATTCCGGCAACGGGCGAGATCCTCCGAGCGAAAGGGCGGATCGGTAGGCCGCCAGCGATTGAGCGTGATCCTTCTTCGAATTGGCCCAAATCTGTAGCGCCCCCAGCTGGGCAATCCCGTATTCCACGTAATAAAACGGGATCAAAAATATGTGCAATTGACGGTGCCATAGGTTATCCCGCACATCTTCATACCCCCGCCAATCCACCGCGCCTCCAAATCGTTCCATCAAACTCCTCCACGCCGCCCGCCGTTCCTCCCGGCTGTGCCCCGGGTGCGAGTAAATCCAGTGCTGGAATGCATCGACCGTAGCCACCCAGGCGAACAGACTCAGAATCCCCTCCAAGTGCTCACGCCGCGCGCGCCGAGCATCAGCTTCGCTGTAAAAGGTTTCCAAATACGTGCTCCCGAAGAGTTCCATACTCATTGCGGCTACCTCGCAAAACTCGATCGGCGCATGGCGGTATTCATACACGTCTTCGTCACGAGCGGCCAAGCTGTGAAACGCATGCCCCGCCTCGTGCAGCAACGTGCGAACATCCTTTTGCACCCCCACGGCATTCATAAAAATAAACGGCAACCGCGCTTCCGGCAGAACCGCCTGGTAGCCGCCGGGCGCTTTCCCTTTCCGGTTGGCCAAATCGAGCAATTTCAACTCCCGCATCCGCGCAAATCCCGCGGCCAGCTCCGGATCAAGCCGATCAAAGATCCGCTGGGTCTTCTCCACCATCTCGTCCACCTCCTCAAACGGCCGCAACGGGGACGGGCTTATCGGATCGACCGCCAGATCCCACGGACGCAACTCCCGGACCTGAAGCTTTTCCCTCCGCTCCGCCTGCAATTCCCTCAAGAACGGAACCACCTCCGTCTCGATGGCCTCGTGAAACCGCAAGCACTCGGCCGGACCGTAATCGAAGCGACGCCGCGCCCGAAAGATGTATTCGAGGAAATTTGAAAACCCGGCGTTCGCCGCAATACGCTCCCGGATTTCGCGCGCCTCGTCAAAAATATCTTCAAACGTCTCGCACTCCTGCAACCGGCGACGGGCGGTCAACTCCCACGCTTCTTGGCGCAGATTTCTATCAGGGTCCTCCAAAAAACGCTCCATCTGGACCAGCGTTTTCTCTTTCCCCCGAAAATCCACCGTTAGCGAGCCGGACAATTTCTGATAACGGAGTCCAATCTTCGTCTCCTTGGTCTGCAAGGGCACGTTTTCCGGGCGGAACAACTCCACCTGCAGTTGCTTGTCGCGATCGTAAACCTCGTAGCGTTCTTTCGGCAGCTGCTCACGCAGGGGATGATCCAGGAAGAGCTTTGACAATTCGAAGTTGCGCGGCTGCATCTTCGGCCGGACCTCCTCCACGAAATGAAGGTGAGCCTTCTCCGCCTCCTTGTCCTCCGTGTAGCAGGTCATCGCCACGTAACGTTTACTACCCTCCTCGTTGACCGCCGCACTCAGTTCCCCCGCATCGAGAATCCACTCCTCCAGATCCGTTACCGTTTGACAAGCCTTCAGCCGTTCCTCCAGGCGATCCAGGAGAGGTTCGATTTGGCCCCAATCGCCCAGATCAATTTGATTCGGGACAAAACGACGTGGACGGACGGCAGGAAGCTCATCAAACGGCAACAGTTTCATCTCTCTATTATTGAGGATGCGTCCTAATCCGGAAAGGGAAAAACTGAGTCGGAAGATTTCGCGCAGCAGGTCGGCGGCTTAATATCGTAAGCCTGCCCCTCGAGCTTATCCGAGTCACGTGCATGAACGAGCGTTCGAATACGCACATCTTGAGATCCGAATTTACGCCTGCCTGAAAGACCGTGGCTGACCCTATCCCTTGACTCCCAATCGTCCAAGTCGGGTTAGGAACCCATCTTGAAAAACGCTCTGATTTTCCTGCGCCAAGGGACCAGCCCCAACATACCGACGCCAAAAAACAACCCATACGTTCGGGGCTCCGGAATCAAATGAATCTGTACGGGGGTCTGAAACCTGTCGTGAGGTATCTCGGTCTCCGACCGACGCCAGCTATAACCTAAAGACGCGGCAGGACTGACACCACTAAAAGACATCATGGAACTTGCAGTGCTCGTGCCGTAATTGAAATTTTGGGACTGCCTCAAACTGGCTTCGGATTCTGCGACGTTGGACGCCTCGGGGCGGATAAAAACCGGAGTCGCGGTTGGCTCGTAAATGACGGGGCGGGCTTGCTCTAAGAAAGTGGGCTGCCCCTCAAACGATCCGAGGGTCGGAAATGCGTCCAAGGAGATGTCCAATTCGGGCATTTCCCCAAGCACCATGTTCGGATCGAAAGACAAAGCCCCGGAGGAAAGCGACATAGATCCGCCTCCAATCCCGGATGAACCGGAAAACGTGAGGCGTCCAGAGGAGATCGCGGAAGAAGCGCCCGTCGGAGACTCCATGACGTTTCGGGCGGAGGAAATCGCGCTGTGCCAAGCACCTGTGAACGCCCCGTGGGCAATTGGCCCCGCCAGTACTGACCCGAGTATAACTAAGGCGAACGAGAGCCGAGGGGCAAAAAAGGAAGAAATAGTGCAAACCTTCATCGCCTACAGTAACTTGCAATATCGCTTGGGCAGCAACCTTTAACTTTTCCTCCCGCTCTTGACCACAGGGTTACTCACAAAGTCACCGGGCACCCCAACATTTTTATTCCGACCCAATCTCACCCGATGCAGACGCGGGGGACGCAGCGGGTCGGGGTGTTCGGACAAAACAGGTGGAATAAGCCTTCTCCAGATTCACGTCGCCCCACTTCGTAAAACGAAGTCTTCGTTTCGGTCCTTTTCCCCAGCGATTGTACACCGTGATCGAAGGACGCAGATTCGCCGCCGCCGCATGAAGATGAATCACCCGCACAATGCGTGACGCCTTGCTCAGGTTACCGGTGATAGCCCGTTCCAGAAAAGGAATTCGTCCAAAGCGCCAATCCTCGACATTTTTCGGCGTCAATTTTCCCATCTCCACCAAAACGTCGATTGTCCCCACGACCTCCGATCGTTTGAGGATCGCCCCGAATGCAGCCGCCACGGCCGGATAATATCTATCCGCCCTGAAATTCGTCTTCGTCACACGCCCCATGACCAAAACAAAACACCAGGTCATGACCTCGACAAGCCCACATTCCAAGTGCGGCTCGGCGACCTGCTCCCTCGGCTCCACCATGAAGAATCGGCAGGTCGCCGCGCGACCGGCGTTCTTTGGCACCTGCATTTTCGGTTGTTGCAAAGGGGCAGAGAGTTGGTAGCGTTGTGCTAGTGAGCCGTCCAGGCAGTTTTTTCCTATATAACCTCCTGTCATTGCGAAGAGGAACGACGTGGCAATCCACCACTTTTCAGCCGAAGGCGTTGTATGGGCGCGGCCGGGCAATCGGACGCGTGACCCCTCGCAACGACAGTGAGAGTGGACGAAAGGTTTCGTGGTGAAAAACGTTTACCAGTCAGTCTCTTCGGCCGCTTCGAATCACCCATTGTAACGGCATTTCGAGGGCTTTGATCAGGACCAAAAGAAGAGTGAGAATAAAGGGAGTATGGATGATGAGCGCGTCGGTCTCCTCCGGATTGAAGTCGTTGTCGAGATAGTGGTTGGTGGATGCGGGGGAGAGCTGAATTTTCAACCATCGTTTCAGGGAACCCGTTTTCCGCAGAGTCGGGTAGGTGCCCATCATGCGGGCCAGGTGGTCGCAGTAGGGAAACATTTCGACGGGATGTATGGACGTGGTGTTGAGATTCGGGAAATCGCGATCCATGCGGTGACGCTCGGCCGTATGGAGTGCGGCAATACCGGCGGGACGCGGTGTTTTGCCAGCAATGGCGGAGACAACGAAACGCGCCTGCATTTCACTGATGGTAGGGATATTGCCGATGATGGGCCGGGCGTGGCCGATCAGAAACAGATCGTCGTGAACGATGTGGAGGCAGCCGAGGTGAAAGTCGCAGACTTGAATTGTATTGTCGAACATCGGGGCGAAGCTCGGGACGTATCCAATCATCGGGCATAGCGCGTCTGGTTCGAGATCGAGATGGTAGGAGCCGTCGAAATCAAAGTAGCGGCGGTACCCATCATCCACGGGCGGGCCGATGATCCGAATACGGTCTTCCGCAACATCGTCAAGGAAGTCGTCGCTCTTGGTGTGGAACGTGTTGAATAACTCGTCTTTGGCACGGGCGGTGAGTTTCTCATCCCAATGCTTGCGCTTTTCCGTGGTGGAGGAAGGCATTGCGGGAGGCGGGGCATCGGATTTGAACCAGCGCTCGAAACGTTCCTGATGACGAATGCGGGCTTCGACGAACTTTTGGCCGATGGCGTTGCGAAGGTTTTGAGGAATGGAGAGCAGAAGGCGGTTGCGAAGAAAATCGGACGGGACGCCGCGAATGGGGTGGTAGCGGGGACTGACGCGGATACCGTTTTTCAGGGAGAGGTATACGGTATTTCCCAGTGCTGGCCGGGCGAGACGGTGGGCCACATCGGCCGCCGATTCGCCACCGCCAAAGACGACAACGGTTTTGTTTTCCACGGGGTCATCAAAGGAACGAAGGCAGTGAATGTCCGAGTCCAGGGTTTTTGCCGTGGCGGTCAGTCCCGTGCAGATGATCAGGCGATCAAAGGTTTCCTGGTGCGACGAGCCATCTTGAATCGAGAGGCACCAGCCGTCGGCGATTTTCTCGGCGCGTGAGACGGAGGTGTTGAGGCGGATGTATGGGGCGAGATCAAAGTGGCGAACAAATTCCTCAAGATAGCGTCCGTATTCGTCGTCGTGGAAGAACTCGCCTTTGCTCGCGCGTCTCGCGGGATCGGCGCGGGAATCCCATTTACGGAAACAGGAAAATTGGGTGGTGTATTTTGTGGAGGTTGAGACAAATCCGGAATAGGGATTTCCCCATACGCCGATGGTCCGGGATGATTTTTCGAAGCAGGTGATATCCCAACCGGGCAGGCCGTCGATGGCGTGCTTGAGCGTGACGAGGCCGCTTGAACCAGCGCCAACGATCGCAAGGCGTTTTGATTTCATGCTGGCTTTCCGTTGATGATTGCCGTGAGGCTGAGGAGGACGAAATTGAACTGCCCGGATTCTGGAATGAAAAGAAGAATCCTGTCGCCATGACTTGGAGGACGGTTGCGGGTAAATGCATCCAGCATGATGAAGATGCTGACAGCTCCGGTGTTCCCCGAATGCTCGAGATTTGTCCAATGGGGAACTTCCTTGCCGTCAGCCATTTCGTCGAGGACGCCGGTGAGGTGCCGCTTGAAATAGAAAGAGGAGAAGTGTGGAAGTATCATATCGTAGTTGGAAAACTGATCCTGTTTTTCCCGCATTGCGCTGGCGACGGACTCGCGGACGCAGGGGCCCAGGTTCTCGGCGAGAATGGACACGTCCTGGCTCAGCAGGAGGCTGCCGCTTTCCAGTTTCATGCAGAGCGGGGTGCTGTTTGCGAAGGAACTCGAGTAAGTCCAATTGACGCGGTAGGAAATGCCATGGGCGGCAGGTTTATTTTCCAACAAAAATGCGCCCGCTCCGTCGGAGAGCATGGAGCGAAGGAAAACCGACATGAACCATTTCGATTCCATCGGCTTTTCCATGTGCAGGTGGCGGTCGTCCGGAGGCCGAATGAACGAGGATTTCAGGATCGCGGAGGGCTGCTCGACTCCTATGCAGAGGGAGCGCAGGTGATCGCCGGAGCGGATGGCGCGGGAGGAATTAACGAGGGCTTGGGCAGAGGATGAGCAGATTCCGGAATTGGAATTGATTTCGAGCCTGTCAGTGACGAGTCCTTTTCTGGTGAGGCGGTCGTGCAGGATGCTGGAAATACCGGGACCGACCAGAGGGGTGTTCGTGGAACCCGCGGAAAGGTGGCCGATTTCATGGCCACCGGAACGACCGAGGCATGTCTCGGCGGCGAGCGCAGCGAGTTCATAAAGGTCGTGAGTCGGTGACTGGTCCCGGTTGAGCGCATAGTGGCGGGATTTGATCCCGTTCATGCGGAGTATCAATTTTCGAACATCCGCCTCGCCATCGAGCTCGCCCATGTAGTCGGGAAGACTCGCGTTGTCGATTTTATCGCCGGGAAGGAATGATCCGGTGCGGGTGATGAAAGCATTCATGGAAGAGTCGGTGGGCGTTCGCGTAGAATGTGGTAGGCGAATTCATCGAATGCGATGTGGCCTTGCAGGTAGAGGCTGGGGTTGGAAAAGAACACGCTGTTGTTGAAGTGGCCGCGGTTGCTATCGTCCGGAAGATAGAAGTCGAGGTCGGTGGATACAATGCTGTCGTGAGCATAGAGGTTTTTCATGGCCCAGAGCAGGAGGGAATCCGAGTCGAAGGAATTCAGGGCTTTTACCGCTGTGCGGAGATCGGCAAAAAGGGTAATGGTCATGACGATGAAAATGACAACGTTGGTACAGCCGATCCACTGCAGGGAAGATTTCTTTGTGGACTCCATCGCAGCCTTGCTGAAGAGCGTGTGATCTTCCGGGACGCGTTTTCGGTAGGCATCGATGTTCTCGAGAAAGACATTACGATCAAAACGTTCGATTATTTCATAGGAAAGTTCGTCGTGGCCGATGGTGAGATTGTTCCGAATCATCTCAGATAGGGAATCGATATTAAAATCGCCGTCGATCCCGTTGAATTTCCTTTGCTTGGCGGTTGTGTTTTCCTCGTGCCCGGAAGCGAGGAGAAGGTGGCGATAGAGAAGAGGTTCGATCTGGACGTGGCGCACCATGAGTTCCACGGCATCGTAGCTGGCGAAGTACTTCATGCCGAAGGCGAGGATCCCATCGATGCATCGCGACTCGAAGCCATAGGGCCTGCGGTGAATGAGGTATTTGATTGGGAAAACGATACAGCGGAGGAAAAAATAGAACACCAGAAGCGGGGGTCGGAGGAAGATGTAATCGAAGCGCTGTTCTTCCTTCGTGAAAGCTTCGTTGATGTAGTCGGTGGCGTAGGGAAAGGATTTCATTAGCGAGGAGAAGCGGTTACGAGTAGGCCGTGACGGGGTGCCATGGTGAGCTTGGCGGACATGCGGTGTCGGTTGTCGGGGTGTATGGTCACACGGCAGCGTTGCAGGATTGTAGTGACGATGACCAGTAACTCCATCATCGCGAAATGCCTGCCTATGCAGATACGCGGGCCGCCGCCGAAGGGAATGTTCGCACAGGTTGCGCCTGGGTTCTCGGTATTGGCGGGATCAAAGCGCGAAGGGTCGAAGCGATCTGGATCCTGCCAGAAATCAGGATGACGCTGGAGCGAGTAGCGGCTATATACCACCATCGAGCCACGCGGGATCATCGCACCTCCAAGTTCGACGTCGTTAATCGTATTTCGATTTTCGAACCAGAACGGTGGATGAAGGCGCATGGTTTCCTGTAGCGCCCGATTGGTTAACTTTAATTCGGGCAGGTGCTCTAGAGTCATTTGGCCATCGCCGACTACATTTTTAATTTCGTCCATAATCGAAGCCTCCACCCCGGGATTGTGATGAAGTTCATACCAAAACCAAGTGAGGGCGGTGGCGGTGGTTTCGTGGCCACCGATGATCATTCCGAGAATTTCCTCGCAGACTTCCTCTTCGTCCATTTCTCCCCCATCCTCGTCTCGGGCGGAGAGGATAACGCCCAATAAATCTTCCCTGGGTTGACCCCCGATGCGGGCCTGTATCAGCCCCCGCATGAAATCCCGGAAATCCTTCATCATCTTCCGGACGCGCAGATTGGTCGGTGAAGGAAAACGTAGATCGGAGACAACAGGCAAGGGAGGCTTTGCGCTATAGCGGTTAATCGCTTCCGTCCATCGCCTGATTCTTGAGATGGAACCATCGAAGCTGTCGCTGAAAAATGCGCGTCCGGCGATTTCCAGCGCCAGATGATTCATTTCTTCCGCGATATCAAAGGGCTTTTCGTAAGGAAATCCATCGGCAGCGGAAGTTGCCGAGTCGAGCATCAGGGAAAAATAAGAACGGATGGCCGATGGGGAGAACATCGGCTGCATCAGTTTGCGCTTCCTTTTCCATTCCTCTCCTTCGGCCGTCACCAAGCCGTTTCCAAAAACATTGCGGAAGTGATTATAGATGCGGCTGTTCTTGTCGAAATCGCAGTGCGTTGCCTTCATAACCTGCCGGACGAGTGTCGGGTGGTTGACGAGGTAAAAATCGATAAGGCCGCAGTATCGAATGAAATCGCCGTGATCACGGATGAGATGTGCGATAAAAGATGCGGGATTTCCCGCAAGCAATTTCAGCTGATGCTGAAACTTTGGTGCGGTGACCAACTGTGCATTGAAGTCGACAGGATTTTGCATGGGGTTCATTTGATCGGGTCTGATAGGTCGGGGTGATTAGATAGACTGGGAATTACCTTGTAAACCCACGGTTTCAGATTTTTGCCCCCGAGGCCGGGACTGCGAAAGCGGAGTCAGCAACATGCTACATTACAGCATTTCGGAGACAGTGAATCCCCCTACCTGTCCCATCGCCGGTAACGCTTGGAGTGGGTCATCACGTCGGCAAGCGGAACTCAATGTTCCAGTCGTCTCCGCCGTCGCGCCCGTCCATGACCATTTCTGTCAGGTAAAAATCCCGATCTCGTGCCATCATCCCGGGTTTACCCATCAGAAGTTGAATGACTGTTATTCTTCGAGGTGCTTTTCGAACAATTCGATGACCGAGTAGAGTACTCCAGCGGAACCCCGGAAAACACCAGAGCCCATCGGCTCATTATCTATCGTGTACCACTCGTAGAAGCCGTCATTCTCCACGACTCGATCAAGCATCGGCTTCACTTCTTCGTACGCCTCACGAAGATACCCGTAACGAATCAGTTGCTGAATCATGCGGGCACCGAACCAGGTCCAGTCGCCACCGTTCTGATAGCCGTATTCGACCATGCTTGGATTCTTAAAGAACCCGTTCGGATAAACCGGATATAAGGTTAAACCGATAGAGGCAGCGCCCGAGGCTTTTACATTCGCCCGCATTCGTTTCAATGCGGCATAAACTTGTTCCCTCGAGAGCAGCCCGGCCTCAATGGCCACAGCGGTTCCTCCATGCCCATAAATTTGGTTCTCATCAAAATCATCCGGAAATGGCGATCCGTCCAGATACACGTGCGGGATAAACTTCTGGTTCTCCTCGTCCCACAAATGCTTCATCACGTTCGTCGACAATTGGGCGTGGAAAGCCATCAGTTCCGCCGACTTCTCCGGAATCATCTCCGCGAGATTCTTCAGTGCTATCAGAAGCATCGCGTTGTCATAGATATCCACTGCGAGGTGAGAATCCTCCGTCAGCAAGACCCCCCAT
>LFIK01002485.1_pt1 | contig 14897 bp, 13 predicted proteins | sample 643401 | NCBI WGS metagenome assembly LFIK01 (sample SAMN03777447, study PRJNA286221) | soda lake metagenome | biome: soda lake; feature: Kulunda steppe; material: water; isolation source: sample T5-Br brine of Lake Tanatar-5 | place: Russia: Kulunda steppe | collected 2010-07 | reverse complement strand
CTCGCGGACCTGGCCGTCGTCGAGGGCGCACAGCTCGAGCATGCCCCGAGCCTGTCGTCCCGCGTGCTCACGGAGCTGCCCGTCACGTACTGAGCTCGCCCAGCCGACGGGGGCTCAGCCGTCGGTGTCGAGCTCCTCGGGGAGGGGCCCGATGGCGCTTCGCGCGCCCTGCTGCGGTGGGACGAGCCCGGCGAGCACGAGGTCGGTGTACTGCTCGGCGAGCTGCTCCGGGGTGTTCTCGCCGCCGGTCCGGTACCAGGTGGAGATCCAGTTCATCATCCCGAAGATCGCCATCGCGGTGAGCTTCGGATCGACGTCGTCGGCGATGACCCCCTCGGCCTGACCCTGACGGATCAGGTCCCGCAACGCCCGGTCGTAGCGGTCGCGCTCGGTCAGGATCTGCTGCTGGTGTTCCTCGGAGAGGGACCGGAAGTCGTGGATGAAGACGCCGACCTTGGCGACGTCCCGGCAGTAGGTGCGGACCTGCCAGTGCAGGAAGACGCGCAGCTTCACGAGGGTGTCGACGTCGAGGTCGAGCCAACGCTCGAGCCGCTGCATCGTCGAGCGGTGGACCTCCTCGATGATCGCGAAGAGGAGGTCCTCCTTGGAATCGATGTAGTAGTAGAGGCTGCCCTTGAGCATGCCGAGGGCGTCCGCGACGTCCTGGATGGAGCTCGCCTCGTAGCCCTTGGCGTGGAAGACCTCGGTGGCCGCCGCCAGCACCTCGTCGCGTCGCTGCGGCGCCTCGGGGCGGCGTGATCGGCTCACGGTCGGTCGGATCCGTTGTCGTCTGTGCGTACGGGGGGACGGCGCCCGCAGGTTAGTGCGGGCGCCGTCGGTTGCCGTCGGGGCTCAGTAGCGGAAGCCCTCCTCGAGGGGCCACAGCCGCCGGTCGAGGATGTCCTCGACGCAGGTCAGGCCCGCACGTGCAGCCCGGTCCACGCCGATGCCGCGCGACTTGAAGGTCTCGCTGGCGAAGTACAGACCTGTGACGTTCGGTGCCTTCCAGTGGGGCCGGAAGGTGCCGACCGTCCCCGGCTTCTGGACGACCCCGAAGGACGGGTCCATGACGTAGTGGCGGCGCTTGAAGACGTTGTTCTTCAGGCCTGGCCACATGATCTCCACGTCCTGCTCGAACTCGTCGAACTTCTGCTTGACGAAGCCCATGTCGCGCTGGCGTTCGTAGCCGTGGAGCATGGAGCCCATCACGTAGAGGTGCTGGCCCTCGGGGGCGACCGAGGCGTCGAGCGCGGACATCTCGAACATGAACCCCGAGGTCCGTCCGATGGGGGTGTGCAGCCAGGTGGCGATCTCCTGGCGGTCGAGCACGGAGACCGGCTCTTCGGTGGCGATGTACATCCCGGCCCAGGCGATGCGCAGCTTGTCCTGGGCGAGGAAGCGGATCTGGTCCACGTACCAGCCCGGCAGCTCCTCGGGCGGGACAACCTGCAGGACGTTCCAGACCGGGAGTGTGGAGATCACCGCGTCCGCGGTGACGTGCTCCTCGTGGAAGATCTCGTTGGGGAGCACCGCATCGGTCCGAGGCAGCGCCACACCGGTGACGGTGCTGTTCTCGATGAGCACCCGGCTGACCGAGGTACCGAGCCGGACCTCGCCGCCACGCCCGACGATGGCGTCGCGCAGGTCGGTGAACAGCTTGTCCCACCCGCCCTCGGGCCAGTAGGAGTAGGCCGCGGTGCGCTTCTCCTCGTAGTGCATCTTGCGGTTGAAGAGGTTGTCACTGGCGGAGTGGTCCCACCACTCCTCGGTCATGCACTCCATGACGGTGATGAACTCGAACAGGTCCGCGACACCAGGGTGGTCGCTGTGCTGGGCGATCCAGGCGCGCATCGGCCGGTCGTCCCAGCGCTCGAGCTCCTCGAAGGAGGTGTCCATCAGCGCCTTGATGACCTTCTTCAGCTCGTCCTTGTCGCCGGAGTAGCGATCCCGGATCGAGCCCCAGGACTCCGACTCGTGGTCCCAGACCGGCATCTCGGTGTTGGAGGGCCCGTGGCCGAGATGCTTGCCCACGTGCTCGAAGATGCGGGTCAGGCCGGAGCCGGAGTCCTCCATCAGGTGGGCGCCGAGGTTGAGCTCGTAGCCGGAGTCGTTGGTGGCCATGCCCCGGCCGCCGAGGTAGTTGCTCCGTTCGAGCACGAGGACCTTCTTGCCCTCGGTAGCCAGCAGGGCGCCGGAGGCGAGCCCCGCCGCACCCGCGCCGATGATGATCACGTCGTAGTCGCTCACAGCTCTCCGTTCCGTCGACTGTCAGAAAAAACTTTACCAAACGCATGGTAGATTTGGCCAGACGCGAGTGCGGCGTCATCAACCTTGTCGTCGCCCATGGGAGTGGCCAGCGATTCGCGCGACGCAGAGCCCCGACCTGGCCTGGGTCTTCGGTGCCTGCATGGTGGGGTCGCGCGCTTGCTCGCACTAGATCGAGTTGCTAACTTACCTACCGTGCAGTAAGCGAGATTCTCGTCGGTCACGCACCGACATCGATCCCTTGGGAGGGGCGGCATGACGCGAGCTATGGCTAGCTTCGATCTCGACCAGCGCCGGCAGTGGAGCGAAGCCATCCCGCTGGCCGACCTCGTGTTCCGAGGGGCTGCACTGTGGCCGGACGCTGATGCCGTCGTTTTCCCCGGTGAGCGAGTGAGCTTCGGGGAACTGGCCGAGAGAACGGTGGAGCGGGCGCGTTCGCTTCGCAACCTCGGCGTCGGTCCTGGCGACAAGGTCGGCGTACTCATGGCGAACAGCATCGCCTACGTCGAGGTTACGCTCGCGGTTGCGAGCCTCGGTGCGGTCGCGGTCCTACTGAACTCGCGCTACCGCGGTTCCGAGCTGCGGTACGTCGTGGAGGATGCGGATCTCTCCGTACTAATCACGAGCGACATCGTTGCTGAGCATGTCGACCATCGTGAACGGCTACGTGAAGCGCTGCCGGAACTCGGTGACGCTTCCCCGTCCGAGCCCGTTTCGGTGGAGGCCGCACCGCGGCTCCGCTTCGTGGTGGTTCTGGGCCAGATGGACTCGACTGCAGGGTTCCTTGGAGAGTCCGAGTTCCGTCAAGGTGCGTCCGCAGTGGAGGAGGCTGAGGTCGACCGGCTGCGTCGCGAGGTCGCGATCCGCGATGTCTGCATGATGATGTACACGTCAGGCACGACAGCCCAGCCGAAGGGTTGTCCGATGACGCACGAGATGGTCGTCCGGAACAGCATCTCCGCCGCGCTTCATCGTTTCGAACTGCAACCGGACAGCCGGTTCTGGGACCCCTTGCCGATGTTCCACATGTCGGCGATCCTGCCGCTCATCGGGACCCTCTACTGCGGCTCCGCGTATCTCGGGATGGTGCATTTCGAACCGACCGAGGCGCTACGCATGCTCTCCGAAGAGCGTGCAACCCACGCGTTCCCGACCTTCCCGCCCGTCACCCAGGCGCTGGTCAACCACCCCGACTACCCCAACACGGATCTGAGTCGGCTTCGGTTGTTGAACAACGTGGCTCCGCCATCGACGCTGCGCAAGCTGCAGGAGCAGTGGGTGCCAGCGGTGCAGATCACGGCGTACGGGTGCACTGAGATCGGTGGTGTCGCCTGCTTCAGCGAACCGGGAGATGACCTTGAGCTCCGTGTGACGACATCGGGTCGACCATTCCCCGGTATCCAGATGCGGGTCGTCGACCCGGAGACGAACGTGGAGGTCCCCCGCGGTGAGCGGGGTGAGATCTGCGCCCGTGGGTACTCGCTCTTCGAGGGGTACTACAACGATGCGGACAAGACGGCGGAGACCATCGACGAGGATGGTTGGTTCCACACCGGTGACATCGGCTCGATGGACGCTGACGGTCGAGTGTCGTACCTAGGCCGTACCAAGGACATGCTGAAGGTGGGCGGCGAGAACGTTGCAGCCGCTGAGATCGAGGCTCTACTCATGGAGCACCCGGCCGTGGCCATCGCGCAGGTTGTCGGCCTCCCCGATGAACGGCTCGTCGAGGCGCCGGCAGCCTTCGTCGAACTCAAGCCTGGAGAGAGCCTCGAGCCTCAAGAGCTGGGCGCCTGGACGGAGGGAAGGATCGCGAGTTTCAAGCGCCCGCGCCACGTGCGGATCGTCACCGAGTGGCCCATGTCGGCAACCAAGATTCAAAAGTTCCGGCTCCGCCAGCAGCTCGCTGCCGAGCTCGGTGTGCCTCTCGAAGACGACTGACTCGAGCGTCCAGTGACCAGTTCAGACGTCCGGAGCGCGGCGCAGTCGAGCGTTCGCAGCGTCGATCACGTCGCCATCGCGGTGGAACACCTCCATGGAGCGGTCGAGCTCTACGCCGACCATCTCGGTGGGCGCTTCGTAAACGGCGGTGACAGCGTCGACAAGGGGCTGCGAACGATCCAGTTCAGCTACCCCAGCGGTTCGAAGATCGAGCTGATTGCACCACTCGGGAAGAGTTCCCACCTCTGGAGGTTCCTGGAGGCCAGGGGCCCCGGTCTGCATCACGTCACGCTCCTCGTGCCCGACATTCAGTCGACGATGACCTCGCTATCGGGGACGGCCGTCGAACTCACGGAGGCAGATCTCAGCGGCGAACGGTGGAAGGAGATCTACACACGCCCGAAGTCAACGGACGGGGTGCTCATCCAGTTTGCAGAGACGGACATCGACTGGGCCGTTGCGCGGAACGTGAGAGTGACGCTGGATGATGTCCTGAATGGACGAGCGAGATGGGAGGGCCAGGAGTGCCGACTCGTGTAAGAGGGTCGCCGGACTTCGGGACCGGCTCACGGCTCGGGCTCGTGGCACGACAGTAGGCCTGTACGTCCGTACAGGCTCCAGGGTTAGCTGGACGCGGAACTTCGAAGAACGGGAGAGAGTGATGAGAGTCAAGTATCCGAGAGGGCGTACGCCGTTCAAGTTCGCGGTCGCAGGGCTGTGTCTCGCTGTGCTCGCCGTCGCTTGCGGCGACGATGGCACTGTCGAGGATGCAGGTACAGATGCTGAGGATGTTGAGGAGGAGACCTCCGACGAGAACGAGGAGGAAGCCACCGGTGGCGATGATGCTGCTGGGGCCGACTTCGAGGAGCGCGAGCTCATCTTTGGCACGTATGTTCCGCAGTCGGTCGCGTTCAGCGTCGTTCTCGAAGAGATGTTTGCTGATGTGACCGAGACGACCGGCGGGAGTGTGACCTTCGACTCGCACTTCGACGGGAGTCTGTACAACGCAACCGAGATTCGGGATGCTGTTCTTGACGGTCGTCTCGACATCGCGCACGTCAGCGCGGCCTACTACCCGAACCAGTTCCCGCTGACCACCGCGTCACATATCCCGTTCGTCTCGGACAACATGCCGGCACAGATGGCTGCGTTCAACGAACTCTACGAGTCCGATGATCAGTACCGTGCCGAGTTCGAGGATCAGGGCCTCATGCTCCTGAGCTTCATGGGCGTCCCTGCAGGGATCGTGACCGCCCCGGACCCAATCGACTCCATCGACTACTTCCAGGGTGTATCGAACCGGGCTTCTGCGGACTTCGTTACGGCGCTCCAGGCCATCGATGCGGACGACATCGTCACCTTGCAGACGAGCGAACTGTACGAAGCACTACAGCGTGGCCTGGCGGACACCGTGGTCGGCTTCACGCTCGATGTCGCAGCGGCGCTGTCCCTCCAGGAGCTCAACCCATACTTCGTTGACGTGGGAGCAGGGCTGTGGGCTGACACGATGCTGCTCATGAGCGTGGATACGTGGGAGAGCTTCAGCCCGGAGCTACAGGCAGTCATGGAGGAGGCGATCGCCACCATCCCCGAGAACCTGGCGGAGGTGACCACCGAACGTGAGGTCGCTGCCTGTGAGCAGCTGCTCGAGACGGGTGGCACGCCGATTGCCCTCCCGGACGCCGAGGTTGAGCGATGGGCGAACGCGGCGGAGCAGCCGCTTCTTGAGAACTGGTCGGGTCGCGCATCCGGTGCTGGAGTGGCTGATCCGGAGGCGTTCTACGCTGCCTACGTTGACGCGATGGAGCGGCTGGAGCAAGAGTTCGACTACTCCTCAGGTATCGAGCTCTGCATACAGCAAGCCGGCGGCTGATCGGCACACGTGGTCGATCGATCCGCGGGCGGGGCCGCCGTGAGCGCTGCTTACGGGTCGGCCCCCCCGCAGGATCCTGCTAGGGCGAGCCACCTCGATCGAACGTGACACCTCCGGAGAGACTGGACGCGCACACATGGGAAGTGGCACGCTCTTCGCGCTCGCAGTCGGTGTGCTCATCGTGCTCATCGCTGCGCGGATCCCGGTGGGGTTCTCGCTCGCAGCTGCGGGGACTTTCGGGCTCGTCATGCTGCAGGGAGTTGACCTGGCCAGCAGTTCGCTCGCGAATCGTCCCTATTCATCGCTGTCCAGCTACAGCTACATCCTGATCCCGATGTTCATGCTGATGAGCATGTTCATCGTCCAGTCGAACCTCGTCGAGGAACTGTTCTCGGTCGCTCGACGAGCGCTTCGGTGGCTGCCCGGTGGTTTGGGGTTGGCCGCTGTCGCCGGGTGCGCGGGTTTCGCTGCCGTCACGGGGTCGAGTGTTGCCACGGTGGCGACGATGGGCCGGGTCGCGATCGACCAGATGCGAAGCCAGGGATACAGCGGTTCGTTCGCTGCGGGGATCGTGGCGTGTACCGGCACCCTCGGCATCCTGATCCCGCCTTCACTGGTGCTCGTGCTGTACGGGATACTCGCCGGTGAGTCCGTGGGGATGATGCTCCTCGCGGGCGTCATCCCCGGTGTCCTGTCCGCGGGCATCTACTCCATCGTCGTGTTGGTCTGGGCTCGGCTGGGCGGTGTTGCCGAGCCGGTCGAAGCCATCGAGGCACGTGCGTCAGCATCGACGATCCCCTGGCGGAGCATCGTCGCGATGGTGCAGCTGGCTTCACTTGCGCTGATCGTGGTGGGCGGCATCTACACCGGGATCTTCACGGCGACGGAGTCTGGTGCGGTCGCGGCCTTCGTCGCGTTCGTCTTGATGCTCGCCATCGGTGGTCGCGGATTGGCGACCCGCTTCCAGCTCTTCCGCGAGGCTCTCAAGGAGACCTCGTCAGTCGTGGGCATGGTCTTCATGCTCCTGATTGGTGGGAGCCTCTTCAGCTTGTTCATGGTGACGGCAGGGATCCCACGGTCCTTCGCCTCCTGGATCTCCGAACTCGACTACTCGCCGACGCTCGTGCTGCTCCTACTCCTCCTCGCACTGGTGCCACTTGGCATGTTCCTCGACGGGCTGTCGATCCTGCTGATCGTCGTCCCCCTCGTTGCTCCGACCTTGGAAGCATTCGGTGTCAACGGCATCTGGTTCGGGATCCTGCTCGTGAAGATGATCGAGTTCGGTCTCATCACGCCGCCGCTCGGCATCAACGTCTACGTCGTTGCTGGCACGTCGGCGGAGCTCACCGTCGAAGAGTCCTTCCGAGGTGTCTGGCCCTTCGCGCTCGCTGATCTGTTCACTGTTGCCTTGCTCGTCGCTGTGCCGGCGCTCGTGCTCTGGTTGCCCGAACGTGCCGCAATCTGACCGCCCCAATCGTGGAAAGGTCGAGAGTTGCTTGATCGAGTGAGCAACGCACTCTCTGTCGGGCTTGCGATCATCAGCTCGACGCTCGTCGTGATGATCATGCTTATCGTGACCCTTGACGTCGGCCGTCGGAGCATCGGCCTCGGCTCTATACGGGGTGGTTCTGAACTCGCCGAGGTTCTTCTCGTCGCTGCCGCGTTCCTCGCGCTCGCGTACGCGCAGCGGGTCCAGGCACACGTCGGTACGTCCCTGCTCACCGATCGGCTACCCGCGAGCGTCGCGCATCGCATCGAGGGCGTAGGGCTACTTCTGATCACCGGCCTCTTCGCCTGGATGACCTACGAGACTGCTGGGCGGGCGTGGCAGTCCTTCCAGGTCGGTGAGACACGCTTCGGCGTTCGGCAGGTCACCGTATGGCCGTCGAGGGCGGCGGTTGCCCTCGGTCTCGCAGCCTTGACGTTGGAGGTCGGCCTGGCCGCGCTTGCTCGACTCCGGGGTCAGCGAACGAATTCGGACGCCACGAAGGCACCGCACCATGAACCCGATCCGGAGGCCCGCTGATGGTCTCGCAGTCACCGGTAGGAGCGGCGCTTGTTGGCGACGACGCGCTGGGTTGCAGTGCGTGCGACGCCAGCGCGATGGTTCGGGGCGACCATGGATGAACACTCCGGCAAGGTTTACATCGTGACCGGTGGGGCAGCCGGCATCGGCAGCGCGACGTGCGACCTGCTCCGCAACCGTGGCGGCAGAGTGGTTCCCTGGGACCTCGTCCCTCGGGATGGGGATCCGGAGGCTCTGCGGGTCGACGTGACGGATTCTCGCGCCGTCGCGGACGCCGTGTCGATGGCCGTCGAGCGAGAGGGCGCCCTCGATGGCGTCGTTAACTGTGCGGCGTTGTTCGGCCCCGCGGCGAAGCTGGCGGACCTGGACCTCGACGTCGCGGAACGCATCCTGCGCGTCAACCTGCTCGGTGCCATGACGGTGATGCAGGCGACGTTGCCGACCATGCTCGCGCGTCGTGCGGGTTCGATAGTGAACGTCGCATCGACCGCGGCACTGCACGGACTCGCGGGACGTTCCGCCTACGCAGCCTCGAAGGCTGCGCTGTTATCGGCGACCCGCAGCGTGGCGCAGGAGGTCGCCGCGCGAGGTGTGCGGGTCAACGCGGTGTGTCCGGGGACCACCCGAACGCGGATGCTCGACAGCCTGTCCGAACATGCTGCACGCGAGCTTCAGCGAGGGGTGCCGATGGGCCGGTTCGGTGAGCCGGCGGAGGTGGCGGACGCGATCGCGTACCTGTTGTCTGACCGCGCCAGCTATGCGACCGGTCAGGCCCTTGTAATCGACGGAGGAGCGTCGGCCTAGCTCGCTGCAGGGAGAACGTGAAACGCGAGTCCGTATGTGGGTGGAGGGCTGATGAACATCCTGGTTGGAGTCACGACATCCCCGGAAGGGCGTGCCGCTGTCCGTCGCGCGATCGACGAGGCGGAGGTGCGCGGTGCCCACCTCCACCTGGTTCGGATCTCCGGGGACCCGCTTCCGGAGAGCCCAGCGTCCGCGATGGCCGCCGCGAGGGACAAGCAGCTGTTCGAGTCCCTGTTGCCCGAGGAGGCGCGTCTTGCTGAGGTGCGAGGTGTCCATACCCGGTTCACCGTCCGCACGCGTGCACAACGCACGGTCGGGCAGGAGTTGTTGGACTACGCGTATCGCATCGATGCTGACCTGATCGTAATCGGGATGCGGCGTCGCTCACGGGTGGGCAAGCTCGTGCTCGGCAGCAACGCGCAGGAGGTATTACTAGGCGCCGACTGCCCGGTGCTCGCAGTGTGGCCGTCGGTGGCGCTTGATGGCGATCAATGAGTCGTCTCTCGTCGCGGCTGTCATCTGCTGAAGAGATCGGTGCCGTCCGGGTGCCAGAGTCGTCCGTCCACCCGCGAGCGCAAGTGCGCTGGTTCGGGTATCCCAACACTTTCCACGCACGACGGCTGTCGTGATCGCCCGGCGACGATCCCTCGGCGCGCTCATCGGCGCGATCCTGCTGGATGTCTCAGCGACGCTTCCGATTGGGCTCCTGGGAGTACTCGCGGTCAGCTTCGTGGCCAAGCTCGGGATCTCAGAGGGTCAGATGGCGACCATCGTCGCCACGTTCTTCCTCGCGGGAGCAGTCGTTGCGCTCGCGTCGGCGCGGTTCTTGGACGCGTTGGGCTGGCGCAGATCTCTGTGGATCGCCACGGCGATGTCCGTGTCATCTCCTCTCGTCGTGGCGGCGGACTCCGGCTCACGGGCCATCGTCACCGCGGCGATGCTTGTGGGTGGTGCAGGCCTCGCCATCATGATCCCGGCGACGAACCTCGCGTTGACCCGGACGACGCCGGTCGAGAGTCTCGCGGTCATGGTGACGCTAAAGCAGGCTTCAATCCCGATCGCGCTGCTTGCGAGCGGAGCCCTGGCGCCGAGCCTCGCACTCGCCGCCTCGGTCGAATGGCCGTTCCTGCTCGCTGCCTTGGTGGGTCCCGTGGGACTGCTTCTACTTCAGATTGCAAGGTGCGGATGTGGGGACCAACCGGCGGTCGTTGACGTGGGGGACGACGTGCGTGGTCGTCGACGAGACCTCCAGGGTCTCGCGACTCTCGGGGTCGCGACGGGCATCGCATCGCTGCTTCCGGGTGCCCTGACCGGCATGTTGGCCCTGTCACTCGCCGCGTCAGGTACCTCTGCGACGCAAGCGGGCGTGATCTACGGGGTAGCCAACGCTGCCGGTATCGCCGTTCGGCTGCTCAGCGGGCTGTATGCGCACCGCACCGGCACCGATGGCTTCCTGCCGGTAATCACCCTGATGGCGGTCGGAGGAATAGGTGCGATGCTCCTCGGTCTCGACTCGGTGCTGCTTCTCCTTGTTGGTGCCGTGATTGCGTTCGGTCTGGGGTGGGGGTGGCCGGGGCTGCTCTTCTTCGCGGCGATGCGTGCGGTGCCGACGAGTCCCGCTGCTGCGAGCGCGGTCGTGCAGTCCGGAGGCATGATGGGCGCCGCGTTGGGGCCAGTGATGCTGGGGGCGATCGTCACTCAGTCAGGGTGGGTGATTGGCTGGCTGTCCGTCGGGGCGATGTCCGTGCTTGCCGCGGTCGGGGTTGGTGTCGCGCGGACGTTCCTCGTAGCAGATGCCGCCGGTTGAGGTGCAACGCGCGACCCGTCACCGACACAGGCGTCCCGCCATCATGGGGTGTCCGGCTGACGGCGCCCGATCCACTCATCCCGGTAGACGGCATGCTCGAACTGAACGAGGCCCGATCGACCGTGATCGTCTGAGATCCGGCAGACATACTCCATAGCTCCCAACCACTCAGAGCGCGGTAGGTGATCGGGGCCTCCCTCCGCGTCTGGACGGCCTACCTCGTAGACGTCGTGTTCGAGGTGTTCGAGACCGCGAAAGACCCCCGGCTGGTTCCCGTCGCTCCACCCGCGCCTGTAGCCGAATCCTTGCGGGTGCGCCGGAGAACCCGTGGGCTCGAGGGTCCACCGTTCCACCGAGGAGTCATCGAGTACCAGGTGGAGCTCGCCGCCTCGGAACCGGCGGGTCCCCGGGTGGTACTCCAGCTGGTGACGGACATCACGGATGTGGCGGACGGACGATCCATCGGAGATCGTCCCTTCGAGATCCAGCGTTCTGCCGGAAGCATCCTCGTGGAACTGCAGGAAACCCTGGAGATCACCGAGCTCGACAGGAAGCCAGACACGCATCGCCCGCGGATCGCGATCCTGCGGCGTCGCATGACCGCCGATCGGGGCTGCTGGGCCCATTGCTGCCCTGATCCCCCACGAGTGGTCTCGACAGGCGAAGGCCGCGTCAAGCTCGAGCCGTACCCCGCCGACGGAGATCATCCCATCGGCCCGAGCGCACTGGGTGTATCTGCGTACGTCGTTGTGCAGCCGGGAGAAGCGGTACTGGCGGTGGCTGTGTTCGACGATGGGAACGGAACTGGCACGAAAAACGAGGTCGAAGGTGACGTTCAGCTCGTTCTCCGAGAGTCGGACCCGATGCTGAACCATCGGTTCATCGATGTCGAGCTGGATCGGGCCAACGGCGAGCACATCGGTCTCAGGGATGAGAGCACGTGACGCTCTTGTGTTGAACTGGTGACCGTCATGGACGACACCGGCGAAGCCGTCGATGACGTTGCTGTTGGGATGGACGCGCAGGCCGAGGAACGCGTGGACCTCTGGGGTGAACGCGCCGAAGTAATAGCCGTCGTTGAAGTGCGTGTCCGAGCTCGCCGGAACCGAGACCGGCTGTGCGAACTGGTGGACCGGGAGGTCGTCGGCACGGGCGAGATGAATGGCGTCTCCGAGCTGGCGGATTTCATTCATGTGAGGAGCTCCTTCAACCGGAACTTCTGGATCTTCGTGGCCGACATCGGCCACTCGCTGATGAAGCGCACCTCTCGTGGGATCTTGAACGAGGCGAGCTGTCCCCGGCAGTGCTCGATGAGGTCCTCCTCGCTGACGGTGTGCCCCGTGACCAGTTCAACGAACGCCACAGGGATCTCTCCGTACTTTTCATCTGCGCGTCCCACTACCTGCGCGAGCTGCACGGCCGGGTGCGTACTCAGGTGGGACTCGATCTCGCTCGGCGCCACGTTCTCACCACCCACCTTTAGCATGTCTTTCACGCGACCGACGTACGCGACGCGACCAGCCTGATCGACGATGCCGAGGTCGCCCGTCTTGAACCAGCCGTCGGGCAGGTGGCTCTCGTCTGTCTTCTTCGGATCGTTGTGGTATCCGAGTTGGACGCTGAAGCCGCGGACCTGGATCTCTCCACGAGTTCCGGGGGGAAGCTCCAGGTTGGTCGCCGGGTCGACGACACGGATCTCCATTCCGTCGATCGGTGGACCACTCGTCTCCGAGCGTTGAGTGAGCGACTCATCGCACTCGTTGGCGACGACCGTTCCAGAGCACTCGGTCAGTCCGTACGCCGCCGTGAGGACGACGTGGTCGGGCAGCATCCCCTGGATGAGCCGCATCGTCTCTGGTGGGGCAACCGTCGCTGCGACGCGGGCTGACTCGAAGTCCTCCGGCCGATAGTCCGGATGGCGGAGGAGTGCCATCGTGACCGCGGGAAAGGTAGGGAAGAGGTGGGTGCACCGTTCTTCGCGGATCTGCGCGAGGGCGTCGGTGGGATCGAAGTGTGTCATCGAGATGAACGTTCCACCGAGGCCGATCGCGAAGAGCAATGGACCGATACCCGAAAGGTGGAACATCGGCAACGGGTCCCAGAAGCGATCGTTTTCGCGGAATCCGAACCGGCGACCGCCGGCGAGCCAGAGCCGTGTCAGTCCTTCGTGAGTGAGGAGGCAACCCTTCGGGTACGCGGTAGTGCCGGAGGTGTACGGCATCATGGCGACGTCTCGCAGTCGAACGCGTAGCCGCTCCGCCTCGATGTGCGACACCGGAATCTCCGAGACAAGTGCGTGCGCCTGCTGCCTATCCACCATCCCCGGGCACTGTGTTGTCCCGAGCAGGACGATGCTTCGGAGGCTGGGAGCCTCCTCCAGACGAAGTTCGCGTGGATTCGGTGCTGCGGCGAGGGTGGGCAGGCAGTCCGTGATCAGTTCGACGAAGTCGACGTGATCGGCAACGATGTCGCTCGTGACGAGTGTCACTAGCCCGGCGTCGGCCAGTACGTGTGCGAGTTCCCGACGCTTGAAGCGCGCGTTGATCGGTACCGCAACGGCGCCGAGTAGTGCGGTCCCGAACAGCAAGTGGACGAACTCGGGACAGTTAGGCATCAGTATGCCGACGCGGTCACCACGCTGCACCCCGAGGGCAGCCAACCAGCGAGCAGCCGCGACAGCGTCGTCTCGCAGGGAGCCGTAGTCGGCTCGCGAGTCCGGGAAGACCAGCGCCTCACGTTCCGGGTGCATCGTCGAACTACGAACGAGAAGGTCACCGACGCTGATCGCCTCGGTGAGCGGAGAGTGTTCGTTCATGGCCTGCTCCAGATATCGGGGAGGTCGTCGTGTGCGTCAGGTTCCGAGTGCGTACCCCGGCCCCACGATCTCGAGTTGACGCCTTAGCTGACGCTCGACCGCAGCACGCAGCTCCGCGAGCTCAACCGGAATGGAGCCAAGACCGTCCCAGGAGGTCTCCGCTCGGCGGAGGTGGTCCTGAAGGAGTTCGCTCAGCTCACGATCGCGCTCTCGTAGGGCCTTGAGTTGGTCGCTACGGGGATCGGACAGCTCGTCCTCGGGGACCTTCGCCCCAGCACGCGCGAGGGTCTCCTGTAGGTCTCGAACGTCGTCCGAGAGGAGATCCGTCTCGCGTTCGAGCCGAGTTCGCACGTGTTCCAGCAGGCTGATCAGCAGGCCAGCCTGTTCTCGTGCGTAGTCGTCTTCAAGCGCGGGAAGCAGCACGTTGCGAACGGTTGCGCACGCGTCGGCGAGGATGTCCGTTGGTTCGGGAAGCACGATTAGCCCTCGTGTGATGTGAAGAAGCCGGCGCCTGTTGCCGCCTTGCGGAGGTTCATCCGTTGGGCCCATATGGAGAGCAGCGCCGGATGCAGGCTGCGTCCATCGCCCGCGGTCGAACCGCGCGTCGCGCTATGCGTAAACCCGGCGACGAGCCAACTCATGAACACCTCGTGGTACGCGAGGCGAGTTTCATCGATCGGGAAGCCGCCCGCGTCTTCGTACGCGCGTAGGAAGGTCGAGCGACCGGCCAGACGCCCGACTCCGCGCCAGAGTCCTGACGCCAGGTCACGCATCGGGTCGCCGTACGCGGCCAACTCCCAGTCGCTCAGAGCGAGCACGCTCCCGTCCTCGCCGCAGATCGTGTTCGCGACGCCGACATCACCCCAGACGAAGACCGTCGGCTCACCCCGGCCCGCCACGTGGCGCCTCAGCCACCAGGTCAACTGCTCGTACATCGGTGCCGGTTCAAGCGCGGACTCCTGCCAGTGGGCGTACCAACGCTCCACCTCAAGCAAGGTCGCCTCTGCGGCGTCTGCTGCCGGGGGCCCCTCGGGAAGCTCGATCGCATCGACTGGGGTCCGGTGGATGCGCGCGAGCGCCTCGGCGAGTTCCTTGGCCAGTCGCTCCGCCGTAGCGCCGGAGAAGCGACGCTGGTCCGATGTGCCCTGGTACCCCTCGCGGATGTAGAAGCGTTGGCCAAGATCCTCCGGTTCATCCTCGAACCACAGCGGCCGTGGCACTGGGAGGCCAGCGTCGGAGAGCTGCCGGAGCACCTCGTACTCACGGTGCAAGCTCGTCGGGACGACGCCGGCCGTCGGGGTGTCTCGGCGGAGGATCAGTTCCTCGGGCAACCCCCCGTTGGTGCGCGCGAGCTGGACCAGCCAGG
>LFIK01002484.1_pt1 | contig 14897 bp, 8 predicted proteins | sample 643401 | NCBI WGS metagenome assembly LFIK01 (sample SAMN03777447, study PRJNA286221) | soda lake metagenome | biome: soda lake; feature: Kulunda steppe; material: water; isolation source: sample T5-Br brine of Lake Tanatar-5 | place: Russia: Kulunda steppe | collected 2010-07 | reverse complement strand
CCTTCGGTTTCTTTTTGGATGGCCAGAAACACGTTTCTACCTCCGGCGCTGATTTTGCTTCCTTCTGCATTGACTTTCCCGTACAGATCGATCTGCACCGCGTAGTCAACACCAGTGCTTCCGTTGGTCCCTTGAAACTTCAAGTAGCCGTCGCCACCGTCGTGGTTTCCGATCTCCACTTTCGGTTGCGGGCAATCCGGCACGTCGATCGTCATCAAGATCTTGTCCGTCCTTTGCGCCCAGTACACGTCCGGCAGATGCGCCATGTCGTTTCCTTCCTTCCTCGCTTGCACTTTTAGCACGTGTGTGTCGTGTGGTCGACGGATCCGTTGCGACGTTGGACTTCCGATCGATCCCTTTTCCAAGAAAAAGAGGGACCAGACTCGATGTCGTTGGAGGGGGTTTAGGGTTCTCGTGGATCGAGAGACCCTTCTGGATCGATCGAAGGGCACGGTTGGATTGGAAGGCGGTCTCGTTTCGATGGGACGGGCAAGGACGTGAAGGGAAGGTAGTCCACGTAGACGCTCCTTCCGAGGTCCTGGAGGACAACGTCGGCACCGGTGGTGGTGGTGATCCAGGACGCGACGCCATGGCGTGGACATCTCCTTCGCGTGCCGTCCTCCCGGCACACCGCACCACAACGGTTCGACGCACGTGCCCCCTTTCGTCTGGATGAAACGTAGGAGAAGGTAGTGCAGGAAAGCATCGGATCCTTCGTTAGGAAAGGGACCCTTCAATCGGGATCTCTCCTTCGACGTACCCGTACCCATCCCTAACACCCCTCGAAAGAGAAAGAACCCATCCGTCCATCGTAACGAGATCTCGAAACCACCCACCATCCACCAAGCCGTATCCAACGGACTCGTGGACGACGCCGACGTCGGCGTGATACGCAACACGTAGCAAGGACGAAAGCGACCGAACGTGAAAGGATTGGAAACATGGCGCGTAGCACGCTCCGGGTACGCGTGGGAAGGACCGCATCTGAAACGTGGAGACATGGAACGACAAGGACGATTATGGGATCCGTCGGGAAACCGTACGTGCCCTTGGCACGCAACGCCGTCCACCACCGACCTTCGCATTGGAATGCTTGCAAAAAGAACATCAAGTGGTCCACGAAACTGCAGGCGATGGACAGCAAACAAGAGGAAGACCCTGAAGCCAGACGAATGAGGGAAAGCGCAGTCGTAGAAGAAAAAACCCGACCCATCTACGGAAGCGAAGATTTCCGGAAGGAGCTCGAAGCGGCGGGGGACAACAAGCTCGTCGTGCTTGAAGTCATGTCCGAGAGCGTCTGTGACCTCGGACTTGACGAACCAGAACCAGAAGTTCACTGGGAAGCGGACAAACCCACCGAAGAGGAAATTCAAGCACCTTGCGTCCAACTGAAGCACGTGTTCCAAAGGTGCGCCAGAGACTGCCCTGATGTCGTCTTCCTGTCACTGGAAGGAGATGCGACCGAAGAATCCAAAGCCCTCTGCGAAGATTTGGGCATTGCCACGTTTCCTACCTTGCAGTTCTACCGTAGTGGAAAGCTACTCTGGCAGCACGCAGGAGCGGCTGATGCAGGCATGGATCTTGGACAAGGGGTGCTCTATTATGGTAATAGGGCCGGGGACGGCGTCGTGGCAAGCGATTTTGTGAAAGAAATTCAAGGGAAGGAAGAACTGGAACGGTTTGTGCAAGAGCAAGACAAAGATGTACTCACGGTGGTGGATGTGTCGCTCACCAATGCTGAACCTTGCATTAGAATCTATCCGGCCGTCTTAGCACTGGCCAAAAACTTCACTGGCATGGCAGTGTTTGGAAGGCTGATGGGAGACGCTTCCAAGGAACATGAGGAGTTGATGAGGGAGCTGAACATCTTGGAGGTGCCGACTTTCCTGTTCTACAGAAATGGCCGATCTGTGGGCCGTCACGTCGGTTCATCAAGGGGAGATCTCATCGGCCAAATTCTTATGCAACAAGGATCGGCAGGACTTCCAGTCCCCCCACCAAGTAGCAGAGGAACCAGATCTTCCCCTGCAAGTCCTAAACAGCAAAGGCGACGCTCAGGGCAGGCCATGTGGAAGTGATGTGATTTCACCGCCATTGACCGAGGCTGCACGGGAGTTTTTGACGAAGAATGCTGTGTTGACCGAGCTTGTGCAGCCTTTCTACATTGACAGGGAAATAGAAATCTTGAGAACGTGTGTGCAGCAAGAACCTTGAGCCGCCTCGAGTATAGCTATGTGCTCTAATATGGTTAGGTTTCCCTGTGGTATTGTGCATGCGAACATTTTTAATGATGGTATCTGGAGTTGTGTAGCCAGTTTCTGCTACCTTTCTTATGTTGTGTGAGATTGCTCATATCCATTGTAATGTGTGCATTTGTATCTTAGAATTGCTTGCAAATCAGTTGCACTGCAGTTGCGCCCCGGAGGTGAAACATGGCATGATGATGCCAGACTAGCAAATGGGCCCCAGGAAATGAGAGCTTTTCTACCGAAGCATGCATAGACTACCACAACCATTGAGCATTTATATTGTCTCCCTCAACATTCCACTTTCATATTTGTTCACCACCATTCGTAAAGGCTGGCAGTAGGTCAACCTGTTTCCTATGCATTTGCTGAACATTTTGCACTGGTAAACACGTTGTGTGCTCGAATGCAAACGACTCTTAAGTGATCCAACCATTTCAAGAAAATGCTTTGCGAGTGCACCAAAAGCAAAACGACCTGTGCTTTACATCTTGACGACAAGATGGCACCCTTCAATCCCCAGTGCAAGGAAGATTCCCCTCATGCAAGTTCATAACTCAAAACTCTCAATCCAACAACAACGTGTGATACAAGTAAACAATGGCATGTGCTTACGATTGTGGCGGACACTCAGGATTGCTTGTCATGTGTATACTAGAAGCCTGAATAGGTTTGTTGGTGTGGAAGAAGAACGAATGCAACGGGCATCGCATTGATTGGATGATACGAGCAAGTGTGTTCCGCCTTCAATGAGAAAAAATGAGGCTTAGGTTGGAGAAGTGGTGCAATATTAATTCTTTTCCGCAGGATTCTTCTAAAACTTCGAGATTTATAGAAAATCCTATCGTAGTATCTTGACAATAGTAAGCTCAAGATTGTGGAACACCTAAATATATAGACTCTACAGATTTTGGGGGAACCGACTCCAAGCACTTGTGCTCGGTTGCTTTTTGTCGACTAACTCTTCGTTTTCGACCGTTTTTGAACATGAGAAATGTTCGAATTTTTGAACGTTTTTTCAGTCAACAAAATTGAGAAAATTGAACTTAAGTTCTTCCTCTTTTCTTCTTAATCAAAGCAATGTATACGTACTCATTCCCCTTGAAATTTCAAAAACATGCTTGGAATTGCCCAAAGCTACCGTTCATATATCAGCATAAAATTCAAGAGTTGGCATGTCGATAACTTGCTTCATTGGTATTTAGGAATATTTCTTGTACTAGTAGGCAAAACTTGCAACTCTCGATGTCTCCATGACACGCTTGCCTTGACTCATGACCTTTCTTTGTATAACAGTATTGCTCTAGCCCTTAAATACTTGCTCGTGCCATCGCTCCCCACATTCTCCTTGAGCGATGCATCTTGATGTTGTCGATCAAACTTTGACAAGCGCCTCTACACTCTATCTTGGAAAAGTATGAAAGGACTGCCTGTGAATCTTTTCATTTGAAAAGAAGGGCAATCTTTTCCGTTAGCCAAAACATTGTGGGTAAGCGATGTATTTCTAGTGTTTTTGATCTCAAGTGTTGGATAAGGAGCCAACTACAAGAGATGCGCAAACTTTTTACCCTCTACATGAAGAATGGGACTATTCGCATCATTCGTGGCTTCTCTATTTTGCCAAAGTCTTGCAAGCGACAATCTGAGGGCAACAATCGAGTAGTAACGGTGCACAAAGATCCATTCCTTGCACCCAACCTCGTACAAACTTATGCAATGTGTCCTAATATCCTTGTAAGCTTATCAAACGAGTTCGTTTTTGGTATTGCCTAAAATGTTTGGAGGCGTGTGAAAACTTTCAAAGATAATAAGGTGTCTGTCTTCATACTTGCCGTCCTTGTCAAAATTAAATAACACTGTGTGAGACGATTTGAAATCGCGTGTATACCAATTTCCTCGTGTTATACATTCGAGTTGCCATCCGTGATAGAATCGCCATACGGAGAGAGGGGGAAGTGTTTCAAATGCATGCCTACGGATGTAGTGTTGATTTCGAGCACCCTACCCTAGAATTCCTTTCTCACACATAGTCGCACCACTCAACATTGTTCACCTTCCTCGTGTGTGAAGGAAGTAAGGCTTGGAAAGCTACAGTCCTCTTCTTGTACATTGGTGTCTACGTCCTTCATTCCCAAACAGTAAATATATACACTACTTAGTCTTTGCATTTGAACACGTTGCAAAGCTAGTGCTAAGAACCACCAAGCTGATCCAAGATAGTAAGGTATATGTACTTCATTCGATACAATACCGTTAGTTTTATCGAAACTTGTAGTAGCATCTAGGGTTCTAGGCGAAAGTGTCAAGAAATTATCGGAAACTAGCTTATTGTTCTTGCAGCAACCATCACACCCGCATTGTATAGCTACATAATTTGGTTACCTCCCGTCATCAAGGGAAAGTATCCATTTCTAGATTTTTCATGCAAAAACAGAGCAACCAAAGTGCTATTTCTTGGTGCATCAGACAACTTCCGTATTGTGCAAGTTTTGACGACTGACGCAAGTTTGAATCACTCTTGGGAACAAGTTGTGCTCGCTCCTACTATACTAACCTGAATTAAGAAATACTTGGGGATTGCTCTGCGGTGGCTTATTTTTAAACCACGTCTTTGTGCCGACTAAAAGTTGTTGATGTCGAATGAATCGATTGTCAGTCAAAGTTAGCGGAAAAGTAGTTGTGGTGGATTGTGCATGTCATTACGGTGGCTATACAGCAAAAGCTTTACTCGGGTATGGTGTTTAAAGAGCCCCTTTAGACAAAGCATATCCATGTGTCAACGAGCCTTGATCGTAATTCCGAAGCTACGTATGTTCTTTGCAAAGCATTCGTCTGAAAGGGCGTAAATTTGACATCTTTGTCCATTTCTTCGACTCGTTTCATCCAAGCAAAATGCTAACCTTGTACTTGACATCATTTGATTCTTTCACTCGTTGGAAAGGGGTAACGCCCTCAAAGGTGGATCCATAACTCATTTGGGAATATAAATTCAAGACTCGATGCTTAGATGTCGTTGTGAAGATGGGATTGGGAGTGTGTAGGTTCCATGCCCTTGAAATACCACTCAAGCACAATGTGCTGCTTCACACCGTTATCACATTAACGTGGGAGTTTGCAAACGTCTTCTCACAACCCATTTTTTGATCGATATAGAGAACGTGTTCTTCAAAAATCAAAGAAGCGATATATAATACGCAAGGAAGTTGGCAATTCTATGGTCCTAGTATCTAGCTTAGTGGCCACGCTTTTGGTATAGTGTTCGATGATTGTAAATGAAGCAATTTTTTCCTTTTTCTGCGAGGTGATGGCGAGGAATCTCATGCAAGAAAGCGGTCCATGTAATTTATGGCATAGCAAATAACAAACACACAAATGCAAGCTGTACAAAGAATATGCTTTGCGCTGTAGACGATGTTGGATGTCATTTCATAGACCGCCGTCATTTGTTTGCTTGGCCGTTCAATAGGCTTGATCAGCTATCGAAAGTCGCCATTTTGGTCCCAATCGTCCATGGAATCCCAACTTCTGAAGTTGGGAGGTCGTACGTTGGCTTCTCTCCGATTTGTCTAGAATTGAATCGCAATGCATTGAAAGGGCAATGCTTTTCGTCACATAATTCTTTTGGCTGTACGATAACTCCTAGCATGTTGTCTTCGTGACAACATGTTGCAAGATAACTTTGTTTCAAAAAGCGATGCATATCTCATGCGAGTTTCTTATCATAACTGAAATTCGACTCATTGACATACTACTCGCATTACCTAGGTTGGCATTGTGGTTTGTGTTTCAAAGGTTCCTCTAGTGGTGATTCTTGTGCCTCATGTGTGCGCAAGTCTCTAGTGCGGCTTCAAACACATTGTCTCTCGGCAAGCATACACAAAACACATTCCGCCAACCTAAAATTGGATGACAATATGAATCAGCCGTTAGCATTCCACTATTTCCCCCTTGTTCTACACTAGGCTGCCCTTGGCTATTGCATCTCTCGTGGAATCGAGTCGCCTCCATCAACGTTCATTACCGGATCTCAGGCTATTGGATCGAGCCATCCGCAATCTATTGGGATAGACCTCCTTTAACGAAGAAACTCGCATTTACTACGATGGTGTTAGGTACTGATCCTTCAGCTGGGCAGACCCCTTCATGACAATGAAAAGACGTTTCCTGCAGTGGCCAACAAACGACGCTTCGCCTGTTCGCAAGGATACGAACACGTTTTGCTCTGAACAGAACAATGGCGAAGATCGGAGTTGTCACCGTGTCAGATCGTGCTTTCCAGGGAAAATATGAAGACCAAGGGGGTCCTGAAATCCTTTCCTATTTGCGAGAAAATGTGACTAGCAACTGGGAACCAATAATTCGACTCGTTCCAGACGAAGTTGACCAAATCGAAAGCACCATCAAAGACTTGTGCGACAAGCAACAATGCTGCCTTGTTATTACTACGGGTGGCACTGGACCGATGCCTAGAGACGTGACTCCTGATGCTACACTTGCACTGGCCACTCGTGAGCTACCTGGTTTTGGTGAGCGTATGAGGTCTGTCTCAGCTCAAACTGTCCCTACAGCCATTCTTTCTAGACAAGTGGCCGTGATACGAAACGAAACGTTAGTTGTAAATTTGCCTGGGAAGCCACAAGCGATTCGTGTGTGCCTGGATGCGGTCATGCCTGCTATTCCTCCGTGTATTGTACACATTGGTGGACCTCGGCTTGAAATCAAAACGGAAGTGGCGAAGAAAGCTATGTCAATGTGCTGCTAGTAGAGCAGTTTCGGATCCAAACGAAATCTTGTCATGAAACGAGTACGGCTTGCAATCGGAGATCTGCCCAGAAGCATGAGGTCGAAGAATGAAGGACCACTGGAGTGGTGTTGTTGGCAAATTATCTGCAGTAGAAAGGCAAAACCACCTGGAATAGCTTCAAAGATAAACATTGAAGTAAGTGCTTAGTAATGTATTTGCTGCTCATCTGAAATATTAGATCGAATGAGAATGATCTTATGCGAACTTTCGTTACTAGTGTCTCAAGACGAAAGTAGTGCAGTGTGCAGAAACTTGCCTGAATGGAAGCATAATAAAGTGCACTATTCTGACAGGAGTAGAAAACAATACCTTGTGCACAAGATTTCCAAACACACTGATTAAAAGATCAGGTAAAAAATTAGTTTTGGGTTTTGGTACTGCACGTGGGTAGTTCTTAAAGTGCCCTTATCGTCAGCACATCCAAAGGGAAACCAATCTTCTCCTCGCAATGCCTGTGCAAATACAAACAACCTTATGTGGAACATCCCTTTCGCGCTTTTTCTAATGAATCTAGACACTCTTCCCATGTTATGCTGTCCTTATCTTGTCTGCTTCTATCTGCAGCATCACATTCATGAAAGAATCTCGTTCGAAAAGTTCCCGTTGCAGAAGGAAAAAATCGAAACAGCTTATGGACTTCACAAAGGTAAAAGAATACAACAGTCTTAGGATCTACTTGCAGGTCAAATCAAGGGAGCTACATGGCAGCAAGTTGTGAAGATAGGGTATACTGCTGCACGTTACGACCAGGAACAGGATAAATTCTGCCTGTTCTACAGCGATTGGAAAGGAGATGCTTAAGTATTGCAAATGTTTAGAAGTAAAATAATCCTTCTTAAGGCAATGAAGTTGGTTGTAGAAACAAGAAAAAAACGAGGAAACAATTTTTTCCCTTGCTGATTGCACGTAATCAACCTCAGGAATGGCATTTTCTTCAATGAATGAAGTGGTTTATGTTCAACCAAGCTTACTGTGATTGGCATACTTTACGGGCTACCATGCTCTATCGAATATACACATTGAGATCTTCTGCGCATTTCTAGTAAGAAAAAACGTGCAGTGAAATACAAATTCCATGGAGAAAGTTGGGAAACCAAGGGATGGAAGGTGGATCATACTCGAATTTCCATTTTCCTGGTGCAAACATGCAGATGTTACTACAAGCCCATCAAATGTCTGTGTAACAGGTTTAACAAGTGGAAAAAAATAAAGCCTCTCTGCGACAAATTTTAATAACTTCACGGCACTGAACTTTCCTCTTCAAGAAACCTTTCAGCAATGAACATGTCATCTGGTGTCGTCACCTTGATATTCGTATAGCATCCACGAGTGACTTTAACAGGCATTCCCAAATGCTCAACAATCGACACATCATCTGTCACATCGAGGGAATTTCTTTGTACTAGTTCAAAGCCTTTGCGCAGTATTTCTGGAGCAATGACCTGTGGAGTCTGCATTTCCCACAGTTTGGATCTGTCAAGGGTCTTCAACACGAACCCATGCACGTCCACTTCCTTAATTGTCGGCTTGCATGAAACTCCTAAAACAGCTGCTCCATGGGCAGCTGCATCTTCTACCACGGATGTGATTTCTTTGCAAGTTATGAGAGGCCTTGCTGAGTCATGTATACAGACAAGCATAGTATCTTCACTTACCAGCGCTAGACCATTGAAGACAGAGTCCTGTCGTTCCTTACCAGGTGATGCAAAAGTAAGAGGGGTCGAACTCTCAAGCTTTTGATGATGACCACGGAAAATGTCCCGGTACTCTTCTTCACACACTACAACCACCTCCTTGATGAAACTGAGCTCAAGAAAAGTTTGGAAGCTGTGAAGAGCTATGGGCTTCCCGTGCAATGGCAGATATTGCTTCGGCATCGGTGCGCCCATTCTTTTTCCCACGCCACCCGCCAGTAGAATGAGCGTTGACCACGGCAGTTTTTCATCGTCTGTTCCAGACAATCTTGCAACTTTTGCTTGGGCAATCCCTTGTCCATAACCTGTCGCTGGCGGGAGCCTGAATCTCCTGCTTCCATGCAGGGAAGCTGTACTCTGCGCGCCACGAGACGATTCTTTCGTCGGGATAAAGTTCCCTTTCCTTTCGATTCGTGCAAACATAGAGTGTCGGCACAGTGCGGTTGCTTCGCCAAAGAGCTTGTTTCCGTTCCAAATCGTCGGTGAAGGGATTGGTCGTAAAGACAAGGCTAATCCATCTGGGTTCAGGGTGTGCGTACGAAGTACGAAAACTGTTCCAGGGTAATCAAGTAGAGACCTTCGGGAGATTTTTCTAGAATAGGTGAACACTACGAGCTATTACCTAACTTGTGGATCATCGAAGAGATGGTACATTGCGACACGTTGTTTTCTAACATGCACAGCAACTAATTAGGTCAAAATGCTATCCGTCACCGTCCAAAGTACCAATGGAGCACTTAAGATTAAATCGAACAACCAAGACAAATTCAATGCTCTCAAGATAAAGTCCAATTCTAACATTGGACACAAGATCCTAAGCATCTACACCTTCATTGCCGTTGCTGTGTTTCTAAAGGGATGCGAAGGTCGTTGATGCAAGCAACCATTCCAACTTTCTAAAAAAAGAAGTGGGAAGCGGCAGGGAGCCAATCTAGTTACTATTTTATTACAAGCTTGAAAGATATAGCAGGCACTTTCTAGGATAGTGATTCATTCATGAACATTTCTTTCTTCGAATACGTGCTAAGTGTGGCTAGTTAGAGAAACGACCCGCTAGTATGGATGGGCTTGAATGAAAGAAGCATGTATACTTGCTGTCCATTGTTTAGTAACATGACATAAAGACAAGTTGCAAAGGGTTGCCTCCTCATGGATAGGGCATAGGGCATTTGCAAAAATATATTTCGAGAAATTTGACTATGAGACATTTTCATCCACTCTAGCGATCGTATCATAGATCCACGCTTCCATGATAAGGGATAAAGCTCAATTTATAGAAACTCTACATCCATGAGGAGAGCACGATGATATTTATTTCTTTGTTGAAATTACGAAGGAAGTTCAAGTGGCTCCTTACAAGCAACGAGTTTTATTGCATCACACGCAAAACATAGGTATAACGTTTGTTGACGGAGTACAACATTACGTTACTCAAAGGCAACATCGAATGGTACTTGGAAGTTGAACAATTCCAAAGTATCAATAAAATAGACGCCTATTGTGCAAATTCGGATTCTACATCCTGTAACATGAGTAGCTCGCATGATGGAGCAAAGTTCGCCTATGCTTCCACGGATACCAAGAATTAGCCGTGGTACTTTTCTAAAAATTGTCATTACAACTTGAGCTTTGTGTACATTTAGATCGAAATTCGAAACTTGGAATGACATCTTTGCGTGAACGTTGCACTAGAACTTTTGCGGTAGACCGATAAGTGTACTCTACCGATCGAGACGATATAAGTGAGAGACGCTTTGACAACTTCTACCTAAGACGTTTAGTTTGCAAAACGCTTAAAACTGCCACTTGCGTCGCAGTACGTCGGTTGTTTGCTCGAAGTGGTACATCGCTTGTGACGGGGCCTATTGCATTAAAAATGCAAAAAATGTTAGATCTTTACTGACCATTTCTATTTCTGAATGAAAATCCGTCATATTAGAGAATTGATGCACTGTTCCTTTCGTGGTAGAAACTGCATGTGCCCTCCTTCGATCTAAGCTTCAATAAAAGTAGCACATTAAGGAGAAATTTTCGTTCTCATACTTCCAATATGGTTTCCTTTGTTTATTCGAGTCAAACAGATTGCAATAATAGCACTTGAGACGCTTGTTCAAAACTTTCCATGTACGACTACTTTAAGTATAGCGAGGGACAAGCTTTCGCACAACAATTGTTCAACAAGAAGTCGTGCCATTACCCAAAATGTTTGAGGCAAGCATTTATTGGCACGACGCGATGCCGCTATACCCACTTTATGCTTTCAAAAAGGTGTCTCATCATTGCATTGTTTTTGTCTTTTGAAAGATGAATTTGCATTGACAACAAAGCTGTACAACAATGGTGCAAAAAATTGGAAGTAGACAATGACAATCGATGAAGTTGGTGTGCTCATTACAAATAACGGCGATGTCTCACATGGGAAATGTCCTAGAGCGCCTTCTACTCCACTTCTCTACAATAATGACACGGAATTCATTCAACAACTCTGGTAAGATTTGTTCCGATTGCTTGACCATTCCATTCATATTCTTCACGAATATCGCTCAAAAGTATCGTTCGTTGCTATCACGATGTGACGGAACTTTTTGTGTGACCGATTGAAAAGCCGACGCTTGCATTGATGGAAAATGTTGTCTTTGAAGATCCAACAACCATAATAGCATGACGTGAAAGCCTGTGCAGATGTATCAAGGCCATCCCAAAGTGTTAGCTACACCAACTTGTGACTGTTTGCTTTGAGGTGCATCTGTCGTACATGAACATTGCTTTCCCAACATCCAAATTTTCACGCAACATACCCATGCTTTCCTGCAATTCATGCTCTTTGCTTGTACTCAACTAGAACGATCCAGATTCTACTTCAAACGACTATGGACGAAGTTGGTGCTGCAAACAGTATCCACACACAATTTCCCACAACACCTGGCCCTCACTCTAGGTGGAAAGAATTTTAACAGTGCTTTCTTATCATCACAACTGAATATCCCCTTCTGTTTGCAACAAATGTTGGATGAAGCCATGCAAGACAAGGCATAAAGCAGCAACTGACATTGCCATTCAGCTTTCCTCAAACCATGTTTGAAAACTGCTGCTTGGTTTGCGAGCGGCTCCCGCGCGGTTGAAACTGTGTGAAATTCGTTACAATTTAAGTAACTTCTGACAAAAACATACTTCCGTATGTAGCATCACTAGAACACGCTAGCAATTTCATGGATAGCAGCCAAAAAGACGCTCACCCTCCTTCCATTGCTTCTACAGTCAACAATCTTTGCCTGGGATGTTGAAGCCAATCTTCACTGTGGCAGGTTTTATAAAAGGCACACAGAATCACTCCACGTTCCGACTATTGATGTCACCAATTGACATGAGAACTTCAGATTCTTCATGCAAAAAGGGTTGCGCTTCATAGCCTAGGGCTGCAGCGCGTAAACAACGCACATTGTTATCAGTCACATTTTCAAGGATGAACTCGTCAATAGAAAATGCAGTGTTTGCTAAACCTTTTGCCTGGAGCATTTGCCTCACACAATGCTGAATTTGCAGTTGATCAAGTGGAGGGAACTTCCGGCCTTCTGCCTCGATTTCTGACAATGCTATAGGCCCAACATTGCAAAGTCTGTTTGAAAGCTCAATGCTACTGTAAGGTATGTTCAATGAACCTAGTTGGTGGACATATGCCAATATCTCAGTTTCATGCCTTCCACCATCTAGCAAAAGGCTAACCTTCCGTAGTTGGCGCAAATCGTATGCTCCTTCCGTTGCATGCATTGCGTCCAAAAGATCGCCAGATAAATATGTAACTGCAGCTTTCACGTTTGTTCCCGTACTTGGAACGAGTGTGGCTGGAACAGAGCCATATGAAGTGATGAGTGGCGCATACCCTACATCGAAATCCTGGAGTGTGCAAGTAACAACGGGAATACTCACCCTTGACAATTTTGCAAACTTCCTTCCCAATTGCTCGGGAGATGCATTGCTACCGACTGCCAGCACAGGGACAAGACTTCGTGCGTCAGCATGTTGCAAAAGCTCACCAGCGTTGACATCTACTGCCTTGCCATTTTCGAAGAGAAAGGAGGCACTTGGACGCGCGTAGGGATAGCTCTTTGCACGGTGAACAGCCTTCTCCCAGGCCTCGGTGCTCGGATTGTGTCGGGCGCAAAAAGTGCGGGGAATCACCACGTTCGCCATTACCGAGCTCTAAATCGATAACTTTAACAGCTCCCAAGTCAGCGAGTAGAAGAAGCGATCACACAGACCACCAGGTTCCAAACTCAGCCTTGGATTCAGCCGGTGTCCAGCTTCCCGATGCGACCGCAGCGCTTCCTCTTCCAACGATCGTTCCCGGTCGAGGGAGGGCACATGAAGGTTGTCCTCGAAACGCAGTCAATCCGAGAACATTCTCCCAAAGCATGTCATGCAAATTACACGAGACATTTTTTCTTACAAGTGAAACGCTGAAAACATCGTGGCGAAAGAAACAGGCTGATTTAGGTCTGGACCTTGTGCGAAAGAGAAGGTTCACAATGTTAACGGTAACCAATGGAAAGACTTCGTGCTCAATTGGAAGATCTACAAAACGACGCTGTGTAAGCAAACAAGCAATGAACCGTGCTTACTTTGAAATACCATTTGTTGTACAAACTCCAATCGCAGTACAACTATAACAGTACAAGAAAAGTCAATGGTAGAAAAAATCAAAGACACAAGATCGCTCAACAAACAAACAAAGTAGATCCAGCCTCAAACACTTAACTTTATATGCTGAATAAAGTTGTGACCAGGTCAAAACTAGAAACTATTGCATCATCATCTGCTCAATCGGTAAGCATATTACGGTTGCAAATGCCTATGATGTCGCAAAGTACTCTGTAGTAACATTAAATTGAGAAGATAAACATGATGACCTATAGAAAACGAAAAACAAGCAAATAGTTTCCCTGCTCATAGGAGCGATAAACAACCCTCAACATTCAAGCATCATCTTCTTATCTGCAGTCCACGAGAAATCGATGGTGAGTTCAGCAGTACATCTTTGGTAACGAGGATCCACTGCGAAAAAAAATCACGGAATGAACTGACGGAATTGGCTAAGAGACCAATCTGCTGGTTTGTCTAGTACAATAGGGCAGCACAAACGACTCACATGTGCCAGGTTGACTTGCTAAAATACTTTCCGAAGCCTTCCTCTATTTAAGGCTATTAGACCGACCAGTGAATTTAGCCACTCTGTTTCTGAAGATAGTTTTACGGTAAAGAGAAGACCAACATACGTGAGTCCTATTATATTTTCAGATGTTCTAAATTAATAGCATATACACTCCACTTGAGACATCTGTCAATTGCAATTTTTGTCTTATCAGTGAAAAACAAAGCAACTTCAGATTGTAATGAATTGTAAGGAAAAGTTACTCGGTGTACTCAGACAAGTGAATAGTGGGAAGTATTTTCGAGCGCTCGGATGGCTCAATGTTCCACCGAGGATTTGATTGATTGATAACAAAAAGCAAAAAAAAAGTGTGCTTGATATTAAAATCTACAGGTCAGGTGAACGTACGATTCACAGTGGTATTGGAAGAAGTCCGGTAAGACAGGATTTCATTGGACGACATTTCTGCAATGATCTCTGCAAAGTGTAAAACTCGTGGTCTTGCACGTTCGTGGGTCGCCACCTTCGTACTTGATCTATGACAAAGCCGTAATGGGTGGCGGAGGTCACACTGAGCAGGATTGCTCAAAACCCGCAGAGGACTCTCTCTCTGTATAACTGTCAGATCCTCTGCGGCTTGTCACTGCATGAATGACGGCATGTACCTTCGAGGAGTCAACAGACTCCCTCATCCTCGAAGGGTTCCAATTAGTTATCAACCCATCGCTCATAGAGCCTAGCCTCACAAACCAAGGACATGAGCACCTTCAACATGAATCATGGTGTCTATTCAGTAGACTCTTTTAAAGGTGTATTGAAGAGTTGCACTTCGACCACCGAAGAAGACCAAACATTGCGCAGTCTACGTAGAAACTACATTTAAAGTAGAAATGGTACTCTTACCAGCTGTTGAAGGTACTCATGTCCTGACCCTTATGAGCTCGAAAACCTATGAATGCTCGGCCTTAAACCTATGGTACCCTTCGAGGATTGAGGGAGTTTAT
>LFIK01002482.1_pt1 | contig 14898 bp, 23 predicted proteins | sample 643401 | NCBI WGS metagenome assembly LFIK01 (sample SAMN03777447, study PRJNA286221) | soda lake metagenome | biome: soda lake; feature: Kulunda steppe; material: water; isolation source: sample T5-Br brine of Lake Tanatar-5 | place: Russia: Kulunda steppe | collected 2010-07 | reverse complement strand
CTTAATGCAGTAGCTTCAGACACGTCAGTAAGGGTCGCGGTTGAAGAGCGGTTGAAAGCGGTTGAAATTCAGATTTTCAACCGCAAGGTTGATTTCAACCGCTTGCGGTTGCTATGCGGTTGAAAAATTTTCAACCGCTTTTCAACCGCTTCAACCGCACTTCAACCGTGCCAGGAAGTTTCTGACGTCCCTACATCAATTAAGGAAAAGGATACACATTGGCCCAAAGAGCCGTGAGTCTCCTCCACCGCGGTGACCACTCCTCCACAGTGGTGACCACTGGCAAGGGAAAGGGTGAACTAGTGAGGGTCTAGAGGGTGACAAGCCGCCTCCTGCTCCAGACCAAGACCTTGAGAACAACTGGATTTTTCAAGAGCGCGTCTAGTTGTTGTCAGCCACAAGTCTGATTCGGTTATTAGACTAGCAGCATCTCAGCATTACATTCGATGTGCCTGCCAAAACAGGAAGACAAGCAGATGCTTGTCAAGCCAGCAGATTTAATGTTGAAGGTAGAAATCATGCACCAAGACAGGAGGTCTTGGTCAGCTCTGTTGTTGAAATGATGGTCAAGAAACGGCCATACCGCATTTGGGGCTGCACACAATGGCAATAGTAGAAAGACTTAGACCTCAGGGATCCCGGCAATGGAAGAGGACTGTCAGGTCCTTGCTAGCGACGTACGCCTCCATCATGACATACCATTCGAGTGCAGTAGTACTTTTTCCTTTTTACCCACTTTCACACCCAATGACGGCAACGCTGGAAAATTAGGAACCTTACATTTTTAGGTATGACATAACTGGAAGCACAAAAGAACAGTTGTAGTTATTCAACAGGGAGAGAGGATGGTAAAAATCAGAGAAATGTAAAGTAAAGTACATAAAAACATGTCATATTCAAAACCAACAAGTGAAAACGTGTGGCAGTATCCTTAAGTACATCAAAGATTCTGGTATATGCGCATGGAAACTGTCATGAGCAAAGCGTACGAACAGGGAAGGGAACTATGGGGACAGGTCCGCATTTACATGGGCAAACCTAGCGCACATCCTATGAAGCCCTCCATTGTGCACACCCATTTCCCCCAGCTTGTGCTTATGTTCACGTATGCTAGCTCATCCAATCCCTAGCATCCACGCCCCCACCCCCACGGCTGCCGTGCTGCACGGGTTTCGGGTTCTTCACGTCCTTGACAGCCGTGTAAGCTGCTCGTCCCACGGCACTGTTTTCAAACTGTTGCTGCCGTTGTGCGGCCTGCATCACGCGTGCACCACATTTAGACTTTCAAGATGGTGGTCAATACTCAACGAGTGCCTCACAATATCCGACCTCATGCACACAAGATTCCCGTTTCAGGATGTCTGTGTTGAAAAAACTCCCCCCTTTTTCTAATGGTGATACACATGTTGATGCCAATGGTCCTTGCATTTTATACTCTGAAGTGCATTGAACTATCAATGACAAGAAAGTATCATGAGGACAGGAGACCACGTGAATGGGAACGTGAGGATTCCTTGGGCTTCCATCATTTATCACAGCACAGACCAGAGAGTGAAAGGCACTGTCCTGATATCTTATTCATGTGCTGGAGCTTCCTGTGCGTACAGATGCATCATCCACCCCCGACTCACCCTTTCTGCAGCAATGGCACGCGCTTCGAGGTCTTGTTGTGTTGGCGCAGAGGCCCCACCAGCTCTCCCCGAGCCCCAGCTTTGGTAGCCACTTGACTCCTTGCCGAAGCAACAGCCCATCACAAACAAGAAAAAGGATGAGCCAGAGCACTCGGTAAAGGCAGGAAACAGACTAAATGACAATGGAAAAACACTTCACAGAGATTGAATAGCCTCGTCAAAGACAACCTTTATAAAAGTTTGATTATGACCTTTCTCTTATCTTCAAGTACAGCACCGGGTTACCTGTTTCCCATGTTGCTGCCTTGCCCTTGCTTGAGGCATTGTCTGGTAAGTGGGAGCCTGACGCGTTGATATAGCTTGAGGTGCATGATCACTGTATCCCGTAGTCCTGCCCCTCGGTGGTGGAGACTGGGAGAAGCAGCACCCCATAAGGGCAAATTATATAGTTTATTTGTTTTAAACAGAATTTTGATTTCGCTCACGTTTGACAGGAAATTATGGAGGGATCTGGGGGTACTTCCTTGAACAAAAATCTTCCTTACTTCTTTACTAAAGCTCAATTAGAGTTAAACCTTAACAATCGCTACTGCTTAGGACGCATCGTAGTGAGGCTTAGAGGAGGACGCCGGACGTCTTTTGTGTCGCGTTCATGAATTCTGAGTGAACGAACTAGGTTGTCTAGTATCTTTGTGACGCAAGGGGGCACTCCGCCAGACTCGCGTGCCAGCTTTCCTCGATGCCGGGCTCTCAGCGAAGCACTGGAAGCGTGGCTACTGCACGGACTGGGTGCGTGGGATGTTTCAAGCCGCTGGTCCGCTGCCTGTCTTCAGATAAGCCCTGCACAGGGTCAGACAGACTGAGCACAGGACTAGACAATTCTCTCAACGCACCTTTGCTGATCACTTGTTGCACAGGTTCAGACCCGCCACCAACCCGAAACCAAGTTATGTAGATGAGAGTCTTTTTGGGGGGGGGAAAACACAAGGGAGCTCGCCAACAATGGCCAAGGCACAGGTGGGGGGGTGCTGCTGCTTTCGGCTCCCTGCTCTTTAGTACAATAGGGTTCCTAAAATTGTTGACCCTTATGATGTTTCTTGTGCAGGTGGAGGCCTTAGAAAAAGCGGCAACGAGCGCTAAGAAAGCAAAAGTCCCACAGAATGTACCTGATGTTGTAACTGTGCGGAAATCCGACTTAGAGCGAATGGTCAAGGTGCGCAAACTTAGAGGTCTGGCTGCATGTGTGTGCAGCCAGGTTAGGTGAGTGCTATCTAAATCCTGCATATGACAGGCATGCCAATCTTCAGTGATGTTACTGCAGTGCATGGGAACAGGAACACAGGTGACATTAGATGAATGCGCTGTGTCCTTGCTGCACGTTCAAATGATCGGCAGGAATCTTAAAGGCCCAGAGGCCTGGGGGTGCAGTGTGCAATTGACTTTTAGGCCATGCTCCAAGCTACAAATGTGCACACAGGTGCAATATACGGGCACGGCTCTGCGTTGTTTCTCACATCATTGTCGTGATTACCACTGGAGGGGTGCATGCAAATGTGAAAACCCCATTTAGTAGCATGTGTGTTATATAAGCATGCAGGCCGCGTTGCCAGGCGCTGCAACCATGAAACGCAGTCAATAAAGTGTAATGGACACTGCTGGTGCTTTTGCAGGCCTCCCCTGTGATGAGCGCAGCTGATGTTGCTGAAATGAAAAAGACCCTCCAGACAAGGAGAGAGGAGGCTCAGGCTGTATCCAAGGCACGCAAGGAAAAGATGCTTAAGCTTGAGGAAGAGGCAAAGCGGAAGAAGCCTGAGACAGAAACAGAGAGGTTGAAAGCTGCAGCAAACAAAAAGCTGCAGACACATGCAGAGCACCTGCTAGAGGTGGGTGACGCAACAGGCACGGTTGCTTGGAAGTGAGCAGCTGTACACTGGGCTTTGCTCAGCTGAGGCAAGGCATGCGCCAGCTAGAACACGTGCCATTATCAGAAGATGGTTGGACAGACGAGTCAAGAACAATGTCTGCATTGATTGTGGAGGATCCCTGACAGGGGGTTATCTTAAGAGCTTTTGCAGGAGCGATAGTGAACTGAAGCACCCAACTTGCCAACACTTAGTCCACGCCCCATGCTTCACCTCTCAGGAGGAGAAGGATGCAGTCAAGAACATGAACCAGATGATGCTGTACTCTAAATGCGTCACTATTAGAGATGCCCAGATCCAAGAGAAGAAGCAGATGATGCTGGAGACTGAGGATGAGACCAGGCGGCAGGTAACTGGTCGTGGAAGGGGCATGCAGCCCTAAGTGCAGCTCCATGAGTTCACAAGATGAAGGAGGGAGGGAAATGTTTCAAAGTGTCCCCGCTTCAGAGGGATCTTCCACTCTTCCAAAAGCCCATCAGAGCACACCCCGCAGTCCTTGAGCCTGCCTGGATCTGCCAATGAAGGCCGTCCATTCGATCGGTGCTGCTTGTGAAAGCCTGCAGACTCTAACAGAGAGACCTTCCGCAGCAGTGGCCTGTGGTCATGAGGGTGTATGGGACAGGGAGCTTTCTCTGAGCGTGCACATGCTGCTGTGTTGCGTCATCTCATATCGAGCACTGGTCCTGGAGAGGCCTTAAATGTGACCATCTTGCAGGGCGCAAAATATTCACGTGCATCGGCAAATAGATGTATAACGCTAAGGCGCCCACATGCGCCCATGCATGCACCGACATGCAACCGACACATACACACAGTGCGAAGTCTGAGTAGGATTGTGCGGCATGCGCACGTGTGCATAGGACCTTATGATGGAGATAGAGCGCATCAAAGCCTTGGAGCAGTACGAGGCACGAGAGCTGCAGAGAAATGAGGAGCGCAGGCGAGGGGCCCGCGTGCTGGAGGAGCAGATCGCACAGCGCGAGCAGGAGAGGATACGGCAGGTGGGCGCGTGGGTGCTCCTGGGTGTGTGAGTGTCGCTCTTGAACTGGAGTCCCAGTTTTACAGCTGGCAGGCAGCTTAGATGCATGCACGTGTACGAAGGTTTTGATCACACCAGTGCGCATGGACTCCAGCAAGCTTCTTACATGGAGCATGCCCCTCATCTCTCCCTCAGATCCTCCTGGGGCACAGCTGGGTTGGCGGCCTGCCCCACAAGTGCCGCACATGCCTTGCGCAAGAGCCTCTGGCTCACGTGGCCCGACAGGCTTACGCTTTGGTTGACGTCACATTGGGTGTACGTGCCCGCCTTGACTGTGTGTACACAGGAGGAGCTGCGGGACCAGGAGCGCATCCAGATGCTGAGAGAGGCTGAGCGCTTAAAAGAGGATGAGCTGCAGCAGGTAACGGGAATACTTTTTCTAGGGCAGGCAGCTAGGGGGACAAGGGTCCAGGACCGGTTGACCACGTGAGAGAAGTGGCAGAGCGAGGCGTGGTTCAACAGGGTGGCATTACCAGCAGGTGACGATAGCACAGGGGCTGGCCTTTTTGCTTTTTGCGTCTAGGGAGTTGAGCTCACTTGCGGGTGGCAGGCACCTCAAGCTGCCAAGGGGCTTGGTTTCCACAGCTTCTCGTTTCGGGGCAGCCTGCACGCTTGCCCTGGGCGGTCTCTGCCGCACCTGACCTCCTCCAACTATGCGCTGTCTGCTCCATGGTGCGCAGGCCATTGAGAAGAAGATGCAGGCACAGGCGCTTTTATCAGAGGTGGCAGCAGCCAATGCTGAGCAAATAAAGCGGAAGGAGCTCCTGAAGGTGTGTGTGTGTCCTGTCTGGGTGGTGGGTTAACGGTGGGCATGCAATGATGTACCAAAAGCGTGTTGTGTGGACAGTGGGTGCTAGCAATTGCATAGTGCAGGTGCTGTGGGTGTGGGTGTGGGTGAAGGCGTGTAAGTGTGATCCCTGTCCCATCCCACTCCACTCTTGCCAATACCAAGAGCTGATGCATGCGCACATATTGACAGCACTCTTGGAACTCAAGATATTGTTGAGGCGAAAAGGCGGCTGCGCACCTCTTGCCTGCATTATTCTCAACATGCGGACAAAACCAAGTAGGATACCAGGAAAAGTTCATCTAGCAGCCAGGGGCCAGCTCATAGACATTTGACTCAATGAGCATGGGAGGCATGGGAGGCACATTCATCAGGGCATAAAGTGAAAGGTGCAGATGACAGGACATGAGTGCACGCGGTGGGTGTGTGGTCGCAGATCCGAGAGAAGGAAGAGGATATGAAGATCCTGGAATACATTCGCGCCAAGGACGCACGGGAGCAAGAGATTGCCTTTGAGAAGGAGCGCATCCGGCATGAGAAAGAGATGGAGACCGTCCGCCTGCGCACACTACAGGTGGGCGCGGGGGAACACACAGACCGCTCCTTGAAGGGCAATGAAAACCATGAGCAACAGCAGCAGTCAAGCACACCCACACCATGCATGGCAAAACTCATGGCGGTGTTTGTGCACAACCGTTAACATCAAGCAGGTTCGGCTGTGTCGGGGCAGCACTTGAAATGGTGTCGCATGAGCACACAAGCACACATCAGTCTCGCTCCAGTCTCACAATAGTCACACGGCAGTGCACGCAGCCCAGGCGCTTGTGCTTGCAAAAGCGCACATGTGCCAACGCCCTGTGCGTGCCTCCCACATGGTGTGCGGTGGCGTCTACGCAGGAGCGAGCGGCAGACAAGCAGGCGGAGCTGGATGAGCTGCGTGCGCGGCGCTACCAGGAGACCAAGGACAGGGAGTGGCGGGCCAAGGAGAAAGCAGCCGCCGAGCGGCACGCCACGATGCAGCGCGAGCTGGAGGATGCGCGGGAGGCGCAGAGGGCGGCCAAGATGCTGCAGCGAGCGGAGATGGCAAAGGTGCGTAGAGGGGCATGCCAGCTTGCTGGGCCCAGCCCGCATGCATTGCCGGGAGCTGGAACGCAGGGTCATTAGTGTTGGGTTTGGCTGCAGGCAAAGGCACACACTCCTCCTGCGTGTGCATTGTGTGGGCGGCTGTGAAAGTGGCTGGCCGGCACATGCTTGCACTGTGGATGGCATCAAAGTTTCTGGGGTGAGCCTTCTTCCTGTGCCCCCGGGGATGGCACTTGGCTGCGGCTAGCGTGCCCCTTGTGTGATCTAGCCTCTTAGCGGCAGGGTTAACAGAAAGCACAAACAGCTCCGTGGCCCTCAGGCTGGGTCTCCCTGAGGGCTGCGCCAAGGCTTCCCAGGGCAGGTTCTGGTCAAGCAACCGCTGGAGTGCACCGCGCTGCACACACCCGCAGGTGGAACATGACGAGTTCATGCGCGTGCTGGCAGTGAACCATGCCCGGGAGCTGGAGGACATGCAGATGCAGGCGGCCGCTCTGACCATCAACGACAAGTACAAGGAGGAGCTGCAGGCGCAGATTGCATCCAATGAGGAGCGCAAGAGGAAAGAGCGGGAGGTGAGGGTCGTGGCGGCGCTGGCTGCGCTTGCGTCTTGCAGAGTCAGGCAGGCTGTGCCGCGCGTGTCTGGCACTGTGGGCTGAGGTACTGGCAGTGACGTCTATCTTGCAATGTGCAAGGCCTTGTCTTGCAACCTGCCCCGTCTCCTCATCCCAAGAAGGGCCTGCAGAGGCAGCCGAGCCTGTCTTGATGCGTGGCTGGTGTGGTTGAGGCGCAACAAACATGGTGCATGTTGGCAAGGAACATGCCGAGGAGGGCGCCCCTTCAGCTGCTTTGTTAGTGTGCGTGCGTCTATGTGTGCGCATGCGTGTGCTTGTGGCCTTCCTGAAGCTGAAGGGGTCAGCCAGCCTGCCACGTGTGGATGTGTGCGTGCAGTTATGCGCTGCCCTGGGTCGTCTGCCATGCGTGAGTTAGGCTGCCCGTTCCCTTTCTCATCCTATGTGTGCCAGTGGTGCTTGCAGGTGTACCTTGAGGAGGGACGGAGAATCAGGGAGGCGGCGGAGGTGGAGAAGGCGCGCTTGGCTGCCATTAAAGCCCGCAAGCTGAAGGAGCTTGAGGATGCCGGGGTGCCTGGAAAGTATCGTGCCGAGCTTGAGAAGTACAAGCTCCAAATCAGATGATGGCCTTTTGGTAGTGCTGGGCGGATTTTTTGGTTTGGCTGCCTGTATGAGGGGGGAATTGCTAGCGCCAAGAAGCTGATGGGCAGGATGGGCATGACCATTGCCATGCTCTGCCAGCTGGCTGTGCTCATATTGTAACAACGCGATTAATGTGTCACTTGTGTCTTATGTGCCAATGTGTGCCCATTGGTGACAGGTTTCCTCCAATTTGCACCAAGTGTGCACAATGCCACTGAGACAGTTCAGTGCTTATACGAGCGACCCATGTCCACATATTTTTTTGCGGCATGCACGTCATTTCTGAGTGATTTTATCTGGATTCTGTGAGTGCCAAACAAACAAAAACTTGTTCAATTTATGTGCCGGGAGGGTCATCATTTGAATGTTGCTTCCGGACTCAACAAGGAGTTTGTCCTCTGACGTGCTCTAAATACAGCGATAGCTGCATTGTTAATCACTGAGTAGCACGAGTACTGAAGCCAATTTGGCCTGCAATAATAACAAACGCACAAGGCACTCATGCACAAATTAAGCCTCCATTTGCGTCTGATTGGCTACTAGCCATTAGTATGCCTTCAGTGAACTCAATCAGCCTCCTAGGGCCATTTTAGTTACCGGATTTAAAGGATAAGCCGCTTATCCTAGCGGCCATCAGTAAAAAAAGGGTGATTGCAATGCTGCATGCGGAAAAAAACATTTAAAAACGCAGTTGTTTGTACTACAAACAGCTAGTAGCACCGCTCTGTACCTACCTAATTATGAGTGGAAAAAGAGGCACTTCGTTGTGCCTGACACCACAGCACAGTAAGGGCCTCTTGCCCAGGGCGAGTACACAATTTCAACTGTCAGGACTGCTTGACTGCACCTAACTTACTAAGTCTCTCCTAGTAGGAGAGAAGCATCAACTATCACCACAGGAAACTTTTAGGCGAGCAGTACAAGCACTATGAGAGGGTCTAGATCATTGAGCATTGTCTGGTTCAACACTCTTTTGCTGCGGGCCCTGCTACTAGAGGAGCTTAGAACCGGCACTCGCCTGGCCTGAAAATCAGTGAAAAAAGCATATGAAGTCTTGATATTGTAAGCATCCCCTGTCATAGGCTTAGCACAGACCAAGCTGTTCAACACCTCAACAGCAAAGCGCAACATAACTTGGGACTTTTATGAGACAAATGACAAGACTTCTCATATGTTTGAGAACCAAAGCACCTCGCAGTATAGATGGAAATATGTTCACTATCGGGGGAGCACTGCTCTTAGTTTGGACTTTTTAGGCATCTTGTGCACAAGCAAGTGTCTACATGGTTAAAACCGCCCTCGTACATGCACATACCACGCCCTCTGTTCTTTAAGCCACCCTTCTCAATGTAGTGTTGTCGAGCATCTGAGTATTCACTGGCACATCAAATGTGAAGAAGTTCCATCCACAATGGCAGTGTAGGGTATCTTACCCTAGACATGATGTGCTCGCAAGCCATGTGCCCCCTCCAACTTTGTACTACTTCAAGTTGCATCTCACTTATCAGCACTTCAAGTTGCATCCCCATCCGGAGTGGAGGGGCACTGCATGTAGGAAGCACTGCTGGCAGCCAAGTCTTTGGCATAGGTTAGCACCTACAGCAGCCAGTGAAGCTTAACAGAGAAGCTGAACAAGCCCTACGAGATTGTGGCCCCTTTCCATTGATTGCTGTCCGTGGAGTGCATTACAGCTGAACAGCGCTTGGCACTGACAGTCCTGAGCTTCAGCTGCGCGCACGTGCTCTTTTTCGGTTAAAAGTTACATTGACCGCCAGCCTGGCCGTTAGGGTGATTGGCTTGTGGCTGGTCATCTCCAGCCAAAAAGCAGTCCATAACATCTAAAATGAAATGGCAAAATCAGTTGTGCTGCCTAAATGGGAAGTTAAAGACAGTCTGATTGGGCAAAGCATGCAACAGATATAGGGCCTCCAAGAAGCTTAGCTGAAGCCTACTAGGTAGCAGGAAGTAGCAGGCCTGCAACCTAACTATGAAGGTAAAGCTGTCGAGAAACTTGCCCAAGTCTAGGGGCAGCTGTTAGCCTGGCCGCTAGGTTGATGGGTACGCACAAAAGTCACGAGTCATGGTTTATCACTAGCTTGGTCATAAGTTTGATGGGTATGTCACTGGTCATCACCAACTTGAATTGAATTCAGATGCAGCTCTTTCAAGTCCAGAGTAAAATTCCAAGACTCTGGACTGACAGAAATGGAGTGCGACAAGCTTGGGCCAAATGTTGCGTATTGCCTGCAGCTGAGGTAGACCTTAGTCAGGGTGTGCCGTCCATCATCTTCCTCACACCCACTTTCTGGGATGCTTCAAAACATTGATCAGCTGCTCTTCTCGCGACCCGGACTTGGGAATCACATTGTACCTGTAACAAATAGCAGGCAAGCAACCTCTAAGGCTTGCTCAAGACTGTTACAGTGTAGTTGGGTGAGGCACAGGCCGAAGGAGTGACAGGCCACTGATGCCAGCAATAAGATGATTGGGAACCAACCAACCATTCATCTCCATGCAGGACTCTTGCTTCTTCCTGACAACAAAAGTTACTTTAAAATTTGTTGCTTGCAAGAATGCATCTAACAACAGACAAGCCAGGTTGTTTACTTTCTGCAGCTGACCGTAACCATGCTTACAAGACGAGCGTGGACCCAAGACAGAGGGTTGAGGTCTCATCAACACCATTTCTCCACACAGATCAAGTTACATATAATGCCTGCACTTGCATGCATTTTAGGAAGCATGCTTGCAGCTATTGAGGCAGAAGTGCACACAATTCACGCGATGCATGCAATTATTAAGTCCACAGTAATCAGGGTTCAACTAACATCATGGTCGCCTTCCCTCTCCGTTCCACTCGCTGGGTTTCACAGAGGGGTGACACCGAGACCCTAACTCAGCCAATACAGTCTTGCCATCATCCATAAGGCTTCACACAAGTAAGGCACTGGTCACTCACTTCCAAGCTATCAGGGGGGGCGCTGAGACCATAATGGACTCCATCCTGCCCCCGTCCAGGCCAAAACGCACGCCACGATCATACAGCAGGTTGAACTCCAAGTACCGGCCTCTCCTGAGGAGCTGCCACTCCCGCTCTTGCTCCGTATATTCCTGATTGCGATGCTTCTCTACATTCCAGCCAGCACAGTGGTAGCAGAAGGCAATCAGGAACAAGGACATGAATGTCATGACAGTAGGAAACGATGCATGCGCATAGTGGAGTTGGAGCAGCATAGCACCTTGGGCCCCTTCCATTAGCAGCCCAGCATGAGCATCTGCCAGGGGGCAGAGCTGGCAAGGATAGCCCAGACCACCTCAGGTATGTGTGTGTGGTGTGTCAGAGCACATTTGCCTGTTCAACAGCCTCCACTTTGCACTCCCTAGCCCATAAACTTCAATGTGGCGCCAGGCACACGCCTGCAGGCTCCTAGCGTCAACACCACCTTGCTGGCAATACTCGTACCTGTTTACAATGCTCTAGCTGTCTGCAGTCTCTACTCCAGTCTCTACTCTGGGTGCCAACAACCTCCTTGGCACCCACCTACGATCGGCCTCCAGCTTTCAACAATGCCCTGCCCCACATCCCGCGTGAAGGCCTCAGCATCAAAGTTTTTGCTAGCATCCATCCCCTTCTCCATGTCATCAAAAAACAGTCCTCCAATGCCCCGATGCTCCCCGCGAGCCGGCAGGTAGAAGTACCTGTGACACAGAAGTATTTTGGACACAGAATGTGCAAGGATACAGGTAGAAGTACCTGTGACACAGGAGCATTTTGGACACAGAATGTGCAAGGATACAGGTAGAAGCACCTGGGACACAGAAGTATTTGGGACACAAAAGTATTTGGGACACAGAAGTGTTTGGGACACAGAATGTGCAAGGATACAGGAATGTGCGTCCTGGTTTTGGGGCCCATTGTCTTCCTGGAGCTTGGGCGTGGCAATAATACGCGCCTGCTCTTGAGTGTGGGCTGGAGTGCCCAGGACAAAGCAAACTTCGCACCTGGGAGGAACAACAGTTATCTTCAGACCGGCCATGGGTTTGTGGTGCGATGGTCACCTCCTTCCCTTCACCTTATTTGTGCTTGCACAGCAAGTGCTTCAGCAGCAGGCATAGATGGAGAACTTCATCGCCCAGACGCAGGAGCACGCTTGCTAAAACACAGGTGTACGCACACATGCGTGCAGTTTTGAGCGTGCACCCACTTGTCACACTCCTCCTTCAGGGTGGTGTACAGTCCTTCCTGGTGCCTGTCACAAACGCCTTTCCAGAAAGAATGGAAGCTGGAGGCATCGGCCTCGTCAAGGTAGAAAGGCGTGAGGTCGCATCCACCCCCAAACCATGAGATGCCTGCAACCTGGACCAGTGGACCATAGCATGCTACCGTCAGAGACCTGCCCAATGTCCAGGCAGCGCATTCTTACAGCTCCGGTTGCAACCTCTGTGCATTGAGCTCTGCATAACCAGGGAAACTGAGGCATTCATGATGTGGCCTTTCAACTCGTAACCGTTGCTGCCACCCTCCTCATTGAACTCGGTCAGACTCAACGCACAACAAAAAGGAGCATACAAGCGACCTGACAGGGTGCACCTCAGTGCCTTACGACGTTGTCAGCAGGAAAAGTGTGCCTGGAGATTTTGACCGCTGTAGCTCGGACATGAGCGGGTATGCACATGTAGATGGGCGCGAGCACACAGTCATGCACGTGTTTTCAGAAGCACAAGCATGCCTGCTTATGTGCAGACGCTCATGTACACAGACATGCAAATGCGCTTACACACATGCGCACACAAACACCCATGTGTACACACACACACATACAACACACTCGTGCACGCGCACGCGCGCAGACACACACACACACACACACACACACACACACACACACACACACACACCTGGAACAACCTGACATCAGCACGCAGAGTGGGGATGTGCGGATGTGCCGAGTGAAAGACGAGAGACATGGCTGCTGCTGCGTATGCCTGGCCCCCTTGACTGTCAATACCCTCGCGCCCTCTGCAAGGGCAACACGCGCACAGGCTGTGAGACGTCACCGGGGCTACACCTCAAGAGCCAGCATCCTAGGCATTTCTGTAAGGCACTTGGTGACCAGGTTCACTTGTTTTCAGAGCATTTTCACTGTTATGTCAGTTATGCATAGGCAGTGAATGCATCAGCTGTTGTCATGAGTATGCCATCCTTGTCAAGTACCCACACCTAGAGCACATGGCTTGTGCCCGCGCTGGTGTCAGGGTGCCCTTGACAACAGTGCTGTTAACAGCTGCCTTTTCAAGCAGCGTTCCGCCTTCCATCACGCAAGTGCTGCCCCAGCCTGTGGAACATGAAGGTGGCGGGAGGTATGAGTTGATCTTGAAATGAGGAACAATGATCTGCTGGGTAAATATGAAGTGTTGATTCTAGGTTGATCCATTGATCGTCTTGAGCATATCATTGCAATTCATCTGCACTTACTGCACCCAATCATCTGCAACGGTCTGCAGCAACTAACCTGCATTGGGGTCACTGGGATCCCGCTCCCAACGATCTCTTTGAAACACCCTCCCGCTGCCCTCCAGCTTCTCTGCTGCTTCAATGATGCTTTGCTGTGTTTCCACGACGTACTGTGTGAAGTCTGCGAAGCTAACAGTTTGGTCCGTGATTGCACACACATGCACTTTGGCTGGTTTGCACCTGGATGACCAACAGGAGTTCCGGTGGATTGTGCTTATCTTAAAGGCCCCATGTGCATGGTTTACAAGCACACAGGATTGCATGTGTGACTTTTTTACTGTTAGCCAGACAATTAATGCTGATAATATATATTTTTTACGAGTTTGTGATGACTGAGTGAGCGTGGTATCGGCTGGCGCAGCTGTATCAGCAGTAGACAAGAGCCTGGATGGACTCCATGCCAATGGATCCAGCTGCTATGCAGCAGGCCATGCAAATGATGCAGAGTATGGATCCACAGCAGGTGACTTTCATGGCCGAAAATGAGGAAGGAAACAGTCCAGCGCACAATAGCGACAGCTTGATATTTCTGAATGTTGTGCTTTTTATGTACTTGACAAGATGCTGCATATTACACATGCAGTACATGTACGTATGCTCGCACATGCATAAGTGCACGTAAGCGAGTGTGTTTAAGCGTACGCGAGCAAGTGTGATGGCGTGTGCGCATGTGTGCACACATGTGACTGTTCGTCCTCACACATGTATGTGTCTGCTTTCGAACTGGCTGGCCTGCCTGTCCTTCCTCCTCCTTAGCTTTTTGAGGTGGTGGTCTGTCTGTCTGCTTGCATGCTCTGCTCTCGCAGCTCCAGCAAATGATGGGGTCCATGGGGAACATCAACCCGGCCATGATGCAGCAGGCTCAAGCCATGGCACGGAACATGGTGCGTAGTGGCCGCTGTTGACGATGCAGGCCTGTGTCTTGCACTTGCGTGCGCATGCCCTCGAAAGGCCCCTTGTGCCTCAGCGCGCAGGAGGACTCCTCACCTCCCTTCCTGAATGGCCTCTTTTCATGGTTCCTTGTCCAGAAGCCAGGGGCCTAATGCTCAGGGCCTCTGTGTTCCTCATGCGCCTGTCCCCTTGGCACGCACCCCACATGGCACAGCGCCATCCACAGAGCCTGAGAGACTGCCCTTGGGTGCTCTCGCTCCACACTGGCCTTTTGTGCGCGTGTGCAAGCATTGGTCTTTGCATGGGCTCAGCAGGCCCTGGCATGGGTGGTTAGGAACATGTGCTGTCTTCAGACACGAGCACTCTTGTGCCCTTCAGATGCGAGCACACTTGTGCCGGCCTCTCCCTTGTGCTGTCTGGAACAAAGATCATGCGGCAGTGACACCCCTGGCCTCTGGCATACTTCAAGCTTTGCCCACATGCCCTGCTTGCCTCACGCCGACGGCAAGGTATCATGCACGCATGTCAGCCATGCATGGTGGCAAGTGAGCGCACAGATGATCACTGTGCTTCTTGCCTGGGCGGGTGGCGCGCCCTCATGCGTGCAAGTGTCCGTCCACATGTCATCAGGGGAAGTTCTGATTCCTTATGTAAGCTGGAGCCGCCAAAGCTTATGCCCTCCACGGCCTCTGCTTGCCGTTCCTGCTCAGCAGGCCCTGCTTTGCAGCCCTCACCCTCCCTCCTCACTGCCCCTCCTCACATGTTCATCCTCCCCTCCCCAACCCTCCTTGTGCGCTCACCCCCTCCCCCACCGCCCCT
>LFIK01002480.1_pt1 | contig 14912 bp, 14 predicted proteins | sample 643401 | NCBI WGS metagenome assembly LFIK01 (sample SAMN03777447, study PRJNA286221) | soda lake metagenome | biome: soda lake; feature: Kulunda steppe; material: water; isolation source: sample T5-Br brine of Lake Tanatar-5 | place: Russia: Kulunda steppe | collected 2010-07 | reverse complement strand
GGCGGCGCGCCGCCGGACAACAAGCCCGAACGGGCACCGAGCAGAGGGTAGATCCATGACACAACTCACACGCCGCGGCGTGATTGCCGGGCTTGGCGCGACCTGCGCGCTGGCCGCCTGCAGCAACCCCATCGGCAGCGAGGGGGCCGCGGCGCTCGATGCCCGCGTCGATGCCGCGCGCGACTATCTGCGCAACAATTACCCCGGCCTGCGCGAGCTGTTCGAGAATTCGCGCGGTATCCTCTACATTCCGGTCGTGACCGAAGGCGGGCTGTTCCTTGGCGGGGCTTACGGTCGCGGCGCGCTGCGGATCAATGACGCGACGGTGGATTACTATTCCGCCACCCGCGCCAGTTTCGGGCTTCAGGCCGGTGCGCAGCAATATGCCCATGCGCTGTTCTTCATGACCGAACAGGCGCTGTCGGATTTCCGCTTTTCGCCCGGCTGGGCCGCCAGCGCCGACATGCGCTATGCCACGCCCACGCAAGGCGGTTCGATGGGGACCGAAACGACGACCCAGTTCGCGCCGGTGATCGCCGTCGTCTTCGGGCAGTCGGGCATCATGGCCGGGGCCTCGCTGGCGGGCGTCAAATACACCCGCATCATCCCCTGAGCCCGGCACCTGGCTCCGGCTGATCGGATCGCGACAGGATTTTCGGACCCACCGCTCGAGAGCGCCCTCGGGCCGTGCCCAGCCACCGGGCCATGCACGCGCCCTGAGGGCGCTTGGAAAAACCCGGCATGCGATGGATAAGGTCGCCGCGGCGCCAGCGTGCGGCGAGATCGTCAGCATGTCGCGTCCGCTTTGGCGCCTCACCAGACGCGGAAGGCTGGCCGCTCAAACCTTGTCAGCGGTCTGCCGGACGGCGAATGCGCGTACCAAGAAAATGTCGCGCGTGACTATCCGTGCAAGATGCCAGGCGCCGCCATGGCGGAGGCACGCGCGACCGGGCGCCGGGCCGTTTGCGCGGCGCGGCCTTTGCGCCCACTGACAACGCGTCAGTAGATATAGCGGATCTGCTCGCTCCAGAAATGTTCGAGCCGCCTGTAGGCGCTGGCGAGGGTGTCAAGCGTAGCGAAATCCAGCACCTGATTCTCGCGCAGCGCCTGACCCTGGCGGGCGAAGAGCGCGGCGACCTGCGCGCGGACCGCCTGCCCGCGCGGGGTAAGGCGTACGCGCACCGAGCGGCGGTCCATCAGGCAGCGCTGGTGGTGCATGTAGCCCAGCTCGACCAGTTTCTTGAGGTTATAGGAAACGTTCGAGCCCTGATAATAGCCGCGCGACTTCAACTCGCCCGCTGTCACCTCGTGATCGCCGATATTGAACAGCAACAGCGCCTGCACCGGGTTCACCTCGGCCACGCCCAGCCGCTCGAACTCATCCTTGATGACGTCGAGCATCAGCCGGTGCAACCGCTCCAGCAACGCCAGATTGTCGAGATACCGCGACAGGTATTCCGCGTCCACGGAACGTCCGAAATCCTGCTTGATGCTCACGCCACGCTCCCTCAAGACCGCTTGTCGAGGGGCAGAATGGCATGCAGGAACGAAAAATGCGTTAACCGGCGCGCGCCACGCCCGCCGCGCGCGCGACCCGCCCTAGAAGCGGCGCCAGCCGTTCGGGACAGGGCGTCGCACCGGTCACCCAGAGGTAGAGGTCCTGGTCATTCTCGTCGAGCATTTGCTCATAGGCCTCCAGCAGCGCATCATCGAAGGCTGCAAGCTCGGCATCGGCGAACGGGCCGAGGATGAGGTCCATCTCCTTCATGCCGCGGCGCCACGACCGCATCCGCAGCTTGCGCAGCCGCGCCTCGCGCGCGTCCATCACAGCGTCTCGCGCAGGATCAGCCGCAGGCGCTTCTCGGCGCGGCCCATGCGGGTGGCAAGCTGCGTCATCTGGGTTCGCATCTGCTGAATGTCGCGCAGCACGGTCTCGGCGTCCTTGGCCAATTCGTCTGGCGAGGCGGGTTCGAGCACGCCCTCGCCCTCGCCGGTCAGCAGCCAGCGAATCGAGACATTGAGAAGCCCCGCCACCATCTGCAGCTTGTTGGCGCGCGGCTCGGAGGTGTCGTTCTCCCAGGCCTGCACGGTCTTGAGGCGCACGCCGAGCTTGTGGGCAAGCTGCGCCTGGCCCAGCGCCTGCGCCTGGCGCGCGGCGGTCAGCCGGTCGCCAAAGGTCGCATGTTCGCCCGAATACCAGTTGGTGCTGTCATCGTCATCGGTCATCGCTTCTGCCTCCGCAGCGGGTTTCGGGTTGAAGGGGTGCGGGCCGCACCATATGAACAAAGCGACCCAGTTACAAACCGGAGTTCCCTCATGGCCTTTCTCTCGGACACCCTCGCGCGCGTCAAACCCTCGCCGACCATCGCTGTCACGACCAAGGCTGCCGAGCTGAAGGCCGAGGGCCGCGACGTGATCGGGCTGGGCGCCGGCGAGCCCGACTTTGACACGCCACAGAACATCAAGGATGCGGCAAAAGCGGCGATTGACGCAGGGAAAACGAAATACACCGCCGTCGATGGCATCGCCGAGCTGAAGGATGCAATCTGCGCCAAGTTCAAGCGCGACAACGGGTTGGACTACGCGCCCGGCCAGGTGACAGTCGGCACCGGCGGCAAGCAGGTCCTGTATAATGCGCTGATGGCCACGCTGAACCCGGGCGACGAGGTGGTGATCCCCGCCCCCTACTGGGTCAGCTACCCCGACATGGTGCTGCTGGCGGGCGGCGAGCCGGTGATCGCCGAGGCCACCGCCGAGACCGCCTACAAGCTGACGCCAGAGACGCTGGAGGCCGCGATCACGCCCAAGACCAAATGGCTGATCTTCAACTCGCCGTCGAACCCCACCGGCGCGGGCTATACGTGGGACGAGCTGAAGGCGCTGACCGAGGTGCTGATGCGCCACCCCCATGTCTGGGTGATGTCGGATGACATGTATGAACACCTGGTCTATGGCGATTTCACGTTCTGCACGCCCGCGCAGGTGGAACCGGGGCTTTATGACCGGACGCTGACGGTCAATGGCGTCTCGAAGGCCTATGCGATGACCGGCTGGCGGATCGGCTACGCGGCAGGGCCGAAAGAGCTGATCGGGGCGATGCGCAAGATCCAGTCGCAATCGACCTCGAACCCCTGCTCGGTCAGCCAATGGGCGGCGGTCGAGGCGCTGACCGGACCGCAGGACTATATCGCCGAGAACAACAAGGCCTTCCAGCGCCGCCGCGACATGGTGGTGGAGATGCTGAACGCCGCCGAAGGTGTCGCGTGTCCGGTTCCCGAAGGCGCGTTCTATGTCTATCCGTCCATCGCGGGCTGCATCGGCAAGACCTCGGAAGGGGGGGCCGCGATCAGCGATGACGAGGCGTTCGCCACGGCGCTGCTGGAGGAGAAAGGCGTCGCGGTGGTTTTTGGCGCGGCGTTTGGCACCTCGCCCTGTTTCCGGGTCAGCTACGCGACCTCGGACGACGCGCTGAAGGAGGCCTGCACGCGGATACAGGCTTTCTGCGCCGGGCTGCGCTGAGGCGTTTGCGGCCAGATAAGCGCCGGGTGCTGGGCACGAGCGTCGTCCGAAAGCGCCCTCGGGCCGTGCCCCGCCCACCCACCCGCACGGCCCGAGGGCGCTTTCGGCTGCAACACGCAGCCCCCGCGCGCCTGTCGGTGCGAGGGGTGAGTATTTCTGGCAAGAAAATGCAGGCAGTGCGTGGTCAGCGCACTTTCAGCGTGGCCAGCCCGATCAGTGCCAGCACCAGCGCGATGATCCAGAAGCGGATCACGATCTGCGGCTCGGCCCATCCCTTCTTCTCGAAATGGTGGTGGATCGGCGCCATCAGGAAGACGCGCCGCCCGGTGGTCTTGAAATAGAGCACCTGGATGATGACCGAAAGCGTCTCGACCACGAAGATGCCGCCGACCACGGCGAGCACGATCTCGTGCTTGGTGGCGACAGCGATGGCGCCGAGCGCGCCGCCCAGCGCGAGGCTGCCGGTGTCGCCCATGAACACCGCTGCGGGCGGCGCGTTATACCACAGGAACCCCAGCCCCGCCCCCGCCAGCGCAGCCGTGAAGATCAGCAACTCGCCCACGCCAGGGACGTAATGCACATCGAGATAGGCGGTGAAGTCGACGCGGCCCACGGCATAGGCGATCACCCCCAGCGTGGTCGCAGCGATCATCACCGGCATGATCGCGAGCCCGTCGAGCCCGTCGGTCAGGTTGACCGCATTGGCCGCGCCGACGATGACGAAGGCGCCGAAGGGGATGAAGAACCAGCCGAGATTGAACAGCACTTCCTTGAAGACCGGCACGGCGAGTTGTCCCTGCAGCGCGGGCGGGTGCACGCTCATTGCGGCAAAGCTCGCTGCAAGGCCGATCAGCACGCCAAGGCCCAGCCGCACGCGGCCCGGCACGCCCTTGACATTGCCGCGCGAGACCTTGGCGAGGTCGTCGGCAAAACCGATTGCGCCGAAACACAGCGTCACCACCAGCACGATCCAGACATAGGGATTGTCCCACCGCGCCCAGAGCAGTGTCGCCACGCTCAGCGACGAGAGGATCAGAAGCCCGCCCATGGTCGGCGTGCCGGTCTTGGTGAGCAGATGGCTTTCGGGACCGTCGGGCCGGATCGGCTGGCCGTTCGACTGGCGGCGGCGCAGCATGTTGATCAGCGGCGGGCCGAAGAAGAAGCCAAAGGCCAGCGCCGTGAAGAACGCCGCCCCCGCCCGGAAGGTGATGAACCGGAACAGGTTGAACCCTGGCAGGGTGTCGGCGAATTCGGTCAGCCAGAACAGCATGTTATCTCTATATCCTCTCGCGCGGGGCGGGTTCGAGATCACGCAGCCGGTCGGCCACGCGCGAGACGAGGCTCGACTTCGACCCTTTGACAAGCACCACGTCGCCGGGCGCAACCAACTGATGCGCGATCTGCGCCAGATCCTCGGCAAGTGGGACCTGTCTGCCACGCTTCGTCTCGGGCAGCGCCGCGTGGAGCGCGGCCATGCGGGGGCCGACGCAATGCACGGTGTCGATGGCGGCCATGGCGGGGTCATCGGCGATGGCGCGGTGCATCTCCATCTCCGTGGGGCCAAGCTCGAGCATGTCGCCCAGGATCGCGATGCGCTGGCCGGGGCGGCGGTCGGGCGGGGTCTCGGGGGGGATCGCGGCGAGCAGCGACAGCGCCGCGGAGAGCGAGGCCGGGTTGGCGTTGAAGGCGTCGTCGAGAAGGGTGAAGTAAAGTTCGTCCACCGGGTCGAGGCGCAGCCGCGCCCGCGCGCCGCGCCCCTGCGGCGGCTGCCAGCGGCCCAGCGCCATCGCCGCCCGCGCCAGATCCAGCCCCAGCACATGCGCCACCGCCAGACAGCCGAGAGCGTTCATGCCGAAATGCGCCCCCGCATCGCGCAGCCGCAGCACGACCGGCACCTCGGCCACGCGGGCGCGCAGCACAAGCGCAGTCGGGGTGAGTGTCATTTCGTCCAGCGTGACCTGCGGGGCGGCGCGCCCGAAGGGCAGCCCCCCCGCACCGGCGGCCGCTGCGAGGATCGCGGTGGTGGGCAGATCGGCAGGATAGATGGCGTGCGCATCACCTTCCAACCCCTCGAAAATGCTTGCTTTCTCAGCGGCAATGCCATCGATGCTGTCGAAAGCTTCCAGATGCGCGGCGGCAATGGTGGTGATCAGCGCGACATGCGGGCGGGCGAGGCGGGCCAACGGTTCGATCTCGCCGGGGTGGTTCATGCCGATCTCGACCACCGCGAAATCCGCCGCCGGGTCGAGCCGCGCGAGGGTGACCGGCACCCCCCAGTGGTTGTTGAAGCTTGCCTCGGCGGCGTGGACCTGCCCGAAATCGGACAGCATCTCGCGCAGCATCTCCTTGGTCGAGGTCTTACCCGCCGAGCCGGTCACGGCGATGACGCGGGCGCGCGACCGGGCGCGCCCCGCCGCGCCAAGCGCGCGCAGCGCGTCCATCACATCCGGCACGATCAGAAGCGGGGCGTCCTCGGCCACGCCCTCGGGGGGGTGGCTGACCAGCGCGGCGGCCGCACCCTTCGCCAGCGCCTGAGCCACGAAATCATGCCCGTCGCGCGCGGCCTGCAGCGCCACGAACAGATCGCCCGGTTGCAGGCTGCGCGTGTCGATGGACAGTCCCGTCGCCTGCCAGTCGCGCGTCGCCTGCCCGCCCGTAGCGCGGGCGGCGTCCTGTGCGGTCCAGAGACTCATATCCGCGCCTCGAGCGCGGCGATGGCGACCGAGGCCTGTTCGACATCATCGAAGGGATAGACCGTGTCGCCGACGATCTGCCCGGTCTCGTGCCCCTTGCCCGCGATCAGCAGCGCATCGCCGGGGGCGAGGCTGTCAACTGCGCGCAGGATCGCCTCGGCACGGTCGCCGATATCATGCGCGTCGGGACAGGCTTGCAGAATCTCTGCACGGATTGCGGCAGGATCTTCGGATCTTGGGTTGTCGTCTGTCACATATACAACATCGGCGCATTCCGCAGCGGCCTTGCCCATCAGCGCGCGCTTGCCTCGGTCGCGGTCCCCCCCAGCGCCCAGCACGACGATCAGCCGACCCATGACATGCGGGCGCAGCGCCTTGAGCGCGACCTCGACCGCTGCGGGTGTATGGGCGTAATCGACAAAGACCGGCGCACCATTGGCGCGGGTGCCGGCAAGTTGCATCCGCCCGCGCACGCCTTCCAGCCGCGACAGGCGCATGGCAATGTCGGGCATCTCGGCGCCGCAGGCCAGCACCAGCCCGACCGCGGCCAGAACGTTCTCGGCCTGAAACCCGCCGATCAGCGGCAGATGCTCCTGATAGACGCGGCCATCCCAGGAAAACCGCAGCACCTGCCCCGCTGCCTCGAACCGCTGGGCGAGGATGCGGATATCGGCCTCCTTTGCCCGCCCGATGGTCAGCGTCCCCTGCCCGCGCGCCTCGGCGATGGCGAGGATCTCAGGCCCGTAAGGGTCATCCATGTTGATGACGGCCACCCCATCCTCGGGCAGGAGCCGGGCGAAAAGCTGAGCTTTCGCGTCGAAATACGCCGCCATCGTGGCGTGATAGTCGAGATGATCCTGGCTGAGATTGGTGAACGCCGCCGCCTCGAGCCGCACCCCGTCAAGCCGCCGCTGGTCGAGCCCGTGGGACGAGGCCTCCATCGCGGCATGGGTGACACCCGCCTGCGCCATCTCGGCCAGCAGGCGATGCAGGGTGATCGGGTCGGGGGTGGTGTGGGCCAACGGCGCGGAAAAGGCCCCCTCGACACCCGTAGTGCCCAGATTGGCGGCCTCGAGGCCCAGATGCGCCCAGATCTGGCGGGTGAAGCTCGCGACCGAGGTCTTGCCATTGGTGCCGGTGACCGCGACCATCACCTCGGGCTGGGCGCCGAACCACAGCGCCGCGGCCCCGGCCAATGTGGCGCGCGGGTCCTCGGCCAGCACCAGCGCGGCCTCGGCGCCCGCCAGTGTCTCGCGCGCCAGCGCCGCGCCCTCGCGGTCGGTCAGCACTGCCGCGGCCCCCATGCGCAGGGCGTAGGAAATGAACTCGCCGCCATGCACGCGGCTGCCGGGAAGGGCGGCGAACAGCGCCCCCTCGCGGACCTGGCGCGAGTCGATGGCCAGCCCCGTGACCGTGACATTGGCCCCCCGCGAGGGGCTGAGGCCAAGCGCCGAGAGCGGACGGGCAGGCAGGTCGATCACGCGGGCGCTCTCCTGTCAGGCGGGTTGGGGGCGTTTACTCCGTTTCGGGCGCGGGGTTCAATGGCCCTGTGCGAAGGCGGCGGTGGCATCGCGCAGTCGCGTGGGCCGCAGCCCCAGAAGCGGCGCGACACGGCGCGTGATCTCGGCCGAGACGGGCACTGCCGTCCAGCCCGCCGTGCGGCGCGGTTCCGGGCCAGTGGTGTCCACGGGCTCGTCGAGGGTGACGATCAGCGCATAGCGCGGCTCATGCGACGGAAAGACCGAGGCGAAGGTCGCAAGCACCGCCTCCTTCATGTAGCCGCCGCCGCGGGGGTTGGGCTTGTCGGCAGAGCCGGTCTTGCCGCCCAGCGGATAGCCGGGGATCCGCGCGAAGGACGCGGTCCCTTCCTGCACGACCTGGTGCAGCATCAGCCGGATCTGCTCCGATGTGCGCGCCGAGATCACCTGCTCGCCCCCGGGGATGCTGTGCTGCTTGAGCAGCGTGGGCGTGACCCGCCGCCCGCCATTGACCATCGTGGCATAGGCCGAGGCCAGCGCCAGCGGGCTGGTGGACATGCCATGCCCGTAAGAGATGGTCATGACCGAAAGATCCGACCAGCGGTCGGGCAGAAGGGGCCGGGCGCGCGCGGCCTCGGCCACTTCCAGCGGCATCGAGTCCAGAAGGCCCAGCTTGCGCAGGAAATCCTGCTGCCCCTCGGCGCCGATGCGCTGCATGATCCGCGCCGTGCCGATATTGGACGAGCGCACCATCACATCGGTCACGGACAGTTCCGGGCCGTAGTCGCGGAAATCGCGGATGCGGAAGCGCCCCCAGCTCAGCGGCCCACGCGTGTCGATCTTCTCGTCGGGGGTAACGACACCTTCGTCCAGCGCCTGCGCGACGGCGAGCGTCTTCATCACCGAGCCAAGCTCATAGTAGCCCTGCACCGCGCGGTTGAAAAGCGGGCTGTCGGCGGGCTCGCCCTCGGTGGGCGGCGGCGGGCGGTGATTGGGGTCGAAATCGGGCAGCGAGACAAGGCTGATCACCTCGCCCGTGTGCACATCCATCAGCACGGCGGTCGCGCCGCGCGCGTTGAGCATCTGCTTGCCGCCCTCGAGCACCTCGGTCACAACGGCCTGCACTGTCAGGTCAAGCGATAATTCCAGCGGCTGATCCTGGCGGGCGGGGTCGCGCAGATCCTCGTCGAAGTAAAGCTCGGTCCCGGCCACGCCGATCAGTTCGGCGGCGCGCACGCCCTGCTGGCCGAAACGCGCGCCGCCCAACACATGCGCGGCCATGCGGCCATTGGGGTAGACGCGCATCTCGCGCGGGCCGAACATCAGCCCCGGCTCGCCGATATCGTGCACCTGCTGCTGCTGCTCGGGCGAAAGCCGCGTGCGGATCCAGATGAAACGGCGATTGGGGTCAGTAAAACGCGCGGCCATGCGCGCGGCGTCGATATCGGGAAATATGCGCGCCAGTTCGCGCGCCGCGCCCTCGGGGTCGACCATGCGCCGGGTCTCGGCATACAGCGCGTGAGTGGCCAGGTTGGTGGCCAGAACGCGGCCATTGCGATCGACGATATCGGCCCGCGCGCTCGAGATATCTTCGGGCAGCCCGCGCGACACGGCCACTGGCTCTGTCGCGGCCAGAAGCCCCATTCGCGCGCCCAGCACGACAAAGGCACAGACGAAGATCAACGCCAGAACCACCAACCGCCCCTCGGCACGCGTGCGCGCCTGATCGCGCGCGGCCTCGGCCCGCAGGCGACGGTTCTCGCGCTCGATCAGATCGGGGTTCTGCCCGTCGGCGCGCGCCTTGAGCACCGGGGCCAGTGGCCGCAGGGGCGTGCGGATCATGGGGTGTCCTCCGTCACGTCGCGGGTGCCGAAAAGCTGCTCGATCTGGCCGAATGTCTCGATCGTCTCGCCCGGTTCGGTACGGAGTTCGGGCATCGGATAGGCGATCACGCCGATCTCGCCGAAATGCGCACCCGTGACGGGCACCAGCCGCAGCCGCTCGAAATTCACCTCGACCAGGTCGCGCAGCCGGTCGGGGCGGTTGAGATATGCCCATTCGGTGCGCTGGATGCTTATGGCCAGCTGCAACTCGGCGATTTCGCGTTCCAGCGCGCGGCGCTCGTTCATCGCCTGCTGGGTCAGATGGTTCTCGCGATACGCCCAGGCGGCGAGCCCGATCACGCCCAGCGCGGTCAGCAGATAGAGCAGACCCTTCATCCCGGCCTCTTGTCCTGGTCTAGTGTCAATGCGGGCAGCCCGAGGATGCTGCGATCCACGGCGCCCGCAGGCGCGTCAAGGCGTTCGGCCAGCCGCAGCCGGGCCGAGCGCGCGCGCGGGTTCTGCGCCAGCTCTTCGGCGTCGGGGGCGATGCCTCCGCGCGCGATCAGCCGAAAGCGCGGGGCATCCTGCGGTGCCTCGGGGGCGTATCGGTTGGCGCGCCCGCCCTGCCCGGCGCGCGCTGCGAGAAAGCGCTTCACAACCCGATCCTCGAGCGAGTGAAAGCTGACCACGGCGAGCTTGCCGCCGGGGCGCAGCGCGCGCTCGGCGGCTTCGAGCCCGTCCACCAGTGCCGCGAACTCGGCATTCACGGCGATGCGCAGCGCCTGAAAGCTGCGCGTCGCGGGGTGCGAGGCGCCGGGCTTCGGGCGCGGCAGGCAGGCGGCGATGATCTCGGCCAGTTGCGCGGTCCGCTCGATGGGGGCTTCGGTGCGGGCGCGCGTGATGGCCCGGGCAATCCGGCGCGAGGCGCGTTCCTCGCCATAATGGAACAGAATATCCGCGAGCAGCCCCTCGGGCGCGTCATTGACCAGATCGCGGGCCGAAGGACCGGCCTGGCCCATGCGCATATCCAGCGGCCCGTCGCGGGTGAAGGAAAAGCCGCGCTCGGGCTGGTCGAGCTGCATGGACGAGACGCCCAGATCCAGCACCACCCCGTCAAGCGGCCCGTTCGCGTGAGTGTCGAGCTGCGCGAAATTCCCCGCGACCAGGCGCAGCCGTGGTCCGTATTCCGCGCCCCAGCCGTGCGCCATTTCCAGCGCCAGCGGGTCGCGGTCGATGCCGATCACCTCGTCCGCCCCGGCTTCGAGCAGGGCGCGCGCATAGCCGCCCGCCCCCAGCGTGCCATCCAGCCACCGCCCTGAAATGGGGCCAAGCCGCGCCAGTATCGGCGCCAGCAGAACAGGGATATGCGGCGGCGCGGTCACGTCCAGCATCAGGTTTCGGGGCGGGGTTTGTGGGGCATCTTGACACGCGGGTCGTATTGCGGCGGGCGCCCCGCGAGCATCCGGGCATTCTGCTCGGCATAGGCGACGTTGAAGGTCGATTCCTTCCAGATCTGGAAATGGTCGTTGCGGCCCATGAAACGCGCTTTCTCGTCTGCCTCCAGCTCCAGCCTCTCGCGCAGGAATTGTGGCAGGATGATGCGCCCGTCATCGTCGATCTGCGCGTCATGCGCGAAAGAGTTGTAGATCAGTTCCATCTCTTCGCGCTCTTCCGACCCGGGCTGCATCAGGTCGATCCGCTCATAGATTTCCTCGATCGCCTCGAGCGTGAAGCAGTCGAGCCGCTTCTGGTAGTCGAGCCCGTAGACGATGATGAAATTGGGACGCAGCCCTTCGGTCCAGTCGGGGTCGCACAGCTCGATCACGCGCCGGAAGCTCGCCGGGACCGACACGCGGCCCTTGCCGTCCACCTTCTGGTGGTAGGTGCCCTTGAACCTGCGCGCGACCAACCGGCGGTTCCTTTTCTGCCAGGCGCGCCCGGCCTTGGCCGGGACGCAGAAATGAAAACGGCGGATCGAGCTGCTGCCACTGCCCGATCCGCCGACTGTCCCATCGCTGGGGGCCCGGTTGGCGCTCGCTCCTTGGGGGGGGAGGGGGGATGCTGCTCGCAAGCGCGCCGGATCTTCATGTTTTCAAGACAAGCGGGTGCCTGTATGAACTCTGCCTCTGCGGGGTCTTTGCTGCCCCTTAGCTGCCCGTTTATCTTGCTATCTGGAATGACATGGAATTTTATGGGCGGCAATAGAAAAAATTAGTTTCTGTCGGAAAAGACCGGGCAAAGTTTCCACAAGTTACCCACAGCATTCTGTGCATAATCTGCTTGGCAAACCACATATTGTAAGAACATAAAAGGAACTAATCGATATAGGTCGATTATTGACCTGCGGCACGTGAGCGAAACCGCGTTCCAAGAAATTCCAACGATGTCCGGCAATCTTCTGCACTGTTGCCAGAGAAACACAGTTTCCCGGCACGAACCGCCTTGGACCAAACCCGAATATCCGAGGAAAACGAAGAAAACATGCGCGTGAGAGCAGAATCACGGCGAATCACACCGCAGTGATTCGTGTCCTGCCCCGGAACACGACGCCTCAGTACCGGCTCTACACAGATTCCATGAAATCCCGGACGCGCAATCAGCCCGTGCCCAGACCCTCGATCAGCCGCCCGGCCATTCGCTCATACGCGCGCGCCACGGCACTGTCGGTGGCCGCGACCGGGACGCCGCCATCGCTTGCCAGCCGCACCTCGACGCTCAGCGGCAACTCGCCCAGAAAGTTCAGCCCCTGCTTCTCGGCCTCGCGGCGCACGCCGCCCTCGCCGAAGATATGTTCCTCATGGCCGCATTTCGGGCAGATGAAGGTCGACATGTTCTCGATCAGTCCCAGCACCGGGGTCTTGAGCGTCTGAAACGCCCGCAATGCCTTGCGCGCGTCCAGCAACGCCACATCCTGCGGGGTCGAGACCACCAGCGCGCCGCGCACCTCGAATTTCGAACACAGCGTCAGCTGAATGTCGCCCGTGCCCGGCGGCATGTCCACCAGCAGCACATCCAGCGTGCCCCACTCGACCTGGGTCAGCAATTGCTGCAGCGCGCCCATCAGCATCGGGCCGCGCCAGATCACCGCCTCTTCCTCTTTCAGCATCAGCCCGATCGAGATCATCGTGACGCCATGCGCCTTGAGCGGGATGATGGTCTTGCCATCGGGCGAGGCCGGGCGCCGTTCCACCCCCATCATGCGCGGCTGGCTGGGGCCGTAGATATCGGCATCCAGCAGCCCGACACGCAACCCGTGCCGCCCCAGGGCCACGGCCAGATTGCTGGCAACGGTCGATTTGCCGACCCCCCCCTTGCCCGAGCCGATGGCGATGATGTTGCGCACCCCTGGCACCGCCTGCTTGCCGGGCGTGTTGGTCGGGTGGCGACCCAGCTTGAGCGACGGGGCCTTCTGCCCGGCCGCCGGGCCATGCGCCGTCAGCGCGACGGACACCCGACTGACGCCGTCGAGCGCGCGCAGGCGGGCCTCGGCGCGGTCGCGCACCTCGGCAAGGGCGCGCGCCCGTTCGGGATTTTCGGCCTCGATCACGAAGCGCACCGCGTCGTCCTCGACCGTCAGCGCCCGCACCAGATCCTTCGACACCAGATCGCCGCCTTCTGGCAGTTCGATCGTGCGAAGGGCGTCGAGAATCATGTCGCGGGAGAGTGTCATGTCAGCCTTCCTGTGTCTGCTCGTCGGGAAAATGGTCATTTCTGCGCCCGCGGCAAGCCCATCCGCCTGCGCAGACGGTCATCGGCGTGTCCGATCTGCGTATTTCACGCGCTTGACGGTCAGAGCTTGAGCATTTCAACGCTGACCTAACGTAACCATACCGTCGGCGCATAGCCGCATTGCAGCATTCAACATTGTGCATCTGCAGCATGGTGTTATCTTCAACTCAAGGCAGCGGACGAGATGCTCCGCGATGCAGACAAAGGTAGCGTAACAATGGCACATGTTGCTGAAACTCTTGGCATTCGGCGCGAGACTGGCGCCGCCGACGGGCTTCTGGCGCAACTTCGGCTGTGGCTGAAGCGTCGCCGGGTCTACAACCAGACATATAGCGAGCTGTCGCAGCTCAGCACGCGGGAACTGGACGATCTTGGCATCAGCCGTTCCATGATCTCGCGGCTGTCAGCGGAGGCCGCACAACTGAAGTAACGAGTTTCGGGCCCCACTCCTCCTCCCTAGGGGTCCGATAGCGGCGGTGGCCACTCCTCCTCCCTTGGTCATCGCCCGCAAATTCCGCGGCGGGCGCAGCGCGCCTTGACGCGGTCCGAAACGTGCGCCCCTTCCTCCTCCCTGGGGTGTGCGTTGAGGCAACCCGGCCCTCCTCCTCCCTGGCCGGGGGCCTCACGAAGATAGGGTCTGCGGACCCATCAGTTGCAAGGGCCCTCTCCTCCTCCCTGGGGTCTTGCGCAATCGGCGGCAGCCCCCTCCTCCTCCCTGGGGCTGTCGCCTTTTTTCGTCTTGTACGGTTGTGTCAGAACGGGACGTCACCGGCCTGCGCGGCGGGCACGACGTAGCTGGCAACGACATGGCGCGGCCCGGTCTTCTCGAACCGCACGAACAGCTTGTCGCCATCGACAGTCTCGACCCGGCCATATCCGAACTTGCGGTGGAAGACGCGCGCGCCGATCTCGTGCGCGGGGGCGGCGGTCGCGTCGATAACCATGTTGCGCGCCTCGCGCGGCTGCGCGGTGCCGCGGCGCTGGCTGGCTTGCAGCCGCCGCCAGCCGGGCGAGTTGTAGACATCGGCGCGCGTGGCACGACCCTCGACAGTGCTGGCAGCCCCGGCCATGCCCCCGCCATAGAGGCCCGGCGGCGTCAGCACCTCGACATGCTCGGCCGGCAGTTCATCGACAAAGCGCGAGGGCATCTGCGACTGCCACTGCCCGTAAACCCGCCGGTTGGCCGCAAAACTGATCGTGCACAGCCGTTCGGCGCGGGTGATGCCGACATAGGCGAGGCGCCGCTCCTCCTCGAGCCCCTTCTGACCCGACTCGTCCATCGAGCGCTGCGAGGGGAACAGCCCGTCCTCCCACCCCGGCAGAAACACCACCGGGTATTCCAGCCCCTTGGCGCCGTGCAGCGTCATGATGGTGACCTTGGCCTCGGAGGCGTCGCTGTCATTGTCCATGATCAGCGCGATATGTTCGAGGAAACCGGGCAGGTTCTCGAATTCTTCCAGCGCCTTGATCAGCTCCTTGAGGTTTTCGAGCCGCCCCGGCGCCTCGGGCGTCTTGTCGTTCAGCCACATCTCGGTATAGCCCGATTCCTCGAGGATCGCCTCGGCCAGTTCGATATGCGAGCGGGGCGCGGTCGCCTCGCGCTCGATCAGGCTGTCATCCACGACCGGCCCGGTGCCGCCGACCTCGCCGTGCCAACGCGCGATGGCGTC
>LFIK01002479.1_pt1 | contig 14912 bp, 12 predicted proteins | sample 643401 | NCBI WGS metagenome assembly LFIK01 (sample SAMN03777447, study PRJNA286221) | soda lake metagenome | biome: soda lake; feature: Kulunda steppe; material: water; isolation source: sample T5-Br brine of Lake Tanatar-5 | place: Russia: Kulunda steppe | collected 2010-07 | reverse complement strand
TGGTGTGCGCGCGGGTGGGAATCGCCGGGGTCATCGCCTTCGCCGCCGTCGGCCTGCCGCTGATCGAGATGAGTGGCCCCGACGACCTGGAGGTCGCCGACCAGCCGCCTGCGGTGAGCGAACCCGTGCCCGACGCCGTACCTGATGAGCCCGACCGCCTACCTGGTGCGTTCGACTGGGCGGACGTCGTCGGCCCACCGGCGGCTACGCACTCGGGATCCGGGTACGCGACGGGTTCGCACCGCTGCTGTGGGCCACCGGGGGTGACCTGCTGTCCTCCGCGCCGCTCCCGGACGGCTGGATCGGGCTGTGCCTCGAGTACACCCACCCCGAGGCAGTGCGCGTCTCCGGGCTGTTCCCCACGGCACCACCAGCGGACCCACCGATCCGACGAACCCATGACCGGCGACCCGACCGGCCGGCCGATGCGCCCGCATCATCAGCCTCAGCCGCCGACACCGAGCCGGGTTCCGCTCCATCGCGCCCCGACGCGGGCGTTTCTCGCGGGTTCTGGGCTCCAGGGTGGTCACCGGGCATACTGTGCGGAGCAGGTGATCGAGCATCGCAACGGGGGGTGTGGTCGTGTCGTCGGTGAATCTCGGGGGCTACGCGATCCTCGCGGTCATGGGGTTGTCGCTCCTCGCTGCGACCGGGGCCGTTCTGGTCGGCTTCCGGGCACATGGCAACACTGCCGCCGGAGCAGCATCCGTGCCGGGCTGGCAACTGGCCGCGCTGACGGCGATCGTCGTGGTGCTGTGGATCGTCGCGCTCGGCAACGTGCGCGCGTTCGTGCTGTGACGCGCGATCATCGGGTTGCTGCCGGCACCGCAGGTCACGATCGGCAACGGGGACCGATGAGCATGACGCTCGCCGTTGCGTTGGCGGCATCGCTGTTCGTCGCGGGTTGTTCATCGACGACAGCGGGCAGCGACGACTTCGCGCGCGAGGACGCCGTCGACTGTCGTGAACTCGGCGGCGGCTGGGTCTTCGTCCGCTTCGAGCAGGGGGACGTCGCCATGCAGGGCGTCCGGCTCGGGGTTCCGACCAGCGATGAGAGCCTGCTCGCCGAGCCCGAGGTCAGCGAGGACGAGTTCGAGGAGGCGACGGACCGACGCGTCGCCCGCGGGTGGGATGACGGCTCGGTGTCACAACTGCAGGGACCGGATGTTCCGGACGAGCTCACGGCGCGGCTGGCCGACATGCCCTCCTGCCTCGAACGACTGCAGTCGCCGCATTGATCGGCCGGACCCGCTGGTGAGCCATCGTCGCGCGTCACGGCCTGCGGGTCCCGGGAGGACGTCCGCGTACCGTCACGAGCGACTCGCACCGCCGGCCGACTGCACGCCGTGCGCGCAACGAGCCGACGCCCACCGGCTGTAGCCCGCCTCGGCGAAGCGGCGCACCACCGGGCGTTCCGTTCGCAGCTGAATGCGATCTCCTCCCCGTCGGTCGCCTCGACCGCTGCCACTCCCGCCCATGAGCCTGGCATCGAGGTGCCAGGCTGCAGATGACCACCGCTGCGGCGAGCGGTCGCGGGGTTGAAGCCCAGCGCACATCGCAACGCTGCCGCCGGGTGGCGACACGGAGCGCTCGCTCGGCCAGCGCGTGCGCCTGGACGCACATCTCGTCACCGGTCCGCCCTGGCGTGCGCCACATCGATGCGCACGCGTGGGGATCAGTGGCGCATCAGGCGCTCGGCCAGCCCCCGGCCGCTGGGTGGCCGGCCCGTGCGCGCCGCACGGTCGTCGATCCGGCGCAGCGCCGACTGCAGGTAACGGGCACCGAGCCAGCGCAACGGCTCGGGCTCCCACCGCCGCGAGCGATGACCGACCATGGGTAGGTCGCGGTGCGGGGTCTCCCCGTGGACGATCAGATCGGCCAGGACGCGACCACCGAGATTGCTCGTGCCGACGCCCTGCCCGGTGTAGCCCAGTGTCTGGGCGATGCCGGTCGTCGGATCGTGGTGGAACGAGGGCAACCAGTCCCGGGGCATGGCGAGCGGACCACCCCAGGCGTGGGAGAACCCCACGTCCGCCAGCGCCGGGAACCACGAGGCCAACTGCTCCCGCAGCAGCGCGTGGGTCGCCTCGTGCCGATCGAAGCGGTCCGCGATACGCGAACCGAGGTGGTAGGGGGCACCACGCCCGCCGAACAGCACCCGCCCGTCCACCGTGCGCGACAGGTAGTCGACCGTGTAGCGGTGGGAGGACAGCAGCTCGTGACCGTCCCAACCGATGGCTGCCCAGGTGGCGTCGTCGAGCGGCTCCGTCAGCACGATCAGGGAGTACAGCGGCAGGACGCTGCGACGCCGTCCGGGGAGTTGGCTGGTGTAGGCCTCGGTCGCCAGCACGATCGTGTCGGCCCGGACCCGTCCCGCGTCGGTCTCCAACCAGGCGTCGCGGTCGCGGTGGCGCGGGTGCAACCGGCGGACGGGCGTGCGTTCGTAGATGGGTGCACCGCGCCGTTCGACGGCGCGGGCGAGACCCCGGACCAGCCGCCCGGGGTGGATCGCGGCGGCATGCGGATCGAACAGTGCTCCCCGGGCATCGTCGATGCGGATCCGGCCGGCGAGTTCGTCGGGCCCGAGGACCTGCAGTCCGTCGTCGATCCCGAGGTCCCGCGCGGTGGTCATGGCGGCGTCCAGCGCGGCCCGCTCGTGCCCGCCACGCGCCACCCGCAGCAGTCCGCTTCGACGCGCCTCGGCGTCGATGCCCTCCGCCTCGGCGGCACGGAGGACCTCGTCGACCGTCGCGCGCATCGTCGTGGTGACCGCACGCACGCTCGCCGGGCCGTGACGGCGGGCCAACTCGGCGGGGGACACGGCGATGCCCGCGCTCAGCCAGGCCCCGTTGCGGCCCGACGCCCCGAAGCCGGCGATGTCCGCCTCGAACACCGCCACACGCCGTGTCGGGTCGCGCACCAGGATCTCCCGGGCGGTCCACAGCCCGGAGTAGCCTGCACCGACGACGGCGACATCCACCTCGAGGTCGCCGGGTTGCCCCGGCCGCGGCGTGAGGTCGTCGTCCGCGGTCTGCAGCCAGAAGCTCACGTCGGCGGGCGAGGCCCTCATCGGTCGTCCCGGTCCAGCAGGGCGAGGGCGAGACCGAACTCCATCAGGTGCTCCCCGGCGCGCGGGTCACGCCCGGTCAGTTCCCGGATCCGCTCGAGCCGGTAGGCCAGCGTGTGGCGGTGGACGCACAACTCGTCGGCGGCGGGCCCGGGCCGACACCCGTGGGCGAAATAGGCGCGCAGCGACCGGATCAGCGGACCGTCGTCGGCATCGTGGTCGAGGACCGGTCCGAGCACGTGGGCGACGAAGTCACCGGCACCGAGCTCGTCGCGGATACCGGCGAGCAGTCCCGGCAGCCCGAGTTCGTCGACGTCCACGATGCGTTCCGGCCGGTCGAGGTTGAGCGCGACGACGGACTCGCGCAGGGCGGCGCGCAGTGCGTCGAGTTCGGTCTTGATCCGGCTGCGCCCGATCCGGAGGTCGGCCCACCCGCGGCGGTCGGCCGCCGCGAGGATGCGCGCCGCCGCCTCGTCGTCGGCCCCGACGACGGCGTGCACCGTGCCGGCGAGTCGTCCCACCACGGGGGTGCCGAGGTCGATCAGTGCGTCCTCGACCAGCGCACCGACGGCGTGGTCGGCCCGCCCGGCGGTGTGGATGGCCAGGACCCGCAGCTGGTGCAGGGGCTTGGCTCCGAGCCGTTGCAGGGTCCGCTCGATGGCGGCACTGCTGACCCGGCCGTCCGCGACCTCCTCGAGCAGCTCGTCGACCCGCTGGCGGTGGGCGTCACGGACGGACTGGGCGCGGGCCAGGTCGAGGTGGACACCGGCGACCCCCTGCTCGAACAGCAGGGACTGGTGCTCGGCCAGTGGGGCGGCGCTCACCGCGATGACCATCGCCTCCAGGCTCCCCCCCAGCGCCACGGCCGACCAGGTCACGGTGCGCCCGGCGAGCGCCGTGGTCCCGCGGCCCCGCGGGTGGGGCACCGCCTGCCACAGCGCGCGTGTGTCGAGGTCGGTCGCGATCCCGCCGGGGTCGACCCGGGCGAGTGGCTGTCCGGCGAAGTCGACGACGAGCAGCGCCACCTCGGGCATCGCCCGGGCGATGGTGGCGAGCACCTCGTCGAGCCCGGCGTCCGAGGTGACCGCGGCCAGGACGTGACGCTGCAGCGCGACGGCACCGTGGAGCATCGCGTCGCGCTGCTCGAACAGGTGGTGGGCGACCCGGCGGGTGACCGCGATGAACGGGATCTCGTAGGGGAGGGTGAACAGCGGTAGATCGTGGTCGTCGCAGGCCGCGAGCATCGCCTGAGGCACGGTCGGCATCGACACCCCGAGTGCGAAGCCCAGTGCCACGATGCCACGGTCGGCGACACCGCCGACGAAGCGGCGCTGCAGCTCCGGGTCGTCGCGCACCCCCAGGCCGGTGGTCAGCAGCAGTTCCCCGCCCTCGAGCCACGGCGTCGGGTCGGGGAGCTCCGAGATGTGCGCCCAGCGGATCGGGCCGCGCCGGTCGAGCCCGGCACCGCCGGCGACGATCGCCGCCCCGAGCGCGGGATCGGCCAACAGGTCCGACAGTCGCAGAGGCATGACGTTCCCGCGTTCGACGTTCGGCCCAGGATAGGCCCGCGGCTGCTCCGGCGGTGCGCCGATCGGCGGTTCGGTGCGGGCCATGGCAGCCTGTCCACGACGGTGGCCGGACCCGTGTCCGACCGGACGTGGACCGTAGAGGGCACGCGTCAGGTGGGCTTCGGCCCGTCGACCAGCGGGCGCACCATGGTTCTCGACATCTGGCCAGTCACCGCGCATCATGCGCCAACTGGCCAATGCGCGCCAGGCGGGACGCGCCAAGCGTCCAGCGACAGCCGATGGTCGGCGCTCGTAGGGTCACCTCCGGCCCGCGGGTGCACGGGCCACGTCGAGCAGGTGGGTGCCGCGTCGCCCGGGAGGTCAACGAACATCATGGAGCAGACCAGCAACCTCATCGGTGGCGAGCTGAAGCCCGCCGCGTCCGGTGCCACGATGGATCTGACCGATCCCAGCACCGGCAAGGTCTACGCCACGGCCCCGCGTTCGGGCGAGCAGGACATCGACGAGGCCTGCCGGGCAGCCGCGGGCGCGTTCCCGGGCTGGCGCGATGCCACGCCCGCGACCCGCAGCCGTGCCCTGCTGCACATCGCGGACGCATTCGAGGCCCGCGGCGAGGAACTGATCCGCATCGAGTGCGCCAACACCGGCAAGCCGTTCCAGCTGACGGTCGAGGAGGAGCTCAGCGCGTCGATCGACCAGATCCGCTTCTTCGCCGGTGCGGCCCGGGTGCTCGAGGGACGTTCCGCCGGGGAGTACATGGCGAACCACACCTCCATGATCCGCCGCGAGCCCGTCGGGGTCTGCGGTCAGGTGACCCCGTGGAACTACCCGATGATGATGGCGGTGTGGAAGTTCGCCCCCGCGATCGCCGCCGGCAACACGGTCGTGCTCAAGCCGTCCGACACGACCCCGATGTCGACGGTGTTCATGGCGGAGCTCATGCAGGAGTTCCTCCCCGCCGGTGTGATGAACGTCGTGTGTGGTGACCGCGACGCCGGCCGGGCGCTGGTGGCCCACGAGGTGCCCCAGATGGTGTCGATCACCGGATCCGTGCGTGCCGGCATGGAGGTCGCCGAGGCCGCGGGGCGCGACCTGAAGCGCACCCATCTGGAACTCGGTGGCAAGGCACCGGTGGTCGTGTTCGACGACGCCGACATCGAGGCCACCGCCGCGGGCATCGCGGGGGCCGGCTACTTCAACGCGGGGCAGGACTGCACGGCCGCGACCCGCGTACTCGCCGGACCGAAGATCCACGACGAGCTGGTCGCGGCCCTGGCCGAGCAGGCCGCCGCCACCTCCACCGCCGCGCCCTTCGACGACGGCGACGAACCCGACTACGGCCCGCTGAACAACGCCGCCCAGCACGAGCGGGTCCGTGGGTTCTTCGAGCGCGCCCCGGGCCACGTCGAGGTGGTCGCCGGCGGCCACCCGCTGGCGCGCGACGGCTTCTTCTTCGAACCGACGGTGGTCGCCGGGCTCGAGCAGACCGACGAGATGATCCAGACCGAGATCTTCGGCCCCGTCGTCACCGTGCAGCGCTTCAGCGACGAGGCCCAGGCGCTTCAGTGGGCCAACGGGGTCAAGTACGGCCTGGCCTCCAGCGTCTGGACCCGGGACCACAGCCGCGCGATGCGCATGGCCAAGGGGCTCGACTTCGGCACCGTGTGGATCAACAGCCACATCCCGATCGTGGCGGAGATGCCCCACGGCGGGTTCAAGCACTCGGGCCACGGCAAGGACCTGTCGATGTACGGCCTCGAGGACTACACCCGGATCAAGCACGTCATGAGCGACATCAGCTACTGAGCCCCGCCGGCGCGTGCCCGAGGCACCCCAGACCGAAAGCGACACGATGACCGCGAACGCCCAGCTCGCCGACGGCAACCTGTGGTTGCACTTCACCCGGACCTCCGACTGGATCGGCGACACCCCGTCGATCCCCGTGCTCGATCGTGGTGAGGGCTGCTACGTCTGGGACAGCGACGGCAAGCGCTACTTCGACGGCCTGTCCGCGTTGTTCTGTGCCCAGATCGGCTACGGCCGTCAGGAGCTCGTGGACGCGGCGACCAAACAGATGCAGCAGCTGCCGTTCGCGACCAACTGGTCGTGGGCGCATCAGCCGGCCGTGGACCTGGCCGGCAAGCTCGCGGAACGCTTTCCCGGCGACCTCGACCATTTCTTCTTCGTCAACTCCGGCTCGGAGGCCGTCGAGTCGGCCATGAAACTCGCGATCCAGTACCACCGGATGCGCGGTGAGGACCGCTGGAAGTTCATCTCGCGCAACTACGCCTACCACGGCACCACGTTCGGGGCGTTGGGTCTGACGGGGCTGCCCGGGCTGCGCAAGATGTTCGAGCCGCTGCGTCCAGGGCATTTCCACGCGGCCAACACCAACGAGTACCGCTGCAAGATCTCGCAGGCCTGCCCGCCGTGCGACCTGACCTGTGCACGCTCGTTCGAGCAGATCATCCAGGCGGAGGGTCCCGACCAGATCGCGGCCATCTTCGTCGAGCCCGTCCAGAACGCCGGGGGCTGCTTCACGCCGCCCGAGGGCTACATGGAGGAGGTCCGGGCGATCTGCGACAAGTACGGGATCCTGATGGTCTCCGACGAGGTCATCTGCGCCTTCGGGCGGCTCGGGTACTGGACCGGCGCGGAGAAGTACGGCTACCAGCCGGACATGATCACCTTCGCCAAGGGCGTCACCTCCGCCTACCAGCCGCTCGGCGGCGTCGCCTTCCGCCGCCACATCGGCGACGTCCTGGCCGAGGACACGACCTCGATGTACCTGCACGGCTCGACCTGGGGCGGCCACCCGGTCGCCGCCGCGGTCGCGCTCGCCAACATCGAGGTGTTCGAGTCCGAGCACATCCTGGAGAACGTGCGCGAGAACGGCGACTGGTTCGGCGAGCAGCTGCACGGCCTCTACGACAAGCACGAGATCATCGGTGACGTGCGCGGGACCGGGTATTTCTGGGCGCTGGAGCTCGTCAAGGACCGCGACAACAAGGTCGGCTTCGACGACGAGGAGACCGAGCGGTTGCTCCGTGGCTTTCTGTCGAACCGGCTGATGGAGCTCGGGCTGATCTGCCGGGCCGACGACCGCGACGAACCGGTCATCCAACTGTCCCCGCCGCTGATCGCGACCCAGGAGGAGCTCGGCGAGGTCATCGCGGTCCTCGACCAGGTCCTGACCGAGGCCGCCAAGAAGATGGAGGACTGACATGCCGACCTCGACGCTGGCCGTCGGCCTGCCCGCCGAGACCAAGGACCGGGAACGTCGGGTCGCGCTCACGCCGTCCGCCGTCAACCTCGTCGTCGGGCAGGGTCACCGGGTGCTGGTCCAGACCGGTGCCGGTCTCGGGGCCGGCTTCGCCGACGAGGACTACAAGGCCGCCGGCGCTGAGCTCGTCGCCGACGCGGCGGAGGTCTGGGGCGCGGACCTGGTCGTCAAGGTCAAGGAACCGCAGGAGAGCGAACACGAGCACTTCCGCCGCGACCTCACGCTGTTCGCCTACCTGCACCTCGCGGCTGAGCCGGGGCTGACCCGCGCCCTGCTGGACGCAGGCGTCCACGCCTACGCGTTCGAGACGCTCAGCGACCGCAACGGCCTGCCGCTGCTGGCACCGATGTCGGAGATCGCCGGTCGCGCGGCCGCGATCGTCGGCGCGGCCGAGCTCTCCTCGGCGTCGGGAGGATCGGGGACCCTGATGGGTGGCGCGGCCGGCGTCCCGCCGGCCAAGGTGGTCGTCCTCGGCATGGGCGTCGCGGGCACGATGGCGGCGCGCGGTGCCCGTGGGCTCGACGCGCACGTGACCGGCGTCGACGTGGACCTGCACCGGCTGTACGAACACCACCTCGCCGGCACCATCGATGCGACCCAGGTCAGCGAACCGAAGCTGGTCGGCGAACACGTCCGCGAGGCGGACCTGGTCATCGGTGCCGCGCTCGTCCCGGGAGCCCGGGCACCGACGGTCGTGACCGAGGAGCAGGTCGCCAGCATGCGGCCCGGGTCGGTCGTCGTCGATCTCGCCATCGACCAGGGCGGGTGCATCGCCACCGCCCGGCCGACGTCGCTGTCCGAGCCGACCTACGTCGAGCACGGGGTCGTGCACTACTGCGTGACCAACGTGCCGGGCCAGTTCCCCCGGACCGCATCCAAGGCCCTGTCGGCGGCCATCGCGCCCCGGCTGCTGCGACTGGCCGACGACCTGGTGCACGGTCGTGCGGGCACGGATGCGGAGCACCCCATGCTGACCGGGGCGCGCAACGTCGACGACGGGGCGATCCAGCATGCTGCGGTCGCCGCCGCGTTCCCGGACCTGCCCGCCGGCGAGACCGTCGTGGTGCCGAGCGAGCGCGGGTGACGATGCGGGCGCTGACGATCTGGCAGGAGCGCACCGGCGACGGCCATGCGCCGTTCCGGGGGCGTGGACCGGCCGACGTCGTCATCGTCGGTGGTGGCTTCACCGGGCTGTGGACCGCCTGCCAGCTGCTCGAGCGCGATCCGTCGTTGGACGTCGTCGTGCTCGAGGCGGCGCGCATCGCCCATGGGGCGACGGGGCGCAACGGGGGGTTCGTGGATCCCTCGCTGACGCACGGGATCCACAACGGGCTGGCGCACTTCGGCGACGAGATCGACGACCTCGTGCGGCTCGGCCGCGAGAACCTGGCGGAGCTGACCGCCTTCGTCCGCACCCACGACATCGCCTGTGACCTGGAGCTGACCGGGGCCGTGGACGTCGCGACCGAGCCCTGGCAGCTCGAGGAGCTGGAGCAGGGTGCCGCCGCCTACGACCGGGCCCACGAACGCATCGCCCTGCTCGATGCCGACCAGGTCCGCAAGGAACTGGACTCCCCGACCTACCTCGGCGCGCTGGCGCGGCCCGATGGCGGCGGGATCGTCGATCCGGGTGCCCTGGCGGCCGGGCTGGCCCGTGTGGCGGGCACCTACGGGGCAGACGTCCACGAACACAGCCCCGTGACCGCCCTGATCCCACGGTCCGACGGGGTCCGCGTGACCACCGACGCGGGCAGCGTCGACGCCGGACATGTCGTGCTCGCCACCAACGCCTACAGCCACACGCTGCTCCCGCGCACCGGCCGGTGGTTCGTGCCGGTGCACGACTACGTGCTCGTGACCGCACCGCTCACCGCCGCCCAACGCGCCCGGATCGGCTGGGAACGCCGGCAGGGGTTCGCGGATGCGGCCAACCAGTTCCACTACTACCGCCTGACCCCCGACGACCGGATCCTGTGGGGCGGCTACGACGCGATCACCCACCCCGGTGGTGGCGTGGGTCCGCGCCACGACCACCGCCGCGCGACCTACGATCTGCTGGCGCGACACTTCCGCACCACCTTCCCGCAGCTGGCCGACGTGCGCTTCGAGCGGTGGTGGGGCGGCCCGATCGCCACGACCTCGCGGTTCACGATGGCCTTCGGTGACGAGCTCGACGGCCGGGTCTCGTGGGCGCTCGGCTACACCGGACTCGGGGTGGCGGCCTCACGGTTCGCCGCCCGGGTGCTGACCGACCGGTTGCTCGCGCCCGACTCGCCGCTGCTCGAACTCGAGCTCGTCGCCCGCAAGCCCGTTCCGTTCCCACCGGAGCCGCTGCGCTCGATCGGTGTCGGTCTGACGCGGCGCGCCATCCAGCGCGCCGATCGACGGCAGGGACGGCGCGGACCATGGCTCAAGGCGCTGGATGCCGTGGGCATCGGCTTCGACTCGTGAGCGCACGGACCGACCAACCGAGGGAGGCATCGATGGGCACCCACGCGGACCTGCACGCCCGGCACCGGGCGGTGCTGCCGTCGTGGCTGGCGCTGTACTACGACGAGCCGATCGAACTGGTGTCGGGTGAGGGCCGCCACGTCGTGGACGCCGAGGGTCGGCGCTACCTCGATCTGTTCGGCGGCATCCTGACGACGATGACCGCGCACGCCCTGCCCGCGGTCGTCGAGGCGGTCCAGGCACAGGCCGCGAGGATGCTGCACACCTCGACGCTGTACCTGATCCGCTCGCAGGTCGAGCTCGCGGAGGAGATCGCCCGGCTGGCCCCGATGGACGATGCGAAGGTCTTCTTCACGACCTCGGGTTCCGAGGCCAACGAGGCGGCCCTGCTGCTCGCGACCACGGTGCGCCGTTCGCATCAGGTGCTCGCGATGCGCAACAGCTACCACGGCCGGTCGTTCGCGACCATGGCGATCACCGGCAACCGCGGGTGGTCCGCATCCGCGCTGTCGCCGGTCGACGTCAAGTACGTCCACGGCAGCTACCCCTACCGCTCGCCGTTCCACCACCTCGACGACGACGCGTACATCGCGGCGTGCGTGGATGACCTGCGCGATGTCATCCTCACGCAGACCGCCGGCGACGTGGCCTGCCTCATCGCCGAGCCGATCCAGGGGGTGGGCGGCTTCGCGACCCCGCCCGACGGGCTGTTCGGCGCGCTCAAGGCCGTGTGCGACGAGTACGGGATCCTGTTCGTCACCGACGAGGTGCAGACCGGCTGGGGCCGCACCGGCGAGCACTTCTGGGGGATCGAGGCGCACGGCGTCCGCCCCGACATCCTGACCTTCGCCAAGGGCCTCGGCAACGGGCTGACGCTGGCGGGGGTCGTGGCACCCGCCGCCCTGATGGACAGCGTCGCGGCCAACTCGATCGCGACGTTCGGCGGCAACCCGTTGTCCACGGCCGGTGCGTTGGCCAACCTGCGCCATCTGCTGGCCAACGACCTGCAGGCCAACGCCGCCAAGATCGGCGCGCAGCTGTTCGGCGCGCTCGCGGATGCCCCCGAGCGCTGGCCGGCGATCGGCGAGGTCCGGGGCAAGGGCCTGATGCTGGGCATCGAACTGGTCCGCCCCGGGAGCCGGGAGCCGGATGCCCACGCCGCGGCGAGGGTCCTGGAGGCGACCCGGGAGGCCGGCGTCCTGATCGGCAAGGGTGGCCTGCACGGCAACGTGCTGCGGATCGCGCCGCCCCTGAGCATCACCGCCGCGGAAGCCGACGAGGGGCTCGCAGCGCTGATCGCCGCCTTCGACGGCCTGGACCGGGCATGATGACCTCTTCTGTCCGTGTGGAGCGGACCACGGTGCGTCACAAGGAGCGTCCATGAGTGAGGTGTCCACGGCGGCGCAGTCCGCGACCGGTCATGCCCCCGCAGCATCCGCGCCGGGCGGCGTCGCGACCTCCACGCCGGGCGCGTCGGACTCGGCGGTGGGGGTCGCCGGCGTCACCAAGCGCTTCCCCGGCCCCAAGGGCTCGGAGCCGGTGGTCGCGGTCGACGACCTGCACCTCGACATCCGGGACGGCGAGTTCTTCTCGCTGCTCGGCCCGTCGGGCTGCGGCAAGACGACCACGCTGCGGATGATCGCCGGCTTCGAGTACCCGTCGGCGGGCAGCATCCGCATCTTCGGTGAGGAGGTCGGGCTCGAACCGCCGAACAAGCGGCCGGTGAACACCGTGTTCCAGTCGTATGCGCTGTTCCCGCACATGAGCATCGAGCAGAACATCGCGTTCGGGCTCGAGATGCAGGACCTGCCGCGCAACGAGATCAAGCGGCGCACCGGCGAGGTCATCGAACTGGTGCAGATGCAGGGCCGGGAGAAGCGCAAGCCCAAGCAGCTCTCCGGTGGTCAGCAGCAGCGGGTCGCGCTGGCCCGGGCGCTGGTCAACCACCCCAAGGTGCTGCTGCTCGACGAGCCGCTCGGCGCGCTGGACCTGAAGCTGCGCCAGGCGATGCAGCTCGAGCTCAAGCGCATCCAGGAACAGGTCGGGATCACCTTCGTCTACGTCACCCACGACCAGGAGGAGGCCCTGACGATGTCCGACCGCATCGCGGTGATGCACGACGGCGTGCTGCTCCAGGTCGGCGCGCCGGAGGCGATCTACGACCGGCCGCGCACCCGTTTCGTCGCCGACTTCATCGGCGACACCAACCTGATCGAGGCATCGGTCACCGACGACGGCCACGTGGTCTTCCCCGACGGCAGCACCATCCGGGTGTCGAGCGCGGCCACGGCCGGCGGGACGGTGACCGTGGCGCTGCGGCCCGAGGCACTCGGTCTGCGCCGTCCCGACGCCGAGCGCGATCCGGCGCTCGACGCGGTGCACGGTCGGGTCGAACGGATCATCTTCCTGGGCAACGCGATCCGCTACGAGGTCGCACTCGGCACCGGCGACGCTCGGGCGACGCTGGACGTCCGGCAGGGCAACGCCCCGGGGATCGAGCACTTCGAGGTCGGTGACGAGGTACGGGTCCGCTGGTCACCGACCAGCGCCACCGTGCTCGAGGACTGACGGACGATGGCCACCACCCTGCAGCCACCGGATCTCGACGCCGACGACGCCCTCGCCGCCGACGTCCACGGACTCGAGCGGGACGCGGAGCGAGCCGCCTCCCGGCGTGGGTTCCTGATCGGTGCGCCCGCCTACGTCTACCTGCTGCTGTTCTTCGCCCTGCCGCTGGTCATCGTGGTCGTCTACTCGTTCGCGACGCGGTCGGTGACCGGGCTGACGGTGCTCGGCGACTTCAACCTGCGCTCCTACGGCCGGCTGACCGACGACCTGGTGCTCGCCATCGCGTGGCGGTCGCTGTGGATCGCCACCGCCACCACGATCATCTGTCTGCTGCTGAGCTACCCGTTCGCCTACTACATCGCGACACGCACCCCCCGGGTGCGGGCCCTGCTGCTCGTGCTCGTCATGATCCCGTTCTGGTCCAACTTCCTGGTGCGGACCTTCGCCTGGCGGCTGCTGCTGTCGACCGACGGCCCGTTCGTGCGGGTGCTGGAGTTCCTGGGTTTCACCGACGTGCGGCTGCTGTTCACGCCGACCGCGGTCATGCTGGGGCTGGTCTACGGCTACATGCCGTTCATGATCCTGCCGCTGTACGCCACCCTCGAGCGGCTCGACCACTCGCTGGTCGAGGCGGCGCGCGACCTGTACGCCTCCGGCTGGCAGGCGTTCCGCAAGGTGACCTGGCCCCTGTCACGTCCCGGCGTGATCGCCGGGTCGATCCTGGTGTTCATCCCGTCGTTCGGTGCGTACGTCACCCCGGAGATCCTCGGTGGGACCGGCACCACGATGCTCGGCAGCTACATCCAACGCCAGTTCGTCGGTACGGCCAGCGACTGGCCGTTCGGTTCGGCGCTCAGCGTCGCGATCCTGGTCGTGATGATGGTCGCGGCGACCTTCTACTTCCGCTCCGGAGGCAAGGACCTGTGAGCATCCGTCTCGAGGCAGCGGCCCACCGCACGGTCGGTGCGCCATGAGCATCATCGACGCCGGGTCGGACGCACCGGCGATCAACGAGGACTCCGTCGCGCGCCCGCGCCGCACGGTCGATCGGCTGCTGGCCGGCAACGCCTGGCTGGTGTTCGCGTTCCTCTACCTGCCGATCCTGGTATTGGTCGTGCTGTCGTTCAACGACAACGAACGCGTCGGCATCTGGACCGAGTTCTCGCTGCGCTGGTACGGCGAGATGTTCGCCAACAGCCAGGTGATGGGCGCGTTGCGGACCTCGATCCTGGTGGCGGTGCTGTCGACCGCGGTGTCGACGGTGCTCGGCACGGCGGCAGCACTGTCGCTGGAACGCTTCCGCTACCGGGGCCAGCGCGCCTTCGACGGGCTGCTCTACCTACCGGTGATCATCCCCGACATCACCATGGCCGTGATGCTGCTGCTGTTCTTCGTGCAGGCGTTCGACATCATCCTGTTGACGACGGGGGTCGGTCTCGCGCGCGGGGTGGGCACCATCACCCTGGCGCACATCGCCTTCAACATCTCCTTCGTGGCGCTGGTCGTCCGGGCCCGACTCAACGGACTCGACGACCGCCTCGAGGAGGCGGCAGCCGACCTCTACGCCTCGCGCTGGCAGGCGTTCCGGCGGGTCACGCTGCCGCTGATCGCTCCCGGCGTGGCCGGGGGAGCACTGTTGGCACTGACGTTGTCGCTCGACGACGTCGTGATCGCCGAGTTCGTGTCCGGTGCCGGGTCGACGACCCTGCCCGTGTACGTGTTCGGTGCCCTGCGGCGAGGGGTGTCGCCGTTGATCAATGCGGTGTCCGTGCTGATGCTCGCGGGTTCGATCCTGCTGGTTCTGGGATCGCTCGCCGTCACACGGGGACGGAGGACCACGGGCGGATGACATCGAGGCAGCGGTGGCGGGCGGTGGGAACGACCGGTACCGGGAACCACGACCGAGCACGACTCTTCCGAGTACGGCTCTTCCGAAAACGACGAGAGGTGGCACACGTGAGACGGCGATGGATGGTGGCAGGACTGGCCCTGGCTCTGACCCTGGTGGCCTGTG
>LFIK01002478.1_pt1 | contig 14914 bp, 23 predicted proteins | sample 643401 | NCBI WGS metagenome assembly LFIK01 (sample SAMN03777447, study PRJNA286221) | soda lake metagenome | biome: soda lake; feature: Kulunda steppe; material: water; isolation source: sample T5-Br brine of Lake Tanatar-5 | place: Russia: Kulunda steppe | collected 2010-07 | reverse complement strand
ATCATGTACACAAAGGTGGGTGAATATAATTGTTTATATACCATTATACGCACCTACCCCGTGGAGATCATGTACACAAAGGTGGGTGAATATAATTGTTTATATACCATTATACGCACCTACCCCGAGGAGATCATGTACACAAAGGTGGGTGAATATAATTGTTTATATACCATTATACGCACCTACCCCGTGGAGATCATGTACACAAAGGTGGGTGCCACGCCATGTGATAGGGTGAGGATGCTACTGCCTCCCTGTGCTCCTTGAGGCCACGCGCTGTCAGAGTGTGTCAACATGCACCCGCTGGTCGCGAGGGTCAAGCCTGCGCGCGCCGCCTCAGTGGTGGTGCCCTTCCCCCCCTGTCATCACCTTGCTGCACCTACACTTACCACTACTGCCCAACCCTACCATGGTGCGCAGGCGCCAGAGCAACAAGCAACAAGCAACAAGCAATCATTGGGGCGCTGTTCCGGCCACACCCATGCACCAAGCTGCACTGGCTTCCACGCGACCCAACCGCCCCCCCCTGCACGCAGGCACCTGAGAGCGACTACCTGGATGCCGCGCTCATCACGGTCATGCAGATCCATGCACCAAGCTGCACTGGCTTCCACGCGACCCAACCGCCCCCCCCTGCACGCAGGCGCCTGAGAGCGACTACCTGGATGCCGCGCTCATCACGGTCATGCAGATCCACCTGTCCGAGCCCGAGGGTGGGTGATGATGGGTGTGTAGTGTTGGCCAAATCCGTATTCCAAGTTGTATGGATACGCTGTACCGCCATTTATACGGCCATTGACGTTAAAACAGGAAGTGCGGTGGCTCGGGCTTGCCACATACGGAACTGGTCGACTCTGCTGGTGTGTTGTGCGCGCCTGTGGTGCTCACGGCGCGGTCGCTGCATCATGGCTGCACGCCTAATCCAAAGTCGTGTAGACCACCTGTCTGAGCCCGAGGGTGGGTGACCGGTGTGTTGTGCGCGCCTGTGGTGGTGCTCATGAAGCGCTTGCTGCATCACAGCTGCGCGCCCCACCACTGACACGACGCGCTCACCCCCCCAACCCCCCCTCCGCGCCCGCCCGCCCTGCTGCAGGCGACGTCCTGCTCTTCCTCACCGGCCAGGAGGAGATCGAGACCGCGTGCCAGATCTTGTACGAGCGCATCAAGAGCCTGGGGCCCTCGGTGCCGGAGCTGCTGGTGCTGCCCGTCTTCTCCGCGCTCCCCAGCGAGGTGCAGACGCGCATCTTTGAGCCCGCGCCGCCCGGCAAGCGCAAGTGGGTGTGGGCGTGAGTGTGCAAGTGTGTGTGTGTGTGTGCGCACGTGTGTTTGTGCGTGTTTCCTGCACTGTGAACCTGAATGCCTGCTTGAACGCATCCAGGCGACGTGGCAGTCCCTGGGCTTGCCCCTCCCCCAAACCCACCCCAGCTCTTGCTACCCACCATCCTCTGCTCCCTCCACGCGCGCGCGGAGATTGAGCACGCGCTCGTTTCGACACTTCTGTGGCTGCTACTGCTTACACTGACACATTTAAACTCCTTCCCCGCGCAGGTGTGTGGTGGCCACCAACATTGCAGAGGCCTCGCTCACCATCGATGGCATCTACTATGTCGTGGACCCTGGATTTTCGAAGATGAAGGTGTGGCTGTGGGGAGGTGGTTCTGTTTAAGCTGCTGTTGCTGTGTGTGTGGGGTGAGCTGCTGCTGCTGCTGCTACTGCTGCTGCTGCTAGCACTGCTGCTGCTAGCACTGGCCTCAGCGTAGACGTTGAGGAGGGGCACAAACTTGCCCTGCAGGATGTCCACCTGCTTCTCCGCCTCCACCCCACGCCCTGAGCCAGTCTCAGGCGCACAGGCGTCCTCGATCGCCTCTGCCGGCTGCAGTCATCACAAACAGGCATCGACCTCAGCCCTCGACCTGACCCTGGCCCTCACCCACAGGTGTTCAACCCCAAGAACGGCATGGACTCGCTTGTGGTCACGCCCATCAGCCAGGCGTCCGGCCGGCAGCGGGCGGGGCGCGCGGGCCGCACTGGGCCGGGTGAGCGTTGGCTGACGCACTGAGGCGCATGCGGCATTGCACAATTCATATACACGTAACAGCACACACACACACACACGCAAACACGCACACGCTCTTATATGCATACCCACATGCACATGCAGGCAAGTGCTACCGGCTGTACACGGAGCAGGCGTACAAGCAGGAGATGCTGCCGACGTCGGTGCCTGAGATCCAGCGCACAAACTTGGCGATGACGGTGGGTGGGTGGTGTGTGTGTGTGTGTGTGAGAGAGAGAGAAAGTGTGTGTGTGTGTATGTGTGTGTGTGCGCGCGCGCGTGTGCGCTCAGCTCCAGTGCTGCAGCTGGGTCAGTCATAAACGCGGCCCAATCGCCCACCCTGCAGGTGCTCACCCTCAAGGCCATGGGCATCAACGACCTGCTGGGCTTTGATTTCATGGACCCGCCACCTGCGGCAACACTGGTGGGTTTCCGGTGCACCTATTTTTGCTTGTCTCTTCAACTTATATAAGGTGTTGTTTGCAGATCTTGATAGGCGCACACGCTGTTGCCTTAAAAATAAACCACCAAGTGCACCATCAGCCACCAGCATCATGGGATGTTTGTTGTTTGAGGGAGGGGTGAGAGAGATGCTCCAGTGTACGGGCACACCACCCTCACACACGCACACACACGCGCACGCACACACCCACGTGCAACCCACGCACAGGTGACTGCGCTGGAGCAGCTGTACAACCTCAACGCCCTGGATGAGGAGGGGATGCTGACCAAGCTGGGGCGCAAGATGGCCGAGTTCCCTCTGGAGCCCCCCATGAGCAAAGTGGGTGGATTGCCATTGGTCACAGCCGCCTTGTCATGGCTTGCTTCACCCCCTGATGAGCCAGGCGAGTTGGCAGAATTATCTGGAGACCCCATGAGCAAAGTGGGTGGGTGAGCACAGCCCTTACTCACAGCCCCTACTCACCACCGCCATTGCTCCTTTTGAGCCCAGCTGTGGCAGTGTGAAGCTGCCCAGCACAAGGCTTGACATGAGGCCTGCCCACCCCGGCCCGTCACGCAGGTGCTCATTGCCAGCGTGGACCTGGGATGCAGTGACGAGATCCTCACCATCCTAGCCATGCTGTCGGCCCAAAACATCTTCCACAGGTGAGGGGCGGTGCGCTATCCACCCTAGCCATTAGCCAATAACCAATAGCTGAAATGACTTTGATTCATTAGTCATTCTTCATTCGTCATCGAACCATTCTAGCCATGCTGTCGGCCCTTCTCCCACAGGTGAGGGGTGGTGCGCTGCATGTGCACGTGCATGGAATGTGTGTGCGTGCAAGATGTGGCACGAGGAGTGCGTACGCATGCAGCCAGGTGTCATGCAGACACTTCCGGGTCGAATTCCAGTGTCTGTGGGTTCTTTGTCTTACATTTGCTTGCATGTCTGTACGCTTGCACACCTGGCATGCTTAGAGACAAGCAGGCGCAGGCGGATAAGGGTGAATCCCTTCAAGACAGCCGCAGTGTATTCACTCACAATTGCAAACACGCAAGCACACATGCAAGCACACGCACGCACGCGCACACACACACACACACATACACACACGCACGCACGCACGCACACACACACACACACACGCATGCACACACGCCATCACGCCCGCGCAGGCCCAAGGACAAGCAGGCGCAGGCCGACCAGAAGAAGGCCAAGTTCTTCCAGCCCGAGGGCGACCACCTCACCCTGCTGGCAGTGTACGACCAGTGGAAGGCCAACAAGTTCAGCGTGCCCTGGTGCAAGGAGAACTACGTGCAGGTGGGGCCAGGGGGGGGCTGGTGTGTAGTGTGGCTTGAGTGTAGTGTGTGGCTTGAGTGGAGGGTGGTGTTGGATAGAGGGAGCAGGGCAAGGTAACGACCAGTGGAACCAACACCAAGCCCCCTCAACCGCCTCTCCCCCGCAGGACCGCTCGCTCAGGCGCACGCAGGGCGTGCACAAGCAGCTGGTTGGCACAATCCACCTGCAACCCTTGCCCACCCCTGCCACCTCACCCGCCGCTCCCCCGCAGGACCGCTCGCTCAAGCGCGCGCAGGACGTGCGCAAGCAGCTGATGGCCATCATGGACAGGTACAAGCTGGAGCTGGTCAGCGCGGGGCGGCGGTACGACCGCATCTGCAAGGTGCGCCTGAGCTGCAGCGTGCGTTTGAAGTGGATGTGGTGGTGCTGGCTGTGTGGGCAGGTGCAAACTGGGGCTGGTCAGCGCGGGGCGGTGGTGCGGCCGCACCTGCGGGACACGCCTCGCCTGTGGAGTATGGTGCTGCTTCCAAGTGGGATTCTGTTGGGGCCTGGAGCATGCAAGTGTGTGAGTGGGGGGGCGTCTGTGCACTAAAAGGAGAATACCACCATGATTTAACGTCCCGCCCCCGCTCGCAGGCCATCACCAGTGGGTTCTTCTTCCACGCTGCGCGCAAGGACCCCCAGGAGGGGTACAAGACGGTGGTGGAGAGCCAGCCCGTGTTCATCCACCCCTCCTCGTCGCTGTGCCAGACGCAGCCAGACTGGGTGGGTGTGAGTGTGCAAGCCTATGTGCGTGTGTGTGTGTGCATGTATGCTTGAAAGAGTGAGAGAGGGGTGAAGCTTCGCCCACTCCAAACAAATTTGTTGCGTGCACCTGGCCGCAGGTCATCTACCATGAGCTCATCATGACCACCAAGGAGTACATGCGGGAAGTCATGGCCATTGACCCAAGGTGCGTGCTATGTTGTTACGCGCAGCTGCAACCTTGGCCATCAGCCTGCGTGCCTTATGCTGAGATTGTACAAAAAGTCATCATGGGCTGTCATGTCTGTGGCTATGGGTGCTGAGGTCGAGCACTTGTGTGGTGTCAGGCTGCAGCAGCTGGCAGCGCAGGGCCTTCTCTGAAAGCTACGAGAGGCTAGATTTTGAATGCTCCTCAAGTGCCCAGTGTCAAGTGCCTGACACGCGCAACTGCTCACACATACAAACACACACACACGCACACACACACACACGCACACACACACACACACACGCATGCAGGTGGCTGGTGGAGCTGGCGCCGCGATTCTTCAAGGCCGCAGACCCCTACAAGCTCAGCCGGCGCAAGCGCATGGAGCGTATCGAGCCCCTGTACGACCGCTTCAACGACCCCAACGCGTGGCGCCTGTCCAAGCGGAGGGGGTAGCTGCTTGCTGGGAGCAGCAGCGCGGGGAAGGGGCTCCTGTCCAGGCGGCGGAGGTGGTGGCACCGGCACCAGCTGGCAGCGCGGCGCGCGGGCGCTGCTGTGCAGGCGGAGGAGGTGGTGGCATTGGCACCAGCTGGCAGTGCGGCGCGCGGGCGCTGCTGTGCAGGGGCCGCAGTTGCCGCGCCGCGCCAGCCACAGCGCTGTGCGGCGGCTGCTTAAACTAGAGCTAGCGGAGGGGAGGGTGCTGCTGATATGTACCATATCTCATCTCGTGGGTGTGTAGGCAGGCAGCAGGCTGAAGGATGGGCTCCTGCGCAGCGTGCGAGCAGTTTTGGGCTCGGATCTCACTCACTTGTAGATGATCCCTTCAGTCTCTCATCGTGCTGGGCAGCAGTGTTGGGTGCAAGGACACGAGGACCGCGAGGACCCACCACCATCTCCCAAGGCAAAACATCCATGCTTCCAGGCACGCCCTTACATTGGAGCTATTCAATAGCACAAGCCCACCCCCCTCAGCCCCACCCCCCAGACAATGTCGGATGAATGCAACCGCCTCTCATCTCCATCGAGTCAGTCTGTTGCCCACCCCTTCCTAGATGAGCTCGACCAGTTCCGGTCAGAAGAAGGGCACGCCCGCCTTGCTCTCAATGAACAGCAGCAGCGCCAGCCCCAGCATGGCTGCTCGTCCGTTCACCTTCTCCGCCTGCGGGCTGAACGGCCCTGCAGTGCACAGCAGGTTTAAACAGGTTGTGGGAGGGAGGAGGGAACATGAGCATGGGTTGCAATAGAAGCAGCCAGTGAACGGCAGCCCATTTGTGAAGTGAGGGGGGGCGTGAGCATGGGCTGCACAGAAGCAGCCAGTAAACGGCAGCCCAGCCCAATGCAGGCACTGCAAGCACCTCTGCGCACCAGCCGCACACCACCCACCAAAGGCCTCGTTGTTCTGCACCCCCTTGGTGATGGGCACCAGGCTGGCGTACGTCCACAGCAGCATGATGGCCGGGATGTAGACGGGCATGGACAGCGCCTGCTGCAGCACTGCAAACGAGGGGGGGGGCGGGGCGGAGCCCAGTGCGTTGAGAGCGGCGAGGGTGTATGTGTGTGCACACATATGGCGCAGTGCCGTGGCGCTTGAGGCCCCACAGCGCAGACAAAATGCTGCCTGTGGGCCGGCAAGTTGCACGCGCGCTGCGCCCGCTCCCCACTCACGTGTTTCCCCATGCTGCGCCTCAAAGATGGAGCCATTCAGAAAGCCCACCTGTGGAGGTGCACAGGGAGGGTGAGTCAGCCCAGTGAGATTTGCCGAAGAAAACGGAGGGGAACTGGAGTGTGCGCATGCTGCCCAAACGCTTGCATGCTTCACAAAACAAGGCAGGGATGGGTAGGCTCCTTCCATCAGGACTGCTGTTGCAAAGCCCCACACATTCACAGCAACAGCACACGTGCCTCACGCTGGTGCAAAGCAGAGGAGTAAACGGGGCTGAGGAGGGCAGCAACCAAACAGCACGAGCACACGCACGCACCATGGCCAGGCGCCCGTTGATGACCTCGGGCGCGGGTCCGTTGAACTTGAATGCATCCCACAGCTTGACCTGGAATTTTTTACTACTCGCCGCCGCCTGTGTGGGGTGGGGTTGTGGTGGGGCAAGGAGGGGGGTTGCGTTCACTCAGCCGCACACAGCTCAGGTGTTGGTGGCGTGCCCAGCTCCCCGTGTGATTTGTGCGGGCAGTCAGCAATGCAGCTGTAGGGGCGATGGGAGCGGCGTGCGGGGAACATGCGTGTGCATGCATGCGTGCAAGCATGCAAGCGCGCCCCCGCTTTGAGCCCTTGCAGTGCGCATGCTGGTGCCAGTGGCCAATACCATTCCACGCAAAGTTGCATGGCGTCCAACGCGTGTGCACACTCAACAGGGGCGGGCACCATGCTTGCGGAGCGAGCATGCGAGGGCACGGAGTCACAGCAGGACTACAACACAGGACTGGCGCACAAGCACCCCATCCCCCACCATCATCGCTTTCTTGCTTGCATGGGGTGCGGGGGTGTGGGGTGTGGGGGGTCGCTGCCAGATGCCGCGAGCAATTCAGGAGCGAGCGCACACGTCCTGCAGCCCCGCGCTCCCCTCCCAGGCCCCTGCGCCTACCTGACACCTCAGCACTGGGGCTCTCCCGCATCTCCTGCTGAGGCCCAGGGCGCTATGGGGGCGGGCTCCCCTCAACAGCCCGGCGGCGCCATGCTGTCCTGCAAACTGCATCACGCGCGTCCACTAAGTGGAGTTTGGTGGCTGCTGCTGCTCCCTCTGCCAGGCAAGACTGGGTGCGCGGTCTTCTTGTGGTCTGAGCAGAGGGAGGGCTGGGGAAAGGTGGTGGTGCTAAGGTAAGGGCTGCATCACCTCACTCTGAACACACGCCTCCACCACCACAATGCTGCTCCAACGCAGCACGCTGGGCGTGGGCAGTGGCGTGGCGGGGGGGAGCCGGCGCAGCAGCCCGTGCTTGCATGCGCGTCCGGCGTGCGGCACTATGGCAGTGGCCGTGGGCGTGCGGCAGCAGGGGAGGGGGGCCAGCCGTGGCAGCAGTGTAGCAGTGCGTGGGCAAGAGCCGGGGCAAGAGGTGGGTGGCAGTGTCCGTGGGGGGCCTGCTGCACGCATGGCGGTGGCTTAGCGTGCACGCATGAGCTGGGGCACGCGCGCCCGCAGCCATCCGTGGTTGCTGGGCCGCCGAGGTTTGATCGTGCGCACACCACCACCATCCATCATCCTGCCCCGCGCATGCGCAGGAGCTGCCGCCCTGGGTGCGCAGGGAGAAGGAGCGCGAGCTGCAGGTGGGTGCCCCTTGCCCGCCTGAGGCGTCCACGGTGCAAACCAAGCACGCGCGCATGTGCCTGTCAGCATGCACGCCCGCACACATACCCGCGTGTGCGCCGCTCAGATGGCCAGAACCAGAAGAAGCAGGACTGCCACCGCATCGACGCCGCAGGGGCAGGGGCCATTGGCAGCATCGGCCTGCCCTGGGGGTGGTTTCCTCTTCCACTCTTCACCCACCCGCCACACACCCTACAGGCCGCGCAGGCCGCCAAGGGCGGCGTCAGCCTGCCCTGGGGCCTGGCCCTGCTGTTCAGCGTGTTTGTGGCCATCGCTGCCACCGGGTCCATCTTTGAGTACCAGGCCGGGAACCCCATCTTTGGCCTGATCACGGTGCGTGCGCGCGTGGGCGCACCCCCACCCGCTTGCTTGCGTTCGTGCGCGGGTGGGTGACGTCGATGTGGGTGGGTGGTGCACGATGTGGGTGGGTGGTGCATGGGTGTGAGCAGGCAGGTGGCATTCGAGCCGTGCATGCTGCGGCGGCCCACCGCCCTTGCGCGGGCCGCCCCTGCAGCACCCGGGCACACGCGTGCACACAGAGCACACCCTCCCTCACTCACACACAGTCCGAGAGCCCTGTGTGGGCGCCCATCCTGCTCTTCATGGGCGCCTAACCCGGGCACACGCGTGCACACAGAGCACACCCTCCCTCACTCACACACAGTCCGAGAGCCCTGTGTGGGCGCCCATCCTGCTCTTCATGGCCATCACGGGCTACCCCATGGCTGGTGAGCCGCGTGCGCTGGTTTGCAGTGGGGGCGCATGGTGCCAGTGCACACGCAGCCGCCCTCTCAGCTGCCCTCTCACGCTCCATGGAGCCTCCTGGGCACGGGGCCTCAGCCATCGGCCGCACAGGCTCCCACTCCACCTCAGCGGGGGTGGGCTTGCCACAGTGTTTGGGCCTGGTCGGTTGTGTGCGTGCACTTTGCTCACCGTGTGCGCGCGCCGTCGACAACCCTGCAGGCTTCCTGTTCAAGTACGGCGTGGATGGGTTCAACCAGATGGCGGAGGACATGGACCGCATGGATGGGTACCGCAAATGAGCGGGTTGAGAGCTTGTCCACACTCCTGGGGAGGGGGCAACTGTCCGACTGACGAGCGCTGCACAAGCGCTGCCCCACGGTCGCTGTGGTGTGCGCTGCCATGTGGGACAACGACCGCATGGATAGGTACCGCACGCGAGTGGAATTTTTGGGCTGATGAGCTGCACGCCATGGCTGAGGCTTGATTTTCCAGATAATGGGGGGACCAGCGGGAGATTGAGTGAGTGAGGTTACAAGAGGCTGCAAGAGTGCAGGGGGCTGTGCGCGCCTGGGGTGCAGGGAGATGCAAGCTGTGCATGATGAGCGGTAATTCGCATTGGCTGTTTGGGGCGGGGGTATAGATGCAAGCTGTGCATGATGAGCGGTGGTGCGCACTGGCTGTTGTTGCGCGGAGTCGGACTGGGGATTTTATTGCGAAATCGAAGAGAAGGTGTGAGCACAGAAAATAGGCTGTTCATGTTTAAGGCCAGCAACGCTCATCCACTCCTCCGCTCAAGCACCCTAAGGAGGCAGAGCGGGACTCCCAGAGTCTGGCATAGGTAAGGTCGGGCAACATGAAAGGATGAACACGTCTCGCAGCTTCCTAAATCACACCTCCCTCCCCACACACCTCCCTCGTCTTCGTGTACAGTACTAGGGTCTGAGCAGCCAAGGGATGGCTGCAGCGCGGTGCAAGCGGCAGCCCTGCTTCCTGCAGCCCAGGAGCGTCAGTGGCCCCGCAGTGCCCAGTCATCGAGGCGATGACATTGACTGGTTCACGCCGCGCAGCAGCTCGTCCATCACGGGGGAGTAGTACTGCGGGGCAGCATGGGATCAAACAAACAGAAGAATGGGGAGCAGCTCGTCCATCACGGGGGAGTAGTACTGCGGGCAGCAAGGGATCAAACAAACAGAAGAATGGGGAGCAGCTCGTCCATCACGGGGGAGTAGTACTGCGGGGCAGCAAGGGATCAAACAAACAGAAGAATGGGGAAGGAAGGACTGCACAATCCAGCGGGGACAGAGCTGAAAGTGAGGCCACGTGCGCAATTCATTCAGCTTTGCAATGCTCCTCAGGGGGCAGTCGCCTCCTCCCGTTGGGTGAGATTCCAGCCATTAGCAGAGGACACAGGGGCGCCTGTCCAGAGCCGCAGCCTGCCAGCAAGGGCCGCACGTGCGCACCTCTAGGTTGTGGCAACAGAGTCACCTTCCCTCCCTTCCTTCACCCTCCCTCGGTCTGGTCCAGGGCTGTGCTGCCATTCGCGCGTGGCTGACCCCCACCTGGCGCTTCACACCGCAGGCAGTCGCCACTTCCGCACGTGGTGCAACGCACCCAACACCAGCAAGGGCCGCGCGCACGCACCTCTGGGTTGTGGTGCTGGAGCGTGGCTACCACGCGTGCCAGGTCCAGCAGGCCAGTCGCGGAGAACGAGGGGGTGCTGGGGGCTGGGCCCTTGAGCGCCCCCAGGACCTGGGCAGCAGATGTTGCGTGGGTGAAAGGCCCGCACCTTAATGTACAGTAGGAATGGCACTTGTGCACTCGAGTGGGAGTCGCCTGTTGCTCCATGTTACAGCAGAGGGTGGGGCATGCAACATGTGGGGCTGGCCTTGGGCGCCCCCAGCACTGAGGGCGCAGCAGGGTGTGCATGAGGTACTTGCATTGCAAGTTGCAACAAACTGTCAGGCAGCAGGCGCCCCCACGCACGCGCAGGGGGCGGGCACACAGACCAAACTTTGGGACATGCCTGCAGCTGGGAGCACGGCTCCACAAGCTCATGCACTTGCGCTGCATTGTGTTGCGCCGCACAGCGCGGAGCAGCTGGCGGCTGTGCTTGTGGCTTCACGCCCACAAAGCGCCTCACACACCGCAGGCAGTCAGATAGCCGCCGCTCCCACGCATGGTGTGACGCCAACGGCGCCAGCTGGCTCACCCTTGCGAGGATGGCCTGCATGAGGCCCTCATGGTGCGTCTGGGTGGCGGGCCCAGCAGAGGCTAGAAACACCAGGTCCTCCTCATCAAACTCAGGGAGGACCTGCGGCGGGTGGGGGGGAAAGGTCACACGCTGGTGCACAAGTGTGCGTGCATGCCCCAGCGTGCATGCCCCAGGGCTGTGCCTCACCCCCTCACACATCCCTCCCCCCTCGCCCACCCCACCCACCACCCCCCCATCCACCCTCCCAGCTGCCCCAGCCAGTCGTGCCTCAGCACCCACGCACACACCTCCATCGCCGCATCCCCGATGGCCTGCATCAGCTCTGGGCTCTTGTGCTTGACCCTGCTGAAGGCGTAGGCCGCCATCACCAGGTCCTGCAGGCCAGAGCAGAAGGGCAGCACCTCCAATTTACCCAACTCAGAGGCCCACTTCCAGAGGGCAGCTCCTCCAGTGGTTTCCTCGGTTCTGGGTTCTGGGTCCTGTGGGCTCTGTGTTCTGTGCGTTCTCAGGCCTGAGTTGTAGATTGCAAGCCTGCAGGCCTTGACGGCGCGCAGGCATCAAGGGGGCAAGGCCGGTCCACATGCGTACACACACATGCATGCATGCAGGGCACATCCCCTCCTCACCTGTGGGCTGCAGCGGTCGATGCGCTGCCCGAGGAAGCAAGGCCGGCCCACATACACACACACTCCACACACACATTCCATCACACACTCCTCACCTGTGGGCTGCAGCGGTCTATGCGCTGCGCAAGGAAGCGGCCCGCTGAGGAGAAGAGGCCACTGGCGTGGTGGGATAGGTTGGCGTAAGCTAGGAGGAAGGTGAGCAGGGTGCTGACTGGCAGCAGCCCCTCCTCCCCCTGGCTGCTGCCTGCAAGGGGTGGGGTGGGGTGGTGGGGGGGGGATGGGACTGGAGGAGTGGCAATGTGAGGCAGGAATGGGGCAGGAATGTGGAACAGGTTGGTGGCTGCGCGTATGGCTACAGGCGGCCCTGCCCCTCCGTAATCAGCCCACACACACACCAGCAGCTGCGCCGCAGCGTGCCGTGATGGCACCCCACCCAGAGACCGCCCCCCACTGCCCCAACACAGCCACGCTCCAACCCAGCGCGCCACAGCAACCCTGATGCCTCTGTTGCTGCTACCGCCTCACCACTCTGCCCTGGAGCTGCCCACAACAGCCACCTGTGGGTGCTACAGTCACCTGTGGGTGCGGTGCCTTGGATGGCTGCGTGCTTGGGCCCGCTCTGCCCCATGGCAAGCTCCACATGGTCCTGCATGACCTGCGTGAAGGAGGGCACAGGGTAAGGCTTTGGGTTGGGGTTAGGGTTAGGGTCAGGGTTAGGTTAGGGTCGGGGTTAACAGGCTCTGCCCTGTGGCAAGCTCCACATGGTCCTGCATGACCTGCGTGAAGCAGGGCACAGGGTAAGGGTAAGGTTAGGGTTTGGGTTAGTGTTAATAGGCTCTGCCCCGCGGCAAGCTCCACATGTTCCTGCATGACCTGAAGGAGGGAGGGCACAGGGTTAGGGTAAGGGTTGGGGTAAGGGTTAGGGTTGCCCCATGGTAGCTCCACATGGTCCTGCATGACCTGCATGAAGGAGGGCACAGGCCAGGTCGAGAGGAAGCTTGGTCTGAGAGAGGGTTGGATGGGGAACAGCAAAGAGGACCCTGCCCCATGGCAAGCTCCACATGGCCCAGCAAGACCTGCAGGAGGGGGCCAGCGTTCGTTCATTGGCCCGACGTCACCTGAAGCTTGAGGGGACAGGACAGCAAGCGCCATTGCCACACGCCCCCCCATCAAGTGCACGTGGGCCACCCATGTGCCGGGCCAGGGCAAAGGAGCGGCATGGACCTGCATCGGCGCCTCTGCTACAGCAAGCAGGGCCCCCTCCCCAGCTCCCCCCTCCCTGCCCCTCACCTCCGCCACCATGTACAGCAGGCCCTTGTCCTGCACAACTCGGTGGGCGGGGTCTGCAGCCCGCACTGCCCCAAACGCCCAGCCAACCTGAGAGGAGCGCGCAATCCCAGGCAGTGTGTTGCAGCAGCAGAAGCCTGATGCACAGCACGCAGTGCATGCAGGCAGTGTGTTGCAGCAGCAGCAGCCTGATGCACAGCACGCAGTGCATGCAGCATGCACGCCAGGCGCTGCGTGTCACATGGTAGTAAGTTTGCCTGGCCTGGCAAGCTGCTCTAAAAATAAATGCATCTTCCGCCATAGCACGGTTTCCACGCTCATCCCCTGATACATTGCCAGGTGCTTAATTGGTGGGCGAGCGCACCAGTCCAGTGCGCACCAGCACAACCAGGACTTGCCTGCGACGCCGCTTGCGGGGGCAAGCTCTGCTGCCCTGCCGTGCGTGTTATTTCTTTGGCCGCCACATCAAACAGGACTTGGTCGTATGCATCGAGCCGCGCATAGGCATACACAACCTGCACAGCAGCAGAAGGAAAATGATCGGGAGTTGGTTTGGACACTGGAAAGCAGGTGCAAAGGAAAGAGTGCAGCATAGGAGAGGAGGCTGGCTGAACCCCATTTGCTGTGCCCTAGCATGCAGCGCATCGCCAACACCTAAAAGTAAATTTGGAAAGAAAAGCTTAGCCATTTGGTGGAGGCCTAGAGGGGCTTTCCAGTGAGGCAAGGCCGCAGAAAGAGCAACACACATGCTCCACATACACACACACATACACACTTGACGCACGATAGCAATCTCCTCTGGCTGCAGCTGGGCCGCGGGGGTCAGCAACACAAGCACGCACACCTGCACACATGCACACGCAACTGCACATTGCCTACCTTGGCAATCTCCTCTGGCTGCAGCTGGGCTGTAGGGATGAGTGTCACACGCAGCCGCGTGGCGGCTGCTTCCAAGAATATGGGGTTGCGGTGCTCCAGCTCTGCAAGGGCCCCCAGTGTGCGTGCTAAGTCGGAGGGCACAAAGTCGAGCACCTGCGTTGACGTGTGTGTGTGTGTTTGTGTGAGAGAGAGTGTGTGTGTGTTTGTGTGTGTTTGTGAGTGTGCATGTGCATGCTTGTGCACAGATGAGCTAGCCTCCATTATGGGGCATAGGTCAGACTCTTGGAAGGGCAGATGCGTGCGGCATTAAGGGCGTCCAGAAAGCCTGCCCGTGCGATGCAAACTGAGCTGCGGCAGGCCTGGGCTGTTGCAGCAGCAGGACTGAGCTACAGCAGGCCTGGGCTGTTGGCGGAGCCCTACCTGCTTTGCAGCCTGCCCCGAAATTGCCCCCAGCAGGTCGCTGTCACCCTCCCCCTGCAGCGCCAACGACCAGGCCAGCATGGCCAGCTCACTGCAGCAGGAGCGTGGGATGAGGCAAGATGGTGAGGGTTAAGGTAAGGGTAAGCATAGGGTAAGGCTTAGCATAGGGTAAGGGTTGGGGTTATGTTACAGTAAGGGTTGGGGTTATGTAACGGTAAGGGTTAGGGTTAGGGCAAGCGCAGGCTGCACCCCTGCCCCCCTGCAGCGCCAACGACCAGGCCAGCATGGCCTGCTCGCTGCAGCGGGAGCGTGGATGAGGCAAGCGCGGGTGGTGGGCGAGCACCATGGGATCAAGAGAGTTAGGCGCGGCAGCACAAATGGGAGGAGCAGCAGGCCGCCGTTCCTGCTCTCAACGCTGCGTGCCCGTGCCATCGCGGTGTGGCGCTGCCTGTGTGCCACTCGCTGTGCCACTGCCACTGCCCATGTGCCACTGCCACCATCACTCGCTGTGCCTCTGCCACTGCCCATGTGCCACTGCCACTGTCACTTGCTGTGCCACTGCCACTGCACATGTGCCACTGCCACCATCACTCGCTGTGCTACTGCCACTGCCCATGTGCCACTGCCACCATCACTCGCTGTGCCACTGCCACTGCCCATGTGCCACTGCCACT
>LFIK01002477.1_pt1 | contig 14919 bp, 20 predicted proteins | sample 643401 | NCBI WGS metagenome assembly LFIK01 (sample SAMN03777447, study PRJNA286221) | soda lake metagenome | biome: soda lake; feature: Kulunda steppe; material: water; isolation source: sample T5-Br brine of Lake Tanatar-5 | place: Russia: Kulunda steppe | collected 2010-07 | reverse complement strand
CAGGGGCGTCCCGCCACACTGAAGCGTTCCGCCCTCTGTGGCCTCCCAAAAGCAGTCATGAGCGATCGATCAGCGGTCACCTGCAGGCGCACCAGCTCACAAGGGCTGCAGGTACTCGAGCGCAAGGGTCTGCTTGTGTGCGCGCTCGGGGGCCCCGGGGGCCACGAGCATGTGTCATGGGCGGGGTTTGGTGAAGAGGGTCTAGTGAAAAGGGTTTGGTGAAGGGCAATTGGCAGACGAGGGTGCCAGGGCCCCCTTGCAGGTCCTAGCTACATGCTTCAGCCCCCCCGCCTGCACCTCCCACCTGCACCACCGACCTACATCTTCAACCTGCACCTCCCCGCCACTGGCACGCTGCATCCAGGCAGGTCCACCAGCAGGCCCCCCTTCTCCCCCTCATCCGCCCCCTGCCCAGTGCAGCCTTCCCACCAGCACGCTGCCGCCCTGACCCCTGCACACCCACCAGCACGGTGAAGCCCTCCAGGTCTTCATGGAAAGGGTCCGCGCCCGCGCTGCCAAGGACTTGCAGGCAATCCAGGGAGCCGTAGTAGGCTGCATAGCCAAGGGCTGTGCGCCCGTACTCCCTGCATTCCTTGTCCAGCTGCGAGCGTGCACGCATGCAAAGTGTTGGGTCAGGCCTGTGTGATTTGCCCAAGCACCCGTGCCTTGCAAGGCGCCGGGGAAGGACCTGTGCTTCCGAATCAGAGCACTTGCACACACGACTCACACGCCTGCGCACGCTTGGCCCCAGCGTGTACAAACACAGAACCCAAACACACGCGAGCACACACACAAAACACACACACATGTATACACACACCACTGTGTAAGATGTGTGAGCGCTTGTAAAGTGCTGTTTTTGGCCCCAGAACAAAGCAGGGGCGCAACAAGCACTGCGCCGCGTGTCCTGCCGCTACAAATTTTGTTAAGGTGGCAAAGCAGCTTGCTCTGCACAACTAGGCAGGCTGCCATCCCTCAGCAGCTTGCCAACTTGTTCTGCAAGGTCGGCAGCCAGCTAGCTGCCTATCATCGTGCTGTACTTGCGCTAAGATCCCAACGCTGCTCTGCAGATGAGCGCACCCACGCTTGCGTGCACGTACCTCCGCGCCTGCTTTGACTAAGAGGTCTGCCGCGGCGGCACGGTCGCAGAAGGTGCAGATCATGAGGGCTGTGTAGCCGTTCACGTCCAGCGCATCCAGCTCAGCATTCAAAGGGGGCTCAATGAGCGCCTTGATGGCCGCTGCAGCAAGCACAGCCGCGAAAGTGCAAACATAAGGGGATGTGGGGGCAGGTGAAGCAGTAGAGCTTCCTTGAGTCAGTCTTATCATGCTTATATTGTGAACACTTTGTGCTATCCATAGGTACCACCGTGCCATATGGCGCAAAGGAGCGAGCGCGATCATCGAGCAGCAAGGCTGATAGTCAGAGTTGAGTCAATTGTTGAGTCAATCAAGAAGTCAGGCACAGACAAGCTTGTGGGAGGACCTGCCTGCATGATGTTGCTGCATCTTTGTGTGCCTCCAGCACTCCACACCACCTGCATCACTGGCCTGTCAATCTTGCGCGCCAAGCTGGCACCAGAGTCTCAGCCGCACAGAGCAAACAGTGACAGCGGCAGTCGCATGGTCTTGGGAGCTCGTCGGGCGGACGACTTGACCCCCGCCTCTGTCACGTGTGCTGGTGCAACCCCACCTCATGGATGGCACAACGTATGCTGGTGCAACCCCACCTCATGGATGGCACAACGTGTGCTGGTGCAACCCCACCTCATGGATGGCACAACTTATGCTGGTGCAACCCCACCTCATGGATGCCACAACGTGTGCCATGACAAAAAAAGGGTCCCGTGAGTGTTCCTCGCTGGGCTCTTCAGTCAGTGCAAGTATGGTGGATCCCAAGTGTCCGGTTGGCTGCCACAGACCAAGGACATGCACACACTGCTGCAGTAGCATTTGTTTTGTACTGTGGCCTGTTTAAGCCATATGTCAGAACCAAACTGTGCAAGCATTTGTTTAAACAGCAGCACACGACTGCTAGGGCAGGTGCACACCAGGCCTGGTCTACGCATTCACCTGTATGTCCATTGTGGCAGGCATACATGAGCGGCGTGCCCCCCCTGCGGTGCAAGAGATAATGTGCACTGACTTCTCGGTTTCAAGCTTGCACACACCTTGACCAGGCGGCAACCAGCACCAAGCTACAAGGCTGAGGTATAAGCCAGCCTCTGCTGGGCCAAGGACAGAACAGGTAGGCAAGGTGCTTTGCCTTGAAAGCTTGAATGTTATATCAGCAGCCACATGGCTGTCCTTAACCTTCAAGGCAGCCAAGTAGGGGTGATGCCATTGAGCTGGCGGCCAGCACGCGCAGCGTGGCTACTGACAGACATGGAGCATGTGCTGCCTCTGGCACAGCATATCTCTGCACCCACTTGTCATCATCCGTGGTGTTCGCGCACCCAGCGCCTCCAATGTCCGCCAGCGACCGGAGCGCTTCAACCATTCCCAGCTGCGCAGCAAAGATAATGAGCTGCTCCACAAAGGCTCCATGCCAATCAGGATCCTGGATTTCCTTGAAGCAGGCTTGGATGCTGCGTGGAAAGGCGGGTTTGGGCAACTTATCACCACACTGCAGTGAGTGCGTGTGCGCATATGTGTGTGTATGCGCGCGCGTGCACATGCGTGCGTTGGTGTGTATTTGTGTGTATGTGTGTGCTCGAGTGTGTTTGTGTGCGTCTGTGTGCACGTGCGTGTATGTATGTCATTGTGTGCGCATGCATGTGTGAGTGTGCACGCGAGTGAGCGGATATTTGTGTACATTTGATGAGAAAGGAGGTGAGGTGCTGGCTGGGACAGGTCTTGCATGTGTGCATGCATGCGCGCATGATACCCCAGTAAGGGGTGGCTGTGTTTCAATGCAGTTGAGGCTGAGCTGCAGCTTTGCAAGTCCTGGGCATCGCAGGACTTACCGCTTGGGATCATTGACTTCTACTGCCTCCAAGAACCTCTCTGCCAGGTCACAGCAAAGGTCCCTCATCTGCGCAGGCGGCAAAAGAGGATGCGTGGACTGCGCTCGCGAGACTTGGAACAGAGGTGGAAGGTAGAGAGGAGCAGTCATGGACATGGGGGTTGGACCTTGCACAAGGCTCTGCCATTAGCCTTGGCACGGCAAAATGTGTTATTCCTGCTACAGTTGTGTTTTCAGGCAGTGTGAGAGCTGCCTTGCGGATTGCAGGTGTGATTAACTCCTGCCAGCATCTGCATCTCAACAAATTTGATTACAACTGTCTGCACAAAGGTTTTTTTTGTTTCCTCGGCAAACCCAGCTATGTGGCTGACAATGCTCACAAGCGGTCCATGTCTGATGTGCGTGCGTGTGCGCGTGAGGGCATGCATGCATGCATGCATGCGTGTGTGTGTATGTGTGTGCGTGCGCTTGTGTGTGCGTGTGTGTGTGCGCGCGCGTGCGCGTGTGAGTCTGTGTGTATGAGTGTGTTTTGTGCATGCGTGTCTATGTGTGTATGAGTGTGTCTGAGTGCATGTGCGTGTGCACATGTGTGTGTGTGTGTGTGTGTGTGTGCGCGCGCGGCGCGCGCGCGCATGTGTGTTCGCGAACGTGTGCGTACGCGCTTTGTAAGGGGGGGTTCCAATTGATTACACAATGGGCCTCACCTCTTCTTCGTCGTAGTCATTGTAGGCCTCATCCTCTTCAAAGCAATCAAAGAGCAAGTCCGAGATGGTATCTGCCCTTTCACTGCAAGCATGCCAGGATGACAAGTCCAGGTCAGCATGCTCAACAGCCTACTTTTATCATTCGTACGTATGTTGCCCAAACGAGCATTCGTGCGCCGTTGATGCACCATAATAAGCAACAGGCTGATCAGCCACCAAGCAGCTATCTCCTGCACATGTGCTTCCACCGATGCATGACGATCCTCTAGATATGACGGGCTCTCAATGGCCAAAAAGCACCAGCCATCCAGCCCGATATACTCACCTCCTGTCGTGCACCTGCTTCTTCTGACATTTGAAGCAGTTGCAGCCAAATCCCTTTGAGCTGCTAGGTGCGCAGGTTTGCTGCCTGCTCCCTCCCTCTGAACTTGCTTCATCCAGAGGCAAACTTTTGTTGATCACCTTGCTCCTAGGTTTTGGCATGCTGGCTACCTCATGGGACGGCTTTACTTGAGTGTTGAAAATAACATAAATCCGCAAATTAAAACAGTGATAAAAGGCATGGAAGTGATAGAATAAGATGAAACCGAAATCATGAATAAACATTCGCTCCGAAATATTTTGTCAACGGCCAATCGTCTATTGCTGCACAGCTACAGGAGCTTGAGGTGGCCCGTGATGACATCTATGACGCTCTTGGGTGCGGGACCAATGGCCAGCACGGTTTGGGAGCCCGCGACAATTTGCGTGCGCCCAGCGTCGCAGACAATGTAGGCAGGGAGGCCCGCAGAGGTGGCCTTCTCGGCCAGGTCATGCTGTGCACATCATGTCATATCGCAAAAACAGACAAGAATTTGTGCAGAGATAGCATCCTGAATTATACAGGATAGCCAGAATGGCGAGAACAGCATCCATGTTGGTCAACCCTCTGTCCTACACTAAGGGCTGTCGTTGTTGCCAAGAATCATTAGCCTGTGCAATAAGCAGCTCCAATTCCTCTCCATATAGTGTTCTTGCAGTGCGGCAAATGTGTAGGATGACCTGATGCAATTCCAAAGGCGTCCATTTGGGCATGAGTGCACGCAGGCAAAACAGGAAAGGCACCCACCATTTCTGTCTCATCATTGATCCGTAATGCAATCTTGGGCTGACCATATTGCTCCCACTGTCGCACAGCCACTCCCTGCAGCAAAGGACGGCACGTCAATCCAGGCAACCGCAATTTTAAAAATTGGGTCTCCCTGTTCCCTTGCACACCAGCTGGGACACATGATAACAGCTTGCCATGAGGCGGGCTAGTCAGCGGGCTAGTCGGGAAGGTGGCTGAGCACCCGCTGTCTCATTTAACCAAATGCAAGGCTGCCAGGAAGATCAAGTGAGCCCAAGCCACTCACTTGAGTTTTTTGGCAAGTCTGAAGCACTCCGACAGCTGCATGGGCGCACTGTGCCCCTATCTTGCCTTTGCCCATCTTCAGGGAGTCATTTACGCAGAGCACCTGGTTGCCAACGCAGGGCAGGAGTCATGCACAGCATCTGATGCTCGTGAGCTGTAGATCGGTTTAAACTGCAGCACCTTGCTCCGCAGCCAGGCAGCATGGTGCTCTTTGAAAGTTAGCCGGCATTCCACATACCATCTTTAACTCCTCTCTGGGGCGGGGTACCGGATTCAAAGCCTTTGCAGCAGCAGTGGTTTTCTTTATACATTTCTTCTTCACTGCCTGCATGCATGGTAGGCCGGGCATCCCATTGGATCCATGGGGCAGCCAGGGAGGGCAAGCGTTGCCCAAGGGCCCTGTAAGGAAACCTCAGCGAGTGCATTTTTAGGCATCACCTACCCCTTTACGTGCTGTATAGTCCCTGACAGCAAAACCCATGGCAAATCCAGCAAGAACTTTCAAGAGCGAGTCCGCAACGGCCAGAGCCAAATTGCTGTCAAGCGTCATGGTTTAGGCAAGCCGTTTTTAACAGCAAGAGCTGCCAGTTCCGAAGGAGGGTGGCAAATGTGAGCCCCTTCAACAGGTCTAGACCCCCCTGGAATCAAGCAGTCCTGCCCGTCCCAATGTGGCCTTCAAAAATCAAACCAACATCGCCATCCCCGTCCAGTACTTACATATTTTTATTTTTGTAAATACAATCAAATGTTGTTGCATAAATCCTGCCTGCCGGCAAGGGCGGTGCATGGGAGGCAGCTGCATCAAAAAGTGCCTCCTAATGTGAAGAGTCACCTCAGGCTTTTGGTGTCCTGCAGAGCTGCAAATGGCACAGGTACTGTCCTGGTAACCTATTAACCTGGGGCTGACAGGTCAGCTTGCCTGTCCTGCACCTAACAACATGCCTCCCACCCCGCAGGTCCAGGTCAGCAGGATATGGACCACCAAACAGCGCAAGGGAACCAAGAAGTGGAAGCGCAGCAGCCGGTGTACGATGACCAGGCAGAGCAGCCGCAGGCCTATGAGCAAGAGCAGGATTCGTATGGGTATGAAGAGCGACAAGCAGCATGGGATTCAATGGAGGGGGCAGAAACATCTGCGGCAGCTGGAGCAGCTTCCGTTGCAGAGGCCACAGTGGGAGAGCAGCAAGGGGGGGAGGTGGCTGAGTCAGAGGAAGAGGAGGTAAGGGGAAGGGGAAAAGAGTGGAAGAAGAGGGGGTAAGGGGGAGCAGCTGAGCTGTCATACTTTTGGGTATTGGTCCAAGTCTATACATGATTGAGAAGGCTAGCCCATCACCTTGTGTGTGCATTTCAAACCCCCCTCTGCCCAAATTATTGTTAGGTTTGTCTCCACTCTGTCGAGCAGGTGCCCTTGCCTTATGTCCCCTTTGGGTTTCACACTCCATACCTTCACGTCTTTGAGCTTTGGTAATCATGCATGCATATGTCTGTGCTTTCTGAGCTCTAGCACTGGCTTCCATGATTTCACGCACCCCTGCATGACTGGCAGGTGTTTGATAAATGTGACATGCATAGAACTTGACTTTGTACTGATGCCTTGTGGGACAGTGTTAATGCCTCTGTGGGAAGTCGGTTGGACGGTTGGTTGGCCAGCTTGGGAAGGCTCCATGCAACTGCCCATGAGGCATCAAGTCAACGCCAAGGTGATCTGGCATGCTAGCCATAGCAGCATCCCTTCTCCTTACTTGCCCTGTTCCATTTGTGACGTCCTGCAGCCTTTGACACTCAGGACCATGATAGCTGATTTCCCGACGTACGTGCGCGAGACGAATCTGGGCAAAGGAGTAGCCCTCGCGGGCTTGTTGCTGCTGGGAAGCACTTTCTACATAGCTTTCCAGAGGTATTGGGCTGCATACACCTCCCCAGCGGCCACTCGTTCACGCCAGGTGAGCAGATGTGCACTGAGCTAAGATTGCTGGCCCTCCCTTGCCTTTAAGGCTCATCTAGCTTCTGTGCGGGGGCCCCCACTCAGGGAGTCACTCTTCTTGCTTGTAACTCCAGAGGGCAACACCTGCCAGACAGCATCCAACAAAATTGAAGTCACGCACCAGAGGGTGGTACACACCCATCTCACGCAAGAGCATGCCTTCCTTGGGCATCCATGCTCGAGTGTCCCACTTTCATGAGACCCCATCTGCCCACACTTCCCCCTTTGCTTTGTACACGTGCGCGCACGTGAATGCTGTGTGCTCGAGAGCTCTCATGATGAAAGGTCCATTAAGTTTGACTTGCTTGCACGTGGCCCTCAGGTGAACAAGAACAAGCTGCTCGTGGAGGAGTTGAGCCAGCTGCTGCCACAAGCCCGGCAAAGTCTGACGCCTGGGAAAATCAGGGTGTGTGAAAACGGTGCTAGAATGTATGTAAGCAGTCCCTCAACCAAGCTTCCTTCACTGTTTGCCTGTCACCTTTGCCCAGACCAGCTTGCTGCTGTGAGCTGCTGCCAGGCTTTTTCACCCTGCCTGCCTTGCCTCAGGCTCCCAAGTATTCACTCAGTCCCCCTCTGCACTGCCACCTTTTGGCGCAGGCGCTGCGCTCCAAAACCAAGTTCACCACTGTGGAGATCTTCCGAAAGTACTTGTGGTACATGCTCCGGGAGCGCAACTTCGATCAAGTGGGTGAAGCGCTTTTGGAGGAAGCTGAGCAACATTGTGCATGTCCTCTAGAATGTCAAATGAATGTCAAATCAGTGCGTGCTGTGGGCTGTTGCAGCAGCTGATATGTGCGCGCCTGGCATCCTCTTTTTGTGCATTTAACAGATTTTTTTTGGTGTGCATGCCTGATTGAAAAGCAAGCACTCCCATCCCGCATGCATGCTCGCTCCCACAACACCCAGGAACTCTAAACGATTGCTCTAGTGACAGCGCTATGAGTGACATTTACAGATGCCCTTCCTCCTTGCCCTGTGCATAAATGCTACCAGTACGTTCTTGAGGCCTAACTGGCGGCTTTTATTGATGTTGGAGCTGTCTGGCTTAATTGGCGGCTTTTAGAGGCCTGATTGGCGGCTTCTACTCAGTCTTGGGCCTGACAGGCCTGACCGGCGGTTTCATGAGGCTCGACTGGTGGCTTGTTGATATTGGGTGGGTCCGGCACACATGCACCCTCCCCTTCTTGTGTCCTCGTGTGTCTCTGAAGTGTCAATGGGGGCTGGTGCTGGGCTGCAGTGGCTTGTCTCACGAGCATAGCAGAGAGGTGTGCTTGGCACTGTCCTGCAGACGACTGTGGACGACATCCTTGCTCTGAGGGATGCGTGCGGGCTGAGTGACGACGATGTGGCGGAGGCCTTGCGCGAGCGCGCACAGCGCATCTACGACAAGTGCGTGGGAGGGGCTGGTGGGGCCACTGGGGGTTTGCAGCAGTCAGGGCAGCGTGGGGCCTGACTTGCTTGGCTCACTCCCAGCCGCCCACGACCACAGCTCCTAGCCGCTCGTTGCCAGCTGTCTTGGCATTGTGTGTGTTTGCCTCTTGGAATGAAGGCAATTGGAGTAGCTGGGCTGCTTCCGTTGGTAGGAGGCCAGCCCTTGCGGGCCGTCGCGCTGGCTGTGCACCTTGTTGCGGTGCTGGTTGTTCATACAAAGCAGAGGCACGCTTGAAGCCGTAAAGGTGCTGCGCCTCAGGAGGGCGTGGATGCCATGGAAGCCGTTGAAGCCACAGAGGCCATTAAGCCTTACAGGTGGCTCCGGAGGCCTCATTCTCAAGTGGCAACGCAGGTGCAGCATCCTAGGGCATGGCCCTCCTGTGAGGGCCTGGTCGGAGCGGGTGGGATGGGATGGTGCTTTTAGAGAAAAGGCATGTCTGGAGCTGCATGTACTTGCTACTGCTGCCCTGGGGCTGGGCCCCAGCTGCTGCCACCACAGGGGATTTCCCAATTAACACGCCTGCCGCATGCGTCCAGCAAAGATTCAGGCATGCAGCTGCTGCAGTAAGTTGCAGTGAGCGCGCTGGCTTTGGCGGGCGACCGGCTTGCATGTTCCTGCGCGTGCACGTGGTGTGTGCTTCGCTGGTTCTGTTGCAGTGGGAAGCTGGCTTTGACTCTTGTTCTTGGCCTGAAGGCACCCTCTGATTCATTGACGTGCCATATGCTCACCCTCTGATTCATTGACGTGCCATATGCTCACCCTCTGATTCATTGACGTGCGATATGCTCACCCTCTGATTCATTGACGTGCCATATGCTCACCCTCTGTTTTATTGACGTGCCATGTGCTCACCCCAAACACATGCTTCATAGTGTGCATGCTTGCTGCACGACGCGCTGTCCAGGTATGGCACGCTGATCCAGGTATGGCGTGCTTGCTGCATGCTGATTCAGGTATGGCATGCTCGCCGCATGCTGATCCAGGTGTGGCATGCTTGTTGCACGCTGATCCAGATATGGCATGCTTGCTGCACGATGCGCTGTCCAGGTATGGCACGCTGATGCTGAACACAGAGGGCATGACGCCTGAGGGGATTGAGCGCAAGGCCACTTGCCAAAATCTGTTCCGCAAGCTCCTTTTCCTGACAGGTGCGAGCGTCCTTGTGCACCTTGTGCACGCGTCTGCATGCACGTGTGTGTGAGTGTGTGGGTGTGGGTGTGAGTTTGTGCACGCATGCATGCAGACAAGTGAGCGTGGGGGGGGGTGTGCGTGTGTGTGTGTTTGAGTTTGTGCACGCGTGCATGCAGACGCGTGTGTGTGTGGGGTGTATGCGTGCATGTGAGTGTGGGGGGGGTGTGCACGCGTGCGTGCATTTGTGCACGCGCCTGTGCCCCGTGTGCATAAGCACATGAGTGCTACTGCATATGTACACGTTCGTGCCGGTGAGGCTGATGGGGTCTAGCAATTGTGTTGGTACTCTGCTTGCCTGAATAATGCCTTGCATGCCCAGGTGCTCTTGCCACTACTCAGCCATAACTAGGCACGTGTTGGTATGTGGCCTCACTTGCCTCAGCAGGTCATCAGGAGCTTCACCCCTGACTGGGAGTTCCAGTCTTTCAGATTGCTGAGGCTCTCCAGCCACTCTGCGCTTGTGCACGGGATTGCATGCCCCACTCTTGCATCCTCTTGGGCAGTGAATGCCTCCTGCTAGCATGGCTGAGATGCATTTCCATGCCATCAGAGGCTGGTATGCCTTTTCTGGGCGCAGAGTACGAGCCCCTTGTGAAGCAGACTGGTGGAGCAACGGTGGCCGCGGACCTGCGTAAGGTGAGGACAGGCTAATCTTGCAGCAGCAGGGTGGTCTTGTGGCAGCATGCAGCCTATTTGGGTAGCCAATAGTCTCTTTGCGCCAGCGCATTCCCTGTTCGTATTACATCCATCAGGAGCAGCAGTGCAAGGCTCAAGCTTTGTGGATGGTGCGTGCGGATCACCTGACAGCATAGACATGGAATGTGCATCAAATGCATCGACTTAAAGAAAGCACTTAGAAGAAAGTCAAAAAGCACCACGATGTGTGTTTGTGAGCTTAACGGATACACATTTTGCAGGAAGGGATTATGTATATTGTAAAATTTGGGCGCACTTTTAAACACGTAATCCAAGTCCCAGGATGCCAGGCATGTCTTTGGAACAGCCCTATATCAATCCTTAAATGAATATTTTGCTGCCTGGGACTCTCTGGGTTTAGCTGCCCTGCGAGGGGCTGAAGTCTGGCAGTAAATCAAAACAAAATTGATGTTTTAGATCGCTCAGAGCAGGTCGTCCCCTTCAAAGAGCCCCCCCTCCCCTTGTGTCACTAAGCTTCCCAGTGACGCTCCTCATTATCTGGGCAGCGAGGGGGGTCGAGGGCGCCTCCTTGAGGCGCAGGTCCGAGCCTGCTGCTGCTTGCCCGCCTGATGAAATCTTGGGGTTCCAGGAATAGGCTATGCTTGCGAGAACTAGCAAAGCTAAGCTGGTGTATAATTATTTCAGATGAAGTATCCACTTCGAATGGCCTGTTAGGCACAGCTGTCCTTAAAGGGTGGCTTGAGTCTGATTGCCTACTGACTTGTTCTTGCGTTGTCATACCCGCTGTTCCAATAAGAAAATAACCAGATTGTTGGAAAGAGGCTGCTAGTCGTCTCCGCGACGGGGTCGCCCTTACCTTATGCAAATGTGGCCAAATAGGGTCCTCAAGGCAAAATACTTTGCAGTCAGCTGTTTTCTGACCTGAGCACATATTGGATAGCTTGATTTTTTGTGGTTCACATGGTGCCCTTGGAGCCAAAATTGGTGCGGTGGGTTGGAGGAAATCTCAGATAAATAGAATGTCAGGGTTGAACAGTGCACACCATTTCCCGCACAAAGCCCCAAACTCTGAACTTGACGTGCATGCACATTTATGAAATTGGGCCGCATCTCTCGTGTTGATTTGGGCATGGGAAGCCCTGCCTGAGCTGTGTGCTCAGGAGAGGCAGATACCAAGAAACGTTTTGGTTGCTTCCCACACACTACTGCTTCCCACACATACCCTCAATAGGCTCTGTTACAACTGTTTTCGATTTTCATGCTTGGCCGTTGTAACAACCCTCAGGCTTGTTACAACTTGAAAGCATGCAGGGGTTGGAGAGATGTTGCAATTCCTGTGTCGGCACCCACATCCGGTTGTGACAGGGTCTCCTACAGAACACACTTTCCGACCCCTCCCCCAGATCCGAGTTTGCAGCATCAAACCTTGATGCAAGTTCAGCTTAAGTCCTGGCTTTAGCGGCAGGATTGGAGCACGTTTGAGAAAGTGTCGATCTCCTGCCAAAATGGTGCAAAATTGTGCCAGATTGGCCAATGATGCGCACGCCGCGCCCTCACCGCACTTTTCACACAGCCTGATTTTTAATTTTACAATGTATGTACATTTGATGCATGGTTGGGGCTGGCAGTGTGACGAGCACGGGGGCGGAAAAGCTTTTCGGCCATGTTTGAGGGGTCCAATGGTGGGGACGACCTGCTGCAAGGGAGGTGAAATTCTATTTATATGTGTGTGTTCTATTGCATGCGGGTGATAAATAGTCTGCTGACAGTGGGGACAACTGGCGTTGCTGGAGATTGAGTGAGCCCTCATTCTGCTGATGCCTGGCCCCTGCTCAACCACGAGGTCAATTACTCAGATACATGCGTCAGGGAAACATGCTTCTAGTGAAAACATAATCCGGCCAACTGGTGGCCTGTGCAGATAAAGGTGGGATTACCAAATCTCCCCTAGCACGCTCTCCAGGGCCCCCTGCTTGCCTTGCCCCAAAAGAACACCTGGTGTTCGGGGAAGAGTGCTCGGTTTTTGAGGACACAGTGCCCGATTTGGGTGTGTGCGTACGCAAGATGGTGCTCTGTCCACCATCATCCCCCTGCCTGCAACCCGCACCCTGGCCCACACGGCCCTGGCTGCACTCCGCACCTTTACCCACACGGCCTGCTTCATGTTGCCGCGAGATGCAGCAAAATATCAGCCTTCTGATGCACTGTTCAGGACAGAATAGTGTAGGGGTTGCCGGAAGTAAACTTGGTTGGGTAAACAAAGTGTACACTTTACTGAGGCTTTAGCTCGGCAGGGGGTGGGCCATTTGTGGGGACAACCAGCACCAAATCATGTAGCTTTTCCGTTTCTATTACTTTCAATTGATGCAAACACCGAAATGGGATGTTAAATTGAAGTGGATAAGGATTGTGTGTTTTCGTCATTTAATGTGGGGCAAAAGTCCAGGAGGTGGAAATCTGACACTCCAGACGCAGACTTCTTTTCCCAAAGCTACTTTGGATTGCATGTGGAGTCTACAATGATGCATTTTTGCTGCAAGAAGGCCACCTGTTGGGGCTCTTTGAGCCTTGCTTGCATACAAGAAATGCAGCATCCACCAGCTTTCAGCCCTCCTGCCTGTATCCGATGGCGCTTTTTGCTGTACTTTTTTCTTGCAAATTTGCCCTGAAATGAGCTGAACATGAGTATGCTTGAAAGACCTGAAAAATGCAGGTACTGGGCCCTAGGAAAGTTTGGGAAATGAACCTTCCCAGAATGGCGTAGTTACATCCCTTTGTTGGAGTTGCATTCGCAGGAACGTTCGCAGACTGAAAATGAATCAGGTTGACTTCTGCCTTCTTTGGACGCAGCAGTTTTGAGCACTACTGGTTGTGCCTACTGTGTATGTGTGCAGATCTTCGGTGCAACTGATGAGGATGTGGATCGGCTCCGCATTGTTAGCTTATTTGATGTTGACCTCGAGAAAGCCTTCCAGGTACATAAGGCATCCTAGGGATTCTCTATAATGGCCACAGGCAATGCATAGGCACACATGAACTCGCCCTTTGCTTGAGCCTTACATGCAATGCTGACCTGGCAATGGATACTCGTGAATAAAAATAGTTGCTGATTGCAGTCTTGGATTATGTTCTTGTCGAGCCTATTTTCTTGCTTGCATCCTGCTGCCTTGTCTACAAGCAGGCATCAGTAGAGGAAGCGGCACACGACGCTCCACCCTCCGGATCTTCGCCACCTAAACAAGAAGAGCCAGGACGACAGCACTGAAAGGCTGGCAGCTGTGCATCAAAATCTTGCGCTCATTCCTGACTGTGTCCCCATCCCTGCCTGGCTTGCCCCTTTTGCTGCTTGTTGTGTTCGCTGATTAGTTTTCCACTTTTGCTGGTGTGTTTCATGCAAACAGCACTACTATGCCGGCAAAGCAATGTTTGCTCCGCGCCTGTCTATCTGGGTGTAAGGTCTTGTCACGCCAGATAAGTGCATTGCCAGATTTATGCTGCATTGTGACCCGGAGGTTGGTTGGGTCAGTTGGTGGAGTATTTGATCCTGTTGTCAGTTCAGCTATAAGGGTATTTGACCACGTCAAAGACGAACTCGCAGTACTTCCTTGTTTGCTCCTAGCGACCTCGTAACATGTACGCCAGGGAGTAGAACCCTCTAGCCCTTGGGGGGGTAATAGGCGTGGCAGTGCCCAGTCCAGTCCAGTCCAGTCCAGTCCACCGTCCAGTGTGAGTGCATCCGACAGCAGCTGCATGCAGCGCTGACCTTGCCTATTTGCAGGCTGAAGCGAGAGAGAGAACGTGAAGGGAGGAATAAGGGTATGAGAGGCTCCTCAGTCTCATCGCGGGCAACCTGTTGTCTGCTTGGTGTGTACAAGATTACAAGAATAAGGCCTCAGTCAAGTAGTTCGACTGTTGGCCTGCTTTTAAAACAGTAAAGGAAGTTCATGAGCAAGTCAACAAAATTGAAAAGAGATGTAAGAACAGAAAGAAAAAAAAATGTAAGAGCAGTTAAGCAACACCATAAGACTGCTCAACAACAGGGTGTATTTGATGTCTGAAGAAAATCATTGGAAGGTGCTCAGAAGTGACCTCTTAACGTCCAGTACTTGGTGAATACTGTTGCTGTCCGCGGCCAGTCCACACACCACATTTGCTTAAATGCCAGTTTATGGTCATGCCACGAGTCTGTTTGGTGTGCAGCAGTCTCCCGGCATGACAGTCTTGACACTTTGACGAGTGACCACAAAGTTGTTGAATTCAAATCCACTAAGTTGGTTGCTTAATAGTGATACTCAGGCCTTACAAGGTTGGAGCTCAATAAGTAAGAAAAGAAAGAAAAGAAAAACTACGCAAGCAGCAAAAAGCTCCTCACATCAATTAAGGAAAAGGGGCCACTTAAGAAGAAAAGCCCCTTCACCAGAAAAGAAAAGGGGGGGCAGTGAGGATCAGGAGGGTTGCGGGCAGACGAGCCAGAAGACCTCTCCTGATTGGTTTGAAGGTGGGGAGAACGCTCAAGAGAACGTCTGGTCTGAACAAGCTTATGAGCATAGTGCACAGAATGAGCATGGAGTTTGAGAGCAAGTTTCTTGACTCT
>LFIK01002476.1_pt1 | contig 14920 bp, 16 predicted proteins | sample 643401 | NCBI WGS metagenome assembly LFIK01 (sample SAMN03777447, study PRJNA286221) | soda lake metagenome | biome: soda lake; feature: Kulunda steppe; material: water; isolation source: sample T5-Br brine of Lake Tanatar-5 | place: Russia: Kulunda steppe | collected 2010-07 | reverse complement strand
TTCAGCCAACCAAGTCCATGTGCCAAGCGACAGCCGTGCTTCAACCAACCAAGTCCATGTGCCAAGCGACAGCCGTGCTTCAGCCAACCAAGTCCATGTGCCAAGCGACAGCTGTGCTTCAACCAACCAAGTCCATGTGCCAAGCGACAGCCGTGCTTCAGCCAACCATGTCCATGTGCCAAGCGACAGCCGTGCTTCAACCAACCAACCTGTCTCAGGCCAATATTCTACACCTTCCCCCAGCAGTCACAGCATAGCAGGGCAGACGGCAGCAGGGTCTGGATTCCCAATCCCTTGCCATGGCCAGCTTCGAGGAGCACGGAGACAACAACAGGTGAGCTGGCATGCCCTGGTACCCACATCGGCCGCAGGCCACATCAAAAAGTCCACATCAGCAGGCCAGCATCAGAAGAGGGTGCACCTTTGACAAATCTCGGACGCTCATGCACGCTTTCAACCCTGGGCCTGAGCTTCTACATCCCAAGCCTTGCCCTCATGGGCCACCACAAGCAGGCCTTGCCCTCAGGCCAATGCAAAACCAGGCCTAGCCAGCCTCTTGTGCTGCAGGGGCAGCCTTTTGATGCTCTTGTCTTTGACAGGCAGGCCTCCAGGGTCTTCAACAGGCCTTCAACAGGTGGGCCTCCAGGGTCTTTGCACTGCATTCCACACATGCTTCCTTTTGGGATGCCAAAGAGCCCCAAAAGCAGCCACGAGCCTGGCAGCCGCACTCCAAGCCTGGTGGGCTGCTCCACCTTGTGACTTGCCTTTGACAGGTGGGCCTCCAGGAACTCCACGCTGCGTGCGGTGCTGTCGATGAGGGGGATGAGCTCGCGGTACAGCAGCTCGTGCACGCCCACGTGCAGACCATTGCCGGTGCCAGTGGGGGCCCTCCACGTGAAGAAAGGCGTCTCGCAGTACACCGCCTGCACACGAGGCGTTTTGCGGGCGCGCACGCGCATGCCGTGAAGATGGGCGCGTTGTCACTGCCTGTGCCAGAGGGCCCCCCGCAACGTGCAGGAGGGCGTCTAGCAGTATGATGCCTGTGCGCATGATGCTGTGTGCCTTGTGTGCGGATCTTCATCAAACGAAGACGGCTGCCTCGGCCGGTGCGGGCCCGTCACATGAAGCAAGTTGTCTTGCAGTATACCCTCTGCGTGCGCTGCTGCATGCATGTGTGCATCATGGATGGCGGCGTGTGCAATGTCCCCTGCCGGTGGGGACCTGCCACATGCAAAGGAGGGCAAAACTCTGCTACTTGCATGCATACACATTAACATATATAAATACGTGCATTTGTACGCGCACATGTACATACACGTTTTTTGTCTCACATGTTTCACATGCACGTGCATCTTGTGCTACTACGTGTGGAACAAACGCCCACCACAACACGCCCTTGCTTTGTGCACGGTGGCTGGGCTCTGCGCGCGACAAGGCCATGGCCGCACAATGCGCGCTGCCACGCAGGTGCCCCACAGCTGCAGTGGCATGCGTCCCGGGCACGTGGCAGGCCATGGCCGCCACCACGCACGCGCTGCCGCCTCACCTCGGCCCTGGCCATGATGGCGTGCGTGTGTGAAAACATGTCCCCTGTCAGGTTCATCTGGTGGGGCAGCCGGACCGGCTTCTCATACGCCCCAGCGGGCTTCTCCAGTGCCCACGCTGCTGACAGCTCCATACACCCTCCTGACATGAGCTGGCTCTTGAACCTGCGGCATGGGCAAGGCCAGGGCACGCTGGCCGCTCTCTAGGACCAAAGAACGCCAGGGAGCCTTCAATGCAGATGGCTCTCTCATGGCCAAAGCAAGAGAGGTGGAGAAAGACAAAGGAAAACAGGCTGGAGCAGGCGGCAGGTGGGTCGAGGCCAGGGCACAGCCAGGCGCACAAGGTAAGGCCAGGCTGGAGCAGGCAGCAGGCGGGCGCACAGGACACGGCCAGGCTGGAGCAGGCAGCAGGTGGGTCAAGACCAGGGCATGGTAAGGCGCCAGAAACACACTGCACGCGTGCAACCCCCTCCACTCACTGGACCAAGGCGCCTGCCTGGCTGGCCGCGCTGCTGGCGGCCATCTCCTCCTCGGAGTCCCAGCCGCCACGGCCAGTGCGCTGGGCGGCGGTGGGCTGCTTCTCTACCATGCGGTATGGCTGCAGCGCGGAAGGCTGCGGGCCCTCACACGCTTGGCACTTGCCGCCCTGCAGGCATGGGCATGGGCACGGCCGCGCGCCTTTTCACACGGCATAAAGCGGTTGCAGCACCCAAACGACACATGTGGTTTAAGAAGAGAGAGCCAGCCTCACTTGGGGGCTAAGAAAAGGCACCCTCGAGCACATAATTGGCCGCCCCTGCCTGTGTCAAGCCAGCCCCACCTGGATGTGGGGAAAGGCGCCCCACTTGGCCAGAAAATGCCGCAGCCGCATCGGCTCCAGCGGCAGGTACTGCGTGTCTGACAGCTTCAGGTGAGCCCAGGCAGCCTCGCGGATGGCGTCTGCGTTGTCCTGGCCGTCAAACTGCGGTGTACAAGCGTGCGGGTGCAGGCAAGAACGATCATGACACACACACACACGTGTGACGTGCACGCTTGCACACATTCATCCTCCCCGGTGGCATCTGGATGGTCTTGGCCGTTAAACTGCAATGCTTGAATGCGCACGCATGCACGCAGCCCTGGAATAACACAATTTGAGGGAAAGGAGGAGTATAAGGAGCAGGAAGTCCAGGGCATCTGCAAGCTTTCCTGCGCTTGCAAACACACAGCACTCACGTACTAGAGGAGACCACAGACAATGTGCACAGTCTCACAAGCCCATCACCACCACTTGCGCCAGGCCGCCCCGCACCTTATGTGATCTCTCAACACCCACAATAGGCTCAATGCACCTTGAATTCGGAGATTGGCCCCTTTTTCCTGATCTGACCAATGCAAGTGCCTGGATGATCGCTATGTTTCCAGTCCCCTTGGGTGTACACTTCATACACTGGGATAGCCGACGTGTCACTGCTACCCTGATCAGGTGAACGCGCGCGCCTGGGTGATTGATTGATATGCTGCTATTCCCTTGGGCAGCATGCATCATGCACGCGCTTTGATGGAAATATGCTTCTGCTCTCCTGGTCAGAGCAAGGCACGCGCATGGCCTGGTGGCTGACATGCTTTCAGGTGATCCCCCAGGGGTACTCACACACGCCTGGACAGGTGGTGCTGCCTCCGAAGGGCAGAGGGATGCTGCAACGCACCTGGATGGCTGACGCCTCGCTGTGCAGCTGATTGTCTGCCTGGTACGCTGCCCACGGGTCCCAGCCCCCACTGCCGCCCTCGCTCCCCTCCCCATCATCATCATGGCCCTCTCTAAACCCACTGCGGGGCACCAGGCCCGCCATCCCTCCCTCCCCCTCAAGCCCCCCCAGCCCAGTCCCGTCCCAAGCTGGCCACGCCCCCATGCTCCCGGGGCCGCCCTTGCTACCCGTACTTCCGCCGCCGTTGCCGGCATGGGGGCCGCTGGTGCGGATGCGGAAGCCTTTGGGCACTGCATGTGTGCGTTGGACGGAGCGGGGGTGCGTGCACGTGCACAGGCGATGTCTGTGTGCATGTGTATGTGTGTGTGTGTGTGCATGCGCATGCTCTGGAGTGGAAGCTCATGTACACACGTGAGCACTGCACAGGCGCAAGTGAGCACTGCATGAATGCGAAGTACCCTCCCTATCGAGGGAACATTATTATCGTCAAGCGTGTAAGTGTTGTGCTGATGCGGAAGCCCTTGGGCACTACATCAAGGCAGGCATTAACATCAACATCCGTCAGGGTGTGCTTTCCTGGCAGGGAAGCCCCTGTAGCACAGAGGCACGCATGCTCACACACACATACACATATGCATGCGTACACTCACGCACACACGCGCGCAAGACACACATCGGACACACACAAGACACACACACAGACAGTGCATCGAGACAGACACTCACTCAGTATGCGCATGTCAGGCTGGTAGGGCGCGATCACACGCGTGGGCGGAGCATGCGGCTGCAGGCGGGCCAAATGGTGGTATGGCACTCGCGGCGCTCCGGTGTCTGGGTCATAGAAGCTGTACTGGCAGCGGTCGCGCTCCAGCCAGAAGCGGAAAGCCTCATCGTTCCTGCACAAGCACAAGTCACGGGCAACCGTCGCGCTCTAACCAGGTGTGTAAGGCCTGGTTATTCTTGGGGAGCATGGGTGCGTATGAGTGTGCGCGCATGTGTTAGTGTGTGGACCGCACTGGCAGTGGTCGAGCTCCTGACAGTAGCGGCAGGCCTCATCGTTCTTGTGGGGACAGCGCACAAGCGTGTGCGTGCATGTCTTCTTTTGATGTACCGCTTGTGCTTTGTCTTGGTGCATGTCCTGCACTGGCATTACACCCATTCCCAAACAACTCACAGCAGTATCACTGCCTGCAAGGTTGTGCAAGGAGGGATGGGATGAGCTTGGGCAGCATCCATACTCATGCTCCATCTACATACCACACACACGGGCCCAGCCAGAAACGATAGTCCCCAACCAAACAAAATGGTCTTGACCCCAGCCAAACAAAATGGTCTATGGCCCCAGCCAGGCACATGCTCCATCTGGTGCAGTGCTTCTCCTTCCAAGCTGCTGTGCAGCGGCACCCTTATTTTGTCATCTAGAGTTCCTTGGACATCTGGAAAAAAGGCTCCATACCGAATGCGTTTGTTTTCCTGATGCATGAAGCCTTTCCGATGTGTGCAAGAGCATGGTGCCAATCCCACAGGCACACAACCCATATTTTCTGATGCGTGCAAGCCACTCTGATGCGTTCAAACGCATGGTGCCAATCCCATTAGCGTACTTTTTCTCCGCAACACACAGGTAGCCTACCAGGCACTTATCTAAGCTACAAGCATGCTGCCATAGTCAAGCAAAACAAAGATCAGCCCAGACTTTGATCTATTACCCAAGGGGATGTAACAAGTGCCTGGAACTTCAGACGCACACGTTGGGCAGATTTTGTGACGAGTCCCACGATGCTGGGCACACTTTTGAGAGCCTATATCCTGACACTTTGCAGCCTAGGATAAAACAACATAAGCTGCTTTGCGATTGAAGTTCAGTTGAAGGAACATCAATATCATGGGTCATACAGAGTATCAAAATATGTCACCGCTCCTTGTTCTACGTACGCATGAAAATAATCAGGTGAAATGGTGCAGTGCCTCGGGAGTTGTGTGTTTCAGTCCCTTGCCTTAGGCACATTTTGCCCTCAGCGGTGAACTCAGCGGTGAACTCAGCGGTGAACACGCTCCATGAATTGGATCCCAAGAAAATGGGTCCGCTGGGCGGTGATTTCCTGGCTATACGCAAGTGTGACCATGCCTGGAATTTTTGGAAGAGAGAATGCTCTTGCATGTCCAATCGACTTGCGCATTCTTTTTCATTTTGTAATATGCAGGCCCAAGATGACCTTAAGAAGAGAGTGGTCAAAGCCACCTTTCCTGCCCCGTTCCTGCACCGCCAGCTGTATTTGTACCAGTGTGCAGCTCCGAACAAACAATAGCGTTGAAAGCACGTCCTTTAGTGGCCTGAATGCAGAGCAACTGGGCAGGAGAGCAGGGAGCCCAAATGAAGTGATTTGCCCAGGCCTCCTGGAGCGCATAGGACGCTGCTACCGGCCCACTTACACAGCAGAAGTACCTGGACACATCTAATGCACTCTAAGAATCCGCAGCCAGTGCCTAAAGACACCTGCCACACTTGTGATGCCCCCCACATATTGGCACACTGATTTGCTTTGGCCAGGGCCCAACTGATAGAGTCATTGGACAGAGATATAGATGTTTCAGATATCACCACCATGATGGTAAGGCCAGGTGGCGCACTGTGACAGCTGCTATATACTTGCACAGGCCTGGGGAGATAGATTTATCAATTCTCAGGTAAGCAGCAAAAAAAACCACCAAGTCAAACAAAGTCTCAGGTACCGGGGCTACTCCCAGGGATTTGATAAAAAAAACCGGACCCTCCCAGACCTTGATTTGCTTTTAAAACCTACAAAGGGGTGCAAAAGGGTCCACAATGGTGCAGTTTGGTGCAAAGAAGCCACCTGTTGGGGCTCCTTAACCTGTGCTCGCAAGCAAGAGGTACAGTTTCCGCCAGCATCCAGCACTCCGGCCTCCAACCTTGGGCACTTGTTGCCATACTTTTCTTCAAATTGTACATGATATAAAATCAGTGTGCCTTGAAGTTTCGTTCAAACTGAGATAGCCCCAGGTATGTCATTTTGGGAAAAATACCCCCAAAATGGCCCAGCTACACTCCCCCAGTCATAGTCACCTTGGCAGCATGAATTCAAAGGGGGGCGGGTCCTTCCAATCTTCCAGGTCATAGGTTTTCTGCAGCATTCAATCACCAAAAGGAACAAGCGGATATTGGTATTGAGGAGCATCTTAAACATGGCATCTGCAAGATGATGCAGCAAAGAGAAAACCAATCAGACAATCCGCCTGCTGGGCAGGTCAGGATTCTGTGCTTGCTGCAAGAGGGCAGACAGCCAGGGGCTCTGCACTAGCTGAACTGCACATGGAAAAGGGTTCTCTGCTAGCTAGTTAGTCTTGCTGAGGGCAGGAGATGTTAAGTGGTCATCATGCGATTAAAGTAATATCAATCAAGCGTCCATTTCGGTGGCGACAGGGAACCTGCTGTGTGCGTGATGGGAACTCAGAGACCTAGAAAGCTGCTGAGGTGCAGAGTGATCAATTGCAAGGTGATGGACACAGATCAGGCATGGACTTTCTTAATAAGGCCTGCTGGCACTCGAATCCATTGATAGGGGCAAGTGAGTGCTGTACCACACAGGCACCCCATATTCACCACACAGGCACCCCTCTTTCCCGAGGAACTTCTAAGGGACTTATGCATGGCTTCAACCTTCAACTCTGTCACGATTTTGACACCCCTCTATCATGCACGCAACCCTCCGTCATTATTCAAGCACCCCCTCCGTCATTGCACAGGCACCCCTCCATCATCATACAGGCACCCCACCCCATTGTGGCCCTCTGGTGTTGGTGGGCTCAAATTTGGGGTGCAAGCACAAGAAAACAGTGACTGAAAGTGTGATGAAATCAGTGATCATGCTCCGAACTATTGTTCTAACACGCCTCACCCCTTGAAGTGCATGCATCACAGAGGATAGACGGTGTACAAAAGTGGGATGGGATCACAGAGGACAGATTGTGTACACAGACGTGGGATGGGATCACAGAGGATAGAGAGTGTACACAAAAGTGGGATGGGATCACAGACGATAGAGAGTGTAAACAGAAGTGGGATGGGATCACAGAGGATAGACGGTGTACACAAAAGTGGGTTGGGATCATGGAGGATAGACGGTTTGCACAAAAGTGGGATGAGGTCACGGCGGATAGACGGTGTACACAACCTTTGGAGTTGGCATGCCTTACCTCCTGAGGTGCAGTGAGGTAGGGCCAGTCCGGCAAGACCTGCACCATGACCTCCACGCCTGCATATGAGCGCAGGCACACACGCACATGCGCGCATTCAGTAAGACCTGCACCATATGACCTCCACGCCTGCAAATGAGCTTTGGCACACGCACACACACACTCTGGTAAGAGCTGCACCATATGACCTCCACGCCTGCAAATGAGCTTTGGCACACGCACACACACACACTCTGGTAAGAGCTGCACCATATGCCCTCCACACCTACGTGAGCGCAAGTGCGCACAGGTGTGCAGCAGAATGAGCAAAAGTGGGCGGCCGTCAAGGGCAGCAACCTTTCCACGCCCTTCTTCATGCCAGTCTGCCCAGAGCGTGCAGTGACTTTGAAAAGATCCTCCAACATAGCAGAGCAACAACACTGGTATTGCGGCTGGAAACAGCAACGGCCACGCAGCCGGAAACAGGACCGGCCATACGGCTAGAATTGAAGCCCTACTGGCCATGTGCCCCTGTGGAATTGTTGTCCAGGCTGCCCCAGAGCAGGTTTGCGAAATGCACGTGGGCTCTTGCTCGTGTGCGAGCATATGGTTGCACACGTAATGTGGTTCCTCTGAGTAGCCCAAGCGCACGCCTGTGTGCAACTGAGCATATCCCTACCAATGATCAAGTGCGGCCTCCATGACAATCTCTTCCCTTTACAGGGCGCATAACGTTAATCTCGTCCACGCAAAGCCAATCGGTGCATGCTTGAGGACGCACTACCTTGCTGCACTACTAGTCCCAGCCCGTCATGATCAATCAGCGCATGGGCCATGTCTGAGCATGGAAAGCCAATTGGTGCACGTGCAATCAGGTGCGCACCTGAGCACATGACCAGCCCCGGACCATCAGCGTCAATCAGCCCATCCCCTGTCACGGTGTTGTACCTGCAGGCGATGTGAGCATGCATGCGCTCAAGTACGCATGGGCGCAGGCAATCATGTGCGCTCATACAGAGGCTAAGGCTCCGTGAGCATGCATGCACATGTTTGCAATAAAGTGTGCACAAGCACAGGCAATCACATGCCTGCACTCAGAGACCAAGGTATTGAGAGCATGGATGCAAGAGTGCGCATGAGCACAGGCCATAACACAGGCACACAGGCTTAGACACAGGCATCAACTGCCATGGCCATGGCCACAGCGGCTCTGGCACCAGCAGCATCATCATCAGCTGCTGCCCACAAACAGGTAGCACCACTCATTGCACATTTCCCCCATGCATTGGCGTTGGCAGCAGCACGAGGAGCAACCCAATCATCATCATCATCATCATCATCATCCTTGTTGTCGTGAGCAGCAGCCCCCACACAGCATCGCCGGCAGCACTTGCCGCGCATCCCCCCACGCTGTGTCAAGCGCGTCCTCCTCCTGCACAAACTCACTCACCACACATCCCCCCACGCTGTGTCTAGCGGGTCCTCCTCCCGCACAAACTCGTCCTCCTCCTGCTGCCGCGCAACCCTCAGCTCCCCCTCATCGTCGCACCACTCCTCGTCGACGCCCCCGCCACCACCATCCTCCCCGCACACCGCTTGAGACTCCTGGAGCATTGCAGCCCCCCCCTCCATCTTGCCCCCCCTGCCTTCCTTCTGCCCCCCACCCTTCAACAGGTTGCCAGACAGCCCCCCTGTTGTTGCTGCTGCTGCCAGGGACGTAGCCGGTGTGCGTGCAGTCTTGAAGGAGGACTGCCGCGCATCTCCGTGTTTCAAAACTGCCTGATGGCCTCCCAGAATGTCCTTGGAGCGGTAGGGCGCATACACCGTGGCGTGTGTTGCTCCCTGTGGCGGCCGAGAAAGGGGGGGGGGGCAACACATGCAAGCATGCATAGCCTGAGGGGGGCCGGAGGGCATTCAACATTGCGCACTGCGCATGATGGCATAGATTGCTCTCAGGTACGGCCATGGGGTGCGGCCATGGGGCGCACGGACATGCACGTCAGCAGGTGGCTCAGCTGTGATGAATGGGTGTTGGGACATTTGTGATCCATGACACAGCTACGGGGTGCGGCGCAGGGACATGCACGTCAGCAGGTGGCTCAGCTGTGATGGACGGGTGGAGCGCATTAGGGATCCATGGCAGGGCAGTGAGTGGTGAGCAAGTGGTGAGTGAGTAAGCGATCCACGGCAGGGCAGTGAGCCGTGAGCGCATAAGGGATTCATGCTAGGGGAGTGAGTGGTGATCGATTTATGGCAGGGCAGTGAGTTGTGAGCGCATAAGGGACCCATGGTAGGCCCACCAGGGGCAACACAATGGAAAGCTTAATGGGAATGCGCCGCGACAGGCACCCTGGACTGCCTCACTGCACCTCAAAGCATTGTATCTACAGTGACAACATGCCACATGGTGCGCAGTCAGCCCTTCGGTGCCCAACGGGCAGGGCTTCAAGGCCTGTGGCAGCGGTGGCAAAGCGCTTCTGTTTGCTCCTGAGCACTTCACAAAAGCATTGCAGGCACTGCCACATCAAGCCACATGATGCACTGCTGGCCAGGCGACACTTGGCTGCCCGCACTGACCTTTTCGCCCTCTGGCAGGAAGCGGGGCTTGTTTTGGCGGGTCATCACGCGCACCCGGCAGCCCATGACCCTCTCCATAGTGCACATGTCCTTTACGCACACCTACAGCAGTGGATGGCAGCACAATCATGCTCCCTGTGTGAGTGGGCGTTGTGATGAGTGAACCCTGTCCTACTTGCGGCGTTACGGTTGAGGGTCGAGAGCAACATCTTTACCCTTGAACATACTGACCCAATGTATGGTGAATCCCCTTCAGGCGGCATGTGCGACAGTGGAACGCAGAGGCATGCCTGAAGCGCTGATACTTTCCAGCTTTTGTGCGGAGCATGCCCAGAGCACAGGTAAATTCCAAACAGAAACAGTGTGAGCAGCAGCTTGGCAAAAGATCCAGGCAGATGCACAGCTGGGGTCTTCATCTACAAGGGAACTACTACAACAAAATCGTGCGAGAAAGGCACACACACACACATTCACAGATGCATGCAGGTGCGGCCCAGCACAGGGGTGCAGACAAGTACGCTGCGGTTTTGGCTTGGGCCTTCCTTGGAGCACAGGTGACTGTGGGAGTGTATGTTGCTCACCACAGGTGCGTGTGAGTGTGTGGTGTGTGATCATATCACCTGCAACGCTCATACACAGGACGCGGTGCAGTCCCCGCACCTTCAGCCGGGGCCGAGGGGGGCACTTGAACGTGAGGGTGTGCCTGCTGTGTGTGCCCAGCACTTGGCTGCTGCTGCCGGGCTGGAAAAACTCCGGCAGCAGGAAGTCCTCAGGCACCTCGGTGACCACCACCTGAAGAAGGCACAGGTGTGCAGCCACCCATCTTTGGACACAGCCGGACAGACAGACAGACAGACAGACAGACAGACAGACAGACGGAGGGACAGACAGACGGAGGGACAGACGGACGGACAGACAGACAGACAGACAGACAGACAGACAGACGGAGGGACAGACGGACGGACAGACGGACGGACAGACAGACAGACATACAGACAGACGGACAGGTTGACCCGCAGCCTCTTGGGTTTGGACAGAGAGCAGCCCTCTATAGAAACTGTGCACGTTTCCCTCCTTTATCCAGGGTTCTGCAATCTTCACGCACATAAAGCACAAATCACTCCTGCTGGCTTCCCTGAACTTGGCATTCATCACTAGAACTGAAGGGCAGCCATCACTCAGACAGTAGCTGCCAAAGGCAAACTTCTTCAGTAGGTGAAATTCATTCTGCTGACTGTGCCAAGTGGCCGCCAAACAAATGCTCACACACGTGCACACAGACGAACACATACAGAACATTTCGTGAACGAACACACACACACACATTGCAGCACAGAGCCTGCCCATCCCACAGTGCAATTTGCTACAGATGCCCTCCTTTACACACAGCTACGCAGTGCTGGAGGCCTTCAAATAGCCGCTCTGCAAAATGAGCTGCTGGGGTAGCGCTGGCAGCTGCGCTCCCTTTGATGATGCAGTCCGCCTGACAGGCAGAGGGGCTTTTTGCATGCTCGATTTTGCATGCTTGTCTGTTTCTCACACGTTAAGCCCTCATTCTTGCGCTTTTTGGGGGGTGTGATGTTCACGCCCCCCTTTGCCTTGTTGTCTGGAGAGTTCTTGCCTCACATGCACAAACAGAGTCTGCTGCTTTCATAAAAGAGCCGCCACCATGGGCCGGTGCTCCTACTTCTGATATTGCTTGCCTTGATGATGCTGCCCGCCCGGCAGGTGTAGGGGGCAGGGGTCTGCCCGTTGTCGCCCGTCTCCGTTTCCCATACGCTGGGCAGGCCCTCCACTTTGAATGTCGAGTTTTTAACGTCTGCCTCAAGCATCCTGTGGTGGCCGCGCCTGCAGGCCAGCGCACGTGCACACATGCATGTGTCCTGCGAGCATGCGATCTGTGCATGGGGGTGCAAGGGAATCCTGGATGCCTGCCTTGAGCATCCAGTGATGGCTGAGCTTGCAGGCCAGCTCAGGGCTGTACATGCAAATGTCTTCCGGCAAGGGCCCTAAGAGGTCATGCTCAGTCACTGCGCTGTGTGTGCTCAGGTGTGTGCTCAGGTGTGTGCTTCTAGCACGAGCCCTTAAGAAGTTCAGGCTCAGCCACTGCTTCATACACATGCCAGTCGTTGTGCACGCTGCAGGCTTTTGCGCATAGACTTGCAAGCACAGGCTGCCTGCCTCAAACAGGCTACGTGTGCTGCTTCCCTTGTCTGAGCGCGTGCATGGCTCATGCGAGCGGGGCAGGCCTGCGACAAAAACTGCAGGGCCAGCGTGTGTGGTCAAGGTTAAGGACCAGAGTCCTTTTTTCGGGCCACAAAGTGTGGCACTCTCACAACCCCAAGCCGCCCTCCTGCTTTGTGCGTGAGACGTGTGCGGCTCCTGGCACAAGCATCTAGGTACATGCGGCCCCTCCTGCTGACATAAGGGGGGCTCACACAAACAAGCGTCTCATGCCACAAGGCTAGCACAAGCTGTGCTGCTTGACCCCATGCTTCACGCGCCTGCTATTTTGGGGGGAGCTGCAAGAGGCTTGTACGCGACCTGTGTGCCGTCACAGTGAACACCTCTTTGCAAGGCAGCACGTACCTGGCTTTAGGGAGATGTATAGCTGCTGGAGTGGCCTGCTGGCCCTGCAAACTGCAGCACACCACACACCCTCAAGGAAGGCAAAGCCGCACGCACCTGGCTTTGGGAGGGGAGCAGCCGCCGGAGCAGCCCAAAGGCCCAGCGTGCTGCTGCACCACACACCCTCAAGGAAGACAAAGCTGCACGCACCTGGTTTTGGGAGAGGAGCTGCTGGAGTCACGCACACCCTTAGCGTCGCCGTTGCTGGCAACCCTCTGCGCTGTCACGTCATAAGCTTTGAGTTTGACGCCCGGCAGGGGGACGGCCGTCAGTGCGTGCACCACACACACGTCCAGAAAACAGATGCGCTCCAGCTCAAAGGGCACAAACTGCTCTGGCTCCTGTTGTGTGAAGGTGCAGACGCGCATTTGGGGACGGTCTGTTTGATGGCGGGCGGTGCACCAACGGAGCACCAGAAGAGCAGCGGCGGCGGAGGTGCTGAACAGCTGGGCGCGACGCACGGCTGGCAGCCCGAAAAAGCTGGGCACGGCGCATGGCTAGCAGCCTGTGGCAGCTGCACATGCTCCAACAGCCTCACCTCACAGGCAGCCCTTTTGACAGAGGTCAAAACCCTGGGATCAGGCTAGGACAGATACCAGCACAGCAAATAGTATAAACTAGAACGTAAGGTAGCCCTCCCAACAGAGGTGACCTTGGGCTCAGGCTAGGACAGGCACCAGCACAGCACGTAGCATTAATAAGAATGTAGGGAACCCTTCAAGCACAGGTGGCCTTGGGCTCAGGCTAGGACAGGTACCAGCACAGCACGGAGTATGGCTGGAGCATGGGCAGCCCTTTGAAAGCACAGGTGGCCCTAGGCAGGAACATGGACGCATGTATGCAACAATCACAAAGCATTTTGAAAGGCAAGTGCCATTGATGGATAGCAGCCCAGGGACAGACGTGAAAGCATGTAGCTCCCAAAGATTCTGAACAATTTTCCTCTACCAGAGACGCGGGCAGCACTGCGAGTGCAAATCTGCACATGCACAAATGCGCAGGCACGCATGCATGCACACACGGGTGCGTGAACACATACAGGCAAGCACCCGCACATGCACGCCCACATGCGCGGATTGACACTGACACACAACCAAACACATGCATGCACACACATGCATGTGCAAACCCTCACACACAAGGGCACAGGCACATGCACGCACCCGCGTCATGGTCCGCATGATGAGCGTGCCTGTGCTCTCAAAGTCAGGCCCGTGGTGCACCTGCGCATGTATGTGTGTGTGTATGTATGTGTGTGTATGTGTTTGTGTATGTGTGTGTATGTGTGTGTATGAGTGTGTGTATGTGTGTGCATGTGTGTGTATGTGTGTGTGTATGTGTGTGAGTATGTGTGTGTATGTGTGTGTGCATGTGTGTGTGTGTATGTGTGTGTATGTATGTGTGTATGTGTGTGCATGTGTGTGTGTATGTGTGTGTGTGTATGTGTGTGCATGTGTGTGTGCTTGCATGCGAGAGTGTGTACGTGTGCGTGCATGTGTATGTTTGCTTGCATGTGAGTGTTTGTGTGTGTGTGTGCTTGCATGTGAGTGTGTGTGCGTAAATTTGCATGTGTGTGTGCACATGTGTTTGGGTGTGAGTACATTTAGGCATGTGCGTGTGTGTTTGCGTGCGTGCGCGTGCATGTGTGTGTGTGCATTGGTGCGCATGCATGTGTGTGCATGCGTGTGTGCGTGAGCGTGTTTGAGAGCAAGTGCGTGTGAGTGCATGTGTGCAATTGAAAGCCCATATCTTGCAAACACATAAATGCACGGATTGCCCAAAGTCTGCATAGGACCAGAGCCTAGCTAGGACTATTGACCAAAGCCTGCAAGCAGACTATTGACCAGAGCCTGGCTTGGACTATTGACCAGAGACTAGCTAGGACTATTGACCAGAGCCTGCACTAGGACTATTGACCAAAGCCTGCACGCAGACTATTGACCAGAGCCTGGCTAGGACTGTTGACCAGAGACTAGCTAGGACTATTGACCAGAGCCAGCACTAGGACTATTGACCAGAGCCTGCACTAGGACTATTGACCAGAGACTAGCTAGGACTACTGACCAGAGCCTGGCTAGGACTATTGACCAGAGCCTGCACTAGGACTATTGACCAGAGCCTGCACTAGGACTATTGACCAGAGCCTGGCTAGGACTGTTGACCAGAGCCTGCACTAGGACTATTGACCAGAGCCTGCACTAGGACTATTGACCAAAGCCTGCACGCAGACTATTGACCAGAGCCTGCACTAGGACTATTGACCAAAGCCTGCACGCAGACTATTGACCA
>LFIK01002475.1_pt1 | contig 14921 bp, 26 predicted proteins | sample 643401 | NCBI WGS metagenome assembly LFIK01 (sample SAMN03777447, study PRJNA286221) | soda lake metagenome | biome: soda lake; feature: Kulunda steppe; material: water; isolation source: sample T5-Br brine of Lake Tanatar-5 | place: Russia: Kulunda steppe | collected 2010-07 | reverse complement strand
GAAACAAACTAATGTTTCCTATCGTTTTATTTCAAAGCTTATGGATGTTTATATGATGGCTGGTGTTCACCAGCAACCTGATCAGTCAAACTACCTGGCTGAAGGTCAAACTTAAACTTGTAAACTTTATATGAGCAGGCTAGCAGTCACAAGTGCTTCTTGACTAAGGGCCTCATCCTTGTAAATTACCAGGATTACAAAAAGTAGTCCTTGTGACTGTGCAGCTCATTACACACGCGCACCATTTATTTATTACTCAAATTTTAAGGCAATGTCCTAGGCAATTGTATTATAGACAATGTGCCAATTCAATACCGAGTGACCATTTAATGGATGATGAATGATGCAAGCAATCTTAATAATACAGACGAGTCCAAGAACAGGATAAATGTTGCGGCCAAAATAGGCCATTCAGTAAGGTACAGGGTGGAAAAACACTAGTGTAAATTTACAACAGTCTTGGATTTTGGTCAAGGTTCAAATGTACACTGTGTGAGGCAAGTACCAATTCCAATCTTACTGCCGCTGCATCGATGATTCAATTCCAGGCTCCGAGGCATCATCTTGCAGCAACCTACTCCAAGGTGGCCATCTTCGATTTTCCAACCACGCCCTTGATCTTCCGAGTTCTCTTTCCACTCTGTTGGGGGGCTTCACTACCTGGGTCCAAACTGCGCTTGCTTGCTCTTTCTGCAGTGCCAGCATCCTCTTGGTTATTACCACCCTACAAAGTCGAGTAAAATTTGACAATAGGCCTCTGGCCCAGGATACTCTGCTTGCAAATAAATGCATGCAAATGTACACACATTCATTTCATCAAGACCACATGAGCATCTCTGGTGGCGAAGACAGGGCACGCAAGCAAGACTTCATGCAGGTCTCTCTCAAAGCATGTGTGTGCCTCCATGTTGCAGGCTTTGCTTGATATCAAGGCGTAGTGGGTGAGCTCAGTAAAAAGTCGGTAGTTTTGTCGTCACGGCCTTGTCTTGTCAAGGACTGCCAATACGACGAACGAGACATTACCATCATAGCTCACAGGGCATATGCTCATGCACAACTTGAGGGTCAGCATCCCAAGCAAACAGCCACAAAAAGCACTGACAGAACACTGCAGGTAACAGTCAGAGTGAGGAGCAAGACAATGCAAGCACATCAAGACCACACACCTACCTGCACACAATGTAGAACAGCTTCCCACGAAAGGCCGCCTTTGCCATAGCCTGCATCATCATCATCCTCAGCAGCTCCAGCAGTTCCAGCCAGCTCTCCTCTCTTGCCTTTTTGCTCAGCCCCTGGCAAGCTTGCCAATGCCTGTTTCCTTCTGGTGCCTGGCTGCCGATTGCGACCAGGTCTTTCATCTTCCTCTTCCTTGTCACCTGCAATCAAAGGAGAATGTGAAAAGTGAATATAAATGCTGATGAGGCAAATGCAACAGGCTACATATATATGCATGAAATAAGGCTGACGGCTCAAATACACCCATGTGCATCCTTCCCTCACAAGGAGGTCAGGGCAGTGCAGGCTAGGAGAGCCTGCTAGGGTTGGAGAATATCACAGCCAGTGGTTATTCCATGTGAATTTGGAAATGAGCATATGATATCAAGAGTGGATGGGAGTCTTTCCAGCTTAAAGCCGGGCACAGAGAAAGCGAAGGCACTCACCCTCAGAGTCTCCTGACGTGCTCGTCTCCATACCCTGGCCATCCTCCTTGTCCTCACTCCCCTCGCTGCTGCTTGCAAGTGACTCACATTCCAAGTCCGTATCATCCTCACTCCCATCAAGCACCTCTTTGCTGCCCTCCTCTTCAGGATCCTCCCTCTCCCTGCACTCGTCGCTGGGCAGATAGTACCCCTCCTGTACAGGGATGGCTGCGCGCGCCTGGAGCTGGGCTGCAGCAGACAGCAGCTTTGAAGCCTCGCGTGCAGCTGCAGGCAGGGAGCACAGGTACATGATCAGTAATGGAATCGCTCATGTGCATGTGATCAACTGCTGCGTTCATTGGGTGAAAAGATAGGGCACAGGAGCAACCAACTCCATGCAACACTGCATTACAAAACAAGCGATGCCCAAATACCATACACACAAGAGAAGTGACCAGGCAGAGCTTAGCGCACAGTGCATTGGGGTATCCAGGGAAGCAAGTGCCCACCTGCTGCAGCTGCCTCAGGCTCAACGCCCGCCTCCCCCTGTGCGTCTTCCTCCGTCACAGCGTGTGTGGGCGCAGGCAACTCTGCCCGCGTCTCCTCATCTACTGCAGCCTCAGCCGCCTGGGCTAGGCGCTGCTCTTCCTCAGGCTTGTAGTCTGGTGGCAGGGTGAAGTACGGGATCTTTCCGCGCTGCCAGTCATACAGCACCATCCTGCAGGCAGGGGCACGGGCATGAGACCTCTATAAATTCGCATGCAGCATGGCCCATAGACCTGGCAGCTGATCACGAGGGGTCCAAATTCTTCAATGCATGCTGGTAGAGAGGGTGCTCCTCAATCCCCTATCCTTGAAACGTGCATCAAGTCATGCAGCATTTGAGGAGCAGTGCCATGGCACCCACTGAAGCCTGGAGCGTACAACAGCATGCGAACAACCCAAGATCCTCACAGCAGCAGTTGTTTGTGCATGAATTCAGCTAGATGGTATACCTAGAAGCACGCAAAGGCAACAATTGGCATAGCACCTTGGTAACATTGAAGGTACAAAAGCATTGAGGGGTTGCTCTTGCTCTGCTTCAGGTTCCCAAAGACAGGGGGTGGATTGGCCCACACAGGGTCAGCTGACCCTGGGGTAGGCAGGCTGGGTTTGGGGATGAAGTGATCAGGTAGTAGCCCATCATTCGAGAAGCTTGGCGTATGTACAGGTCTGAGGCAGGACGGCTTCGGCTTGATAGCTCAGACAAGGCTGAAATGTGTCATCAGGGGCGCCACACGCCATAAGAATTTGATGGTACACGTTTATCATCACAGCTATCAAGCCATCCTCCGCTTCTCCTTTCAGACTTGTGTGAGTGCGCTAACAAAGCAGGCAGTGCTGTAACATAAGCATCGGCAGACAAGGACATCGCCCACCTTGCTGCAGTGTTCAGATCAGGTTCCCCGCCTTTCAGGAGCTTGCCGGCCTTTTGGGCCAGCTGCGTCAGGAAGTCCTCGCAGTCACTCCACTCCTTCAGCCGGTACGCGCGACGCTGCGCAGTACAGGAGCGTTGCGGCGATCCACACATGCCAAACCACTATCAATTCCTGTGGGTGCCTTCGAGACTCCTTGGGAGCTTCACTTTCACACACAGGACTAAAAGCCATTGCACCCCAGGGTTCAAAGATGCTGCTGCTGGGGGACTATTGATACCAAGGGGTTCATCCATCCACTTGTGGCTGCTGCTATGAGCACAACCAGGTTCGTCTAGGTGCACTGCTGGGCAGGCATATTTTGGTCTGACAGGGCGGAAAAGCCAAAGCAAGCTGCCCCATGTGCCCATAGCAGTTTCTGAAATGCACCCTCTCCCGCCTAAAATGATAACAACAGCAGGCGACAAGGATAAAGAACATTGGGCAGCTGACTGCTGAGGCTTGACCATAATCTGCACGCCAGAAAGTCCAGTAGCAACCTACCAAGTACTCAGGCTTGACGCGTAGCAGCACGGTGGGCACGTGCTCAGTAGCATCTTCCAGGTTCTCCACACGCACCACGCCCTGCATGCAAGGATGGGGACAAGGGGCAGGCACACGGTCAGCAAAGTGAGAGGGCACTTCAAGGGCCCTTGTTTCTGTGGAGACAAGCATACAGCTCATCTCCACTCCCTCCACATCTGCGGGGTCACGTGTACACAGTCAGCCAGCTACAGAGCACTGAGTGAGCGGCAGGCAACAGGGAGCGGCCATGGAAGGGGTGCTCTGTCAGCTCGCAGCATTCGTCAACCATCCCCTCCAAAACGATGAGGCTTCCCTCAACTACCTTGAGCACAATGTTGCTCTCCTCGTCCTGAGTCTTGTTGTACACCACGCCGGGACAATCGATGAGGAAGACACGCTTCATCAAGGTGATATACTGCCAGATCTTGGTCTCGCCAGGCACAGGTGCCGTCTTACACACCTAGGTAGAGCGCACAACCAAAGGATAAGCATGTTATTCAAATAGATGAAGTTGTATTCAGATACAAGTGACTTGAAGGTTAAATTGCACTTACATCAAGCATCTAGCAATGCTGAAGAGACATGATTTGGTGTGAGCAATTGTATCCCTGTTTGCTTACCTTTTTGGTGCGAAGGGTGTTGATGACACTGCTTTTCCCCACATTTGGATAGCCAACAAAACCAACAGAGATGGCCTGCTTGTCAGAACGAAGCCTGGCCAACTGCAAAACAACAAACAAGCAAGGAGACACATCAACTAACATTCAGAGTCACGAAACCAGCAGTGCTTCAACAGGGGGAGACAACAACTAGTGGTGCGAGTACAAAAGTGACATCAGATACATGTGATGGCGCAAATACATCTATGTGCACCAGTTCCTCACAAGGAGGTCAGGGCAGTGCAAGCCAGGAGAGCCTGCTGGGGTTGGAGGATACCACAGCCAGTGGTGTGCATGTCAATAAAATGAAATAAAGGCTGACTGCTCAAATACACCCATGTGCATCCTTCCCTCACAAGGAGGTCAGGGCAGTGCAAGCCAGGAGAGCCTGCTGGGGTTGGAGGATACCACAGCCAGTGGTGTGCATGTCGATAAAATGAAATAAAGGCTGACTGCTCAAATACACCCATGTGCATCCTTCCCTCACAAGGAGGTCAGGGCAGTGCAGGCCAGAAAAGCCTGCTGGGGTTGAAGGATATCACAGCCAGTGGTGTGCATGTCAATAAAATGAAATAAAGGCTGACGGCTCATACACCCATGCGCATCCTCCCCTCACAAGGAGGTCAGGGCAGTGCAGGCCAGGAGAGCCTGCTTGGGTTGGAGGATATCACAGCCATTGGAATAAATATATTTCCAGCTGAACAACTTAAATAATTATGAGCTCTTCTAATCAACAAGCATCAGACTAGGCCAGCCATAGCAAATGCTAACAGATCTTGTCCATGTCGGAGAGAAGAGAGCACATGTCTCATATCCTCTTAGTCCTGGCAATTTAGAAGATTCTTACAGGCGCCGTTCGCACCTGACGCAGCAATGATAAAAGGGCGCCCTTGCCAAATGGGTTGGTAATTGACGCGTGGAAAGCCAGGGTGGGAAAGTCACGGGACAAGTAGTGCAGCCAACGTTTGGTTACCCAGGAGGGCACCTGCAGGCATGAATAGCAGCCCTGATACATTGCGAGTCGGGGGCTCACATACAGAGCCAGATGTGCAGGCCATTCTCAAGACCACCAGCGATGGCCAAGGCTGGGGGAAACATCTGTTTATGCATCCGCTCAGCAGGGCTCTTATCAGGAGACAAATTGCACTATGTGGCATGATGCAGGCTCCAGGGTTTCAGAGCATTAGTATTTATAACAGCAAATGCCCAGAGGGGCATCAGATGGTACGGACAAGTTACTAGTTCATCAACAACCCATCAGAAGAGCCAGCCGCACAACGACAATGATGATGATGATGGTTGTGGTGATGATGATGCAGTTGCGAGGTGTTTTCTATGTGAGATTTTATGTAGTGCCAATCCGCCCTGTGCTGTTGCTAGCAGCACGGACAGGACAGGCAAAGATGAGCAATGCAGCCACATGCAAAGCATACAAGGCCTCAGACATCCAAGGAAGGATGAAGCCGCATCAGCTCTCAAGCCTGGCAAGGCGAAAGCTCTAGCTGGGCCTGCGAATGTTTTCTGAGAAACTGCCCGAATAGTGTCCTCAATCATCGGCCTCAAAAACCATGCAGCATTTCACTCCTTACATGTTCATGCACATCGTGGTTAGTGAGACACCAAAATGAGTGCAAGCACTTGAACGAGATGTGCGAGATTCAGCTTGTTTCCATCACAGCAATAGACAGTCTTGCAATGGTTAGAAATGGAGTGCCTGTTGGTGATGATTGTCACACCAGCCATGGAGCCTCAGACATCCAAGGAAGGATAGAGCCGCATTAGCTCTCAAGCCCGGCAAGGCGAAAGCTCTAGTTGGGCCTGCGAATGTTTTCTGAGAAACTGCCCGAATAATGTCCTCGATCACTGGTTGCGGCAGGTGTGACCATGCACTGCTCGGAATGCATGCTAGACTGTCCCATCCACAAGCAAGTAAGTTACCGGCCTGCTCCGGACTCGCAGCGGGTACCCACCAGGTCACACTTGTTCAGCAGCAGCAGGATGTGCTTGTGGCGGAGATGCTTGCGAATGTGCTGCTCTAAAAACCTGCACCTCGTGCCCAGAGGGTCCCTGGCATCAAGCACCTACACAACCAGACCAAGGAGGGATAATGGGCAGGAACACATGTGTGCAAGCAGCTGGGCAATCCGTAACAATATGCAGGCATGCATACAGTGTGTTGGTGCCTTGAGCAAATGGCATTTCCTGGGTAGAACCCAACAGGTAACTGCCCCGACGGGGCTCACCCGAAGGCGATGGAATCAGGAAAGCAGCAGCCAGGGAGGCAACTGTCTGCAACCCTGCAGACAGGGGAGTCAGCTGCCTGCACCTAGCACTGTCATTGTGCGGTGTTCCTGGCGGAATATGCGCTCATAAGGCCTACAGCCACGTGGGCCAGGCGAGCACTCCTTTTCAGAGGTGAGGGCGGGAGCCCTTCACCCACCGCATGTGCTGTGCCGTGTGCTGGCTAAGAGATTGCAGGCAAGCCAGGGTGCGTCAATCGGACAGGTTGTGGGGCTGTGCCCAGACAGATGTACACAATCGGCTCCCACGCTTCAGTTTGACAACAAGTACCATCTGATGATCACAGCCTGGGCTTGCAACTGACACTTGTCTAGGTCAATGACAAGCAGTGTTGGAGTGGACAGGGTGTGAACAAGCCAGAGGACGCTCTGATGACTCAGCAAGAAAGAGCCAGCAGAGCATACGTACCTGAATGATGACATCAGATGAATCCAGCACCTTATACAGCTCGCCCCAAATGCGCTTGGACTGTCCTTTCTCAAATGGGCCGCGCCGAACCTACAAGACACAGCCAAGCAGGAGTGTAAGGAGCTTCTAGATGGGAAGAGTCGCCAGCACGGACAGGAGTCAGGCAGGACACAAGGAGATAGTCGCATAGTGGGGCGCACAGCCTGAAGACTGCACTATGTTACACGCAGTAGGTCAGTGATGCGTGAGGAAACAAAGCCTCTGAAGCACTGGCCATGTTGTGGCTCGAAGCAGCCTCCCTCCCCCCCTGCTTACCTGTTCCTTCTCTGCCTCAGGCACAGCCTCGTCAAACCTGGAGCATGAGGAGGACGGAAGGAGGGGGAGGGAGACGTTTAGAGAATGCAGGACCTGTTTAGCAAGGGGGTTGCATCTAGGGCCCAAGCCAAAACCGCAAGCAGCCTCCGGAGGCTCCCTTACCACCCACCCACCTCTCATCCCGCTCATCGGCTTGAACGCTAAGCTCCGTGAGGTTGTCAACAGAAAGCTTTGGGCGCTTACGCTTCGTGTTAGGCCCGAACGTGTCCTTAAAAGATTGTGTGGCCAGCAGGTTGCTGCGGACCTGCGCGGGTCGTCCAGGAGGCGGCAACGGTCTGTCGAGCATGCCACTCAATCTGGGGAACATCTTCGTTCCCGCGCTCGCGCAGGCACCCGTGAGCAGGCACAAACGCTGCTTCTAGCGCAGATGTGTGCGAGAGGTGCGTGCGTGCCCAAAAAATTGATGGGGTGGCGGCTGCACAGCTGCGAGGCACGTCAGGGAACCGGACGGCCGAAGGCAGGATTCAGTATCCCCCCCCCCTCACCTGCTTGCCTTTCAGCTTCTTCTCCGGGTCCTCCAGCAGCTGTAGCGGCAACTTCTTCTCGCGGAGGAGCACGGTGTACGAGTCGTTAACCTTCGTAGCCATCTCGGTGCGGAACTGCTCTAGCTGCTTCTGGCCCACCACTCGGGTGTTGCCAAACCAACGGCGATCGGGCTGGATTCGCGTGCTGGGCAGCTCCTTCGATTGCAACTCCTGCGTGTGTGTGTTTGTGTGCGGCGAAGAGGATGGAGACGGGGTGTGGTGGGTGGGGTGAGCACATGGAATGGGAAGTAGAGGGCATTGCATGAAGAGGGTTGGGTAGCAGCCATGGGGGCACCTGGTGAACTGTGCGTGCATGTGCGTGTCATGCATATACACACGCACCAGGCTGGTGGCACGAATTTCAGCAAGCACCACACACGCATCAGCAGCCGAGCGTACCTGGCTGATGAGCTTGCCATTCTTGTCACGCACAGCCCGTTGCTTGTACATCTTAAGCCGCCGGGTCTGCAGAGCATCAAGGGGAACAGGTGCATGTTTTCAAAAGCACAGCCAGGAAGGATGGAGGGACGCGAGGAGGCAGAGCGGGAAGCAAGCAGCACGACATGATGCAGCCAGGAGGCAGCCCGCCCCATGCGTCCGAGCGAGGGATCCCGCCTCCCCTCACCGTGGCTGCGTCGCGCTGATTGCCCATACCCTTGGACGGGCGGTTGGTGTCCAGAGAGTGCTTGGGCTTGCGCGTGTCCACGCCCATTGCACCCCCAACTCCCCCTTTCTTTCCCCCTTTCTTTCCATCCCTCTTATCCTTGGCCATGGCAGACGGCCAAATAAATGTCAATTAAATAACTAAGCAGCGCCATCCCAACTTGATTGCTTTGCTTTGGCCCAATCTACGGGAAAAAAACGGGAGATCATCACAGTGATTTCAATATACGTGTGGGTGCTTCCGGCGGACAACACTTGGAGAGAAGACGAGAGGGTCAACGGCCGTAAGAAGCCATGCGCACATGAAAGCATCAAATTTGAAAATGAACAAAGATTGGATAATATTGGAAATGGGTAGACCTGACTGCAAAAGTGATCTGATCGGGGTTTGGCAGTGAAAAGCAAATCATTTTGATGATGTAGAAGTAGCAATGTCCGTTGTGTTTCATTATATAGCCTAGCTGTATTAGCTTTTCTCTCTTACACCTGCTCATGCTGCGCCCAATGTTAGACAGTGACGGGCGCAGCTGCTTGTGATTGTCTGCCTGCCTGGATGTCTGTTGCAGATTGGCTGCAGCGCTCCCTTGGCAGCAGGTCTGGTAGAGATGGGGGCTTGGATGGCAGCGGGGCGGTGGGCCTGCGGTCCTCAAGCAATGCCAGCAGTGTGTGGAAGGCCACAGACAATGTGGGGCGCCTGCTCGAGGAGCTCTGCAGGCCGGGAGTGCTAGAGCGTCGGAAAGATGGGGAGCGGCACCTCCTGCAATACATTGATGCGGTGCGAGCGTGCCCCCTTGTTCGTGTATGTGTGCGTGCGGAAGACGGAGGGCTGGCACATGTGCCTGGTTGGGGTGCCCGCGCCAGTTTCTCTTGACGCTCTGGCAGGAGCATTGAAGCGATGTGTGCACTTGTGTGTTGATGTGGGCATGAGAACCCCGCATGCGGGAGTGTGCCTACCTGTCCAGGGTGTGCCAACTCAACATGTGCACCCCTCCTCTCCTTCTGCGATGGTGGCCCCGCAGGAGGCGCGCAACCTGAGCTCCGAGACGTTCTCCAAGTTTATAATGGACATAAATCGGCGCGTGGAGGCGCTGCTGAAGAAAGAGTGAGTGTGCCGGATGCCTGGGAGTCCTTACCGATTCCCGGGCTAGCTGCACCTGATGGAAGCCCTAATCCATGACCCCTTGCTCAACATAACATTACCCCCTACCCTACTCCCTCAGCAACGACGTCCACAAGCGCCTGGGTGGTGTGCTGGCCATTGATGAGCTGATTGAAATCAAGGTGCGAGTAGACGCGCGGGGATCATGCTAATTGGCCATGGTGGCATTTCCCAACGCCCTCCTCCTGACAGATGGTGGCACATCCATGGTGCCGTGACTATTCCTACAAGTGTTAGCTCACTCTACAACACCCGCCTGCAGTGAGCTGGGCGAGCCAGGGACGAAGAGCCTGGCCTCGGCCTGCACGCAAGATACAGCAGGATGTGGGCGGCTCATTGCCTCACAACAATGTTCAATGATGTGCATGTGCTCACTGCCTCACTCAATTCACACATGGTGTGCAGACGGTTGGCGATGACGCAAACAAAACCAAACGCTTATGGGAGATGCTCAGCCCTGCGCTGGAATGGGCGGACGACATCACCCTCATTGAGGCCATGGCACACACAATGGGGCGCTTGGTCAAAAGCGGGGGCGCCATGGCCTCAGACATTGTAGACCTAGAGGTGGGCAGCAGCGGGGTGTGTGTGTGTGCTTGTGCACAAGCACCATGCATGCGCGTGTGTGCATGCTTGTCAGCTTACGCATGCATGTGTGTGCATGTGTGCATGCATGTGTGTGTTTGTGTATTTGCGCACGTATACAGGTGTTTGCAAACATATGCGTCCACATCTGTGTATGCATGAAAGAGGGGAGGGGGGACGAGCAGGTCCGCACGAGTTTGCACTTAATGCGCACACATGCTCTCAGAAGCAGCCCGGTTTTCAGTCTCAGCAAGTTGTATGTTGTTGTGCCTTCTGTTATCTTCCACTCCCTCCACATTGCAGTGCTCAAAAAGCTGTTTTGCCTGTCCAGAGGATGGCCTGTAACAGAGCAATTGTCCTTAGACTGTCAGCAGTCACATAGGTTGTGAGCTCAGCCGTAGCTAGGGATTAGGCATGTTGGCAGCTTCTGTGCAAAGAATGGAACTTGTTGAGGAAGAGGACCTGTGGCGTGCCAGCTTTGATTTGGGTTGTGCCATGCGCTGCGATGCATAATGCGCATTGCAGGTCAATCGTGCGTTATCATGGTGCGACCCCAAGGAGTCTACTGAAGCAAAGCGGCTAGCAGCTGTCATGCTGCTGAGGGAGATGGCGGAGCAGGCACCGGCTGTGTTCAATGTGCACGTCAAGGTGCGTGCCTGCGCGCCATGCCATGTTCTTGTGCTTGCATCCCTTAAAAGTGGGTAATTTTCATCGGGGAGTGTCATCTTCTGGATGTCAGGCTCCCAAATGCGCAGTGGTCCTCGCTCATAAGTAATTTGCTTTTGGATCCACTTATGCTTTCAAACCTCTGGGTAGAGGGGTGTGCCCCTAGGCAATTCGGTGGCAGGGCAGCCTCATTTGCACCAGAAACCTCCCTTGTAAGCAAGCCTTCCTTTGATACCAACACAGTGTCCAGCACCTCAAAGTTGCGGCGAGTGCTTGGCCGTCAGAGCTGTTGCCAGCTGTTGCCAGCTGTCACCAATTTCCCTATTCTCTCACCCTCACGCGCTCGCCTGTTATGGTGCCTCGTCAATACGCCCCGCAGGCGTTCATTGATGCCATCTGGTTCCCTTTGAGGGATACGAGGCCTTTCATCCGAGAGGCGGCTGTCCAGGCGCTTAAGGTGGGTTGGGCACGTGCTCTGCAGTGGTGCATGCACGCTCAAGGCCCGCGGTGCCCGCAAAGCCGGCCATGCCTTTTGAAATTTTCTTTGCTGCAGCCGCACTCATGTATGTGTTGGGGGCAGATAAGGCAGTTTGGAGGGCCACCTGCAGCCGCACAAAGGATGAGGAAGAGACGGATGCCCGCCGGATGAGCACCTGCACTGTGCACACCTGCAGTCCTGAGCAAAAGCCCTCAGACTTTCCCCACAAACTTGTGTACTTCTGCCTGGCCTGGGACCCACCCATTGGATTGCATTCGGCAACTCCCAGCGACATGCTCTGAAAAGGAGCCACGTGCTGCATGGTATAGATTCCGTGGCGTGTCATGCGCGCATATGCGCAGGCATGCCTCTGCCTGGTGGAGATGCGCGAGACCCGGTACCGCGTGCAATGGTACTACAAGCTGTTTGTGCAGACCGTGCGGGGGCTGAACAAGTGAGTACCTGTGGAGAGCTTTGGACTTGCGGGGTCATTGCGTGCGAGGGTCTGAGCAGCGGGTCCAGTGCAGCCTGTGATCTGTGGGGCAATGCGCAGTGTGCGCAGTTGGCACTCAGTGGACGCTAAGTGTGCTCAGTGGACGCTCTGTGTGCTCAGTGGATGCAGGTGTCACTCGAATCATACAGCTTTTAGGCTTTCAGCCATTGTGTGTGTGTGATTGTAAAAGATTTGTGCTTGGCCTTGGCTGAAGAAAACAGTGCAGGTTGGCGTGTGCATCTGTTCTAAGTGTACTTGTGCTTGGTGTGAAGATCCTGTTTCTGCTGTCAAACATGATGGCAATGTTTGGCGTAATGGCAAGTGCATCTTCAGTCAATGCCAGCAGTTGCGCACATGGGACTCTGCACCAGCAGAGCGCCCAGCGCCGAGGCCATCCAAGGCTCCCCACGTCTCTGCCCATGCACATGTGTGCGCGTGTGCGCGCTTCTGTGCACAGGGACATCCGCACCGGCAACATGCCCAGCGCCGAGGCCATCCATGGCTCTTTGTTGGCCCTGGGGGAGTTGCTGCAGCACACGGGAGAGTTCCTCCTGGCCAGGTGCGCGCACATTCATATATGGGGTTCCTAAAACCACAGGCAATCCCCCCACATTTTTGCAGATTGGCGCACAAATCAGCATATGTTCTGTGTTTATACATATCCTGTTTTCAGCCATGTGCTGAGCTCGGGGACGCTGTGAATGTGTGCCTGCCACCAGCATAGATCAGTCTCATCTCCGTGAGCGCAGCCCACTGTCTTGCCGAGTGCGCAGGCCAGCTGCTGCGACGCGCTTTGGGGCTGCTGGCGCAGACCAAGCCCTGCGTGCGGCCCCCAAAAAAAGCTGAAGACAAAGCCCAGCTTGCCTATTCTCCTCGATGCACGGCTGTGGGAATGCTTGCCCCTGTGCGGCAGGTGCTTGCCCAGCGCGTAGGAATGCTGGATCAGCTTGCTCAGCTTGCCACGTGTGTTGCTGCGCGCGCAGGGGCGCAGCATGTACAGCAGCACATGAGGGCCTCCCAGATCCACACTGGGCGTTTCGTTTTCAGGCCCTCTTTCACAGTCGTGCGCCAGCTTGTGCGCCATTGTGCGGGCTCAAGCATGCACATGCGTGGATGTGCGTGCGTGTGTGCATGCAAAACGTTGAGTACGCGTGTGGCCGCAGGTACAAGGAGGTGGTGGAGACCGTGCTGCGGTTTAAGGACAGCAAGGAGAAGCAGATACGGCGTGCCGTCATGGTCCTGCTGCCGCGCCTGGCAGCGTTCTCTCCTGAGCGCTTTGCAGCTGAGTACCTTGGGCGGGCGCTCACCTACCTCATCGCCGTGCTGAAGCACCAGCCAGAGAGGTATGGGGCGTTGCCAAGTCGCAGGGCTGCTGGCACATTCTATCCTGTGGTCAACAGGGTTCCCATGCAGCCCACGCTGCTGCTCCGCACCTTGTCACTGCCTGGGCAAGGCTCACACGAAATGAGCCCGTCACGCTTTGCCTGTGGGTTAACGCGTAACAAATGCGCTTTTGCTGCTACTTAACTCGTAACATTCACTCCATTGCAGATGCGCGCAAGCATATGTTGTTGCTTAAATCAAGGGTGCAGTGTCCTCTATGTCATCTGCAAGACCCGCCGTTGATGTGCACCTCTGTGGTGTGCCTCCAGCTGGAGTGCTGCGGCTGCCGCTCCTGTTGTTGCACGCAGGGGCGCGGCGTTCTCAGCTATTGCCGAGATGAGCGCGGCGCTGGCGGATGTGGGCTGCGCGTCTGCGTTTGAGGCCTGCCTGCCTGCCATCAGCGCACAGATGAAGGAGTCCATTGGCCTGGCTAAGCTCAAGGTGAGGGCACCGTTTGGTGGGCATTGCTTCATGTGTGCTTGATTGTAGGGAGTGTGCTCATCGTCACAGAGTCGTCTTCTCATGGGTGCCGTCGGGTGACCCAACAAAAGCTGGGCTTTGAGGGCCCATCAGACTGGCCAAGGTTGGGGTGAGCACACGCTGCTTTGGTGGACTTATGACCCCAAGGGGGATGGGTGACGTAGAGCGACTCATCAAGCACCGAACCTTTCAGTCCATCTACGCACAAGCTCAGGTGAGCATGGCACAGGCCAGCCCCTATGAATTGGGACTTCTACATGCATGGTAAGGCATGCGTGGGGCGCATGCCTAGTAAGCAGCAGATAAGGTCCAACACGCGTGTAGCAGGTGCCTGTGCTGCTAACTTGCCAGGCAGCATGTCCACAGATAGGTGTCTGAGCATGGCGTGCTGTGGTCCTTTGATGCTTGGGCCAAGGCCGAGGTCTGAGCAGGCAATACTCCCAGCACCACGCACTGCTGCTGCCGCCGCTGCTGCTGCTAATACGCCCATGCTTGCAGAGCCGCGTGTCGTGTCCAGAGGCGCTGGAGTGCGCGGGCGTGCTGGCGCGCGCGCTGGGGCCTGTGTGGCGCCCGCACGCTGCGCAGCTGCTGGAGGGCATCATGCTGACCGGCCTGTCTGAGGTGCAGGTCAACGCACTCATCGAGGTGCGCTTGCGCGAGCGCGCCCATTGTTGTTTGTGTGCATATGTACGTGTGTGTGCATGTGTGTGTGCGTGTCTGCTTGTGTGTATGTGCGCATGCATCTTTGGAGGTGCATGAAATGAGGTGAAACTGCATACTTACTCGCACACCTATGTGCACAAGTGCGTATGCACACCTGAGCCCATTCACGGGGACAAGAGGAGACAGGGCGATGCAACAAGTGCCCTTCTTCAGGTGCTGCTTGGGTGCACCTCTTGACTAATGTGTGTGCGTGCGTGCATGGAGCGGTATTAAAGGAAGTGCTCATGCGTAGGGTTGCTGTAAACCGTATATGGAAATTGTTTATAACTTATATACCGTATATATACCCCGTATATACCCCGTATACCGTAGAAACCGTATATACCAAAAATCCCATCCCCCCCAATCAGACCCCCAGGGGCGTCATTGCGTAGCTCTCGAAGAGCAGGGAGCGCACAACCAATT